>Ga0208958_1003999_pt1 | contig 10937 bp, 3 predicted proteins | sample RifOxyB1_FD_184032 | JGI IMG/M metagenome (GOLD analysis project Ga0208958, IMG submission 184032) | Soil microbial communities from Rifle, Colorado - Rifle Oxygen_injection B1 (SPAdes) | ecosystem: Environmental > Terrestrial > Deep subsurface > Rock core/Sediment | place: Rifle, Colorado...
ATTTATAGTTTTGAGAGCTAATTCATTTAAAGTTTCTTTAAGAATACTCTCAAAACTATAAATATGATGTACTTCTAATCTACTATGTTTTTGACCTGAGATAACGCATTTAAAATCATAGTATTTCAAACTATCCTTTTTCCAATTATTTATTTTTGCTCTGAGAAAATTATGGAGCGGAGATACTCCTCCTTTCCAATTATGGTTATTTTCTCTTTTTTTGCCGTCATAAAAACAGTATTTGCATCCGTGACCTTCCAAAATCTTTGATATAGTTTTTTCTTGTGTAATTTCTGGATGGTTTTTACAAATACACTTTAATGGAGTGTTTGAGTTTTTATATTCTGCATCAACAAGTAAAAAGCCCATCTCTTCAAATTTATCTTTTACAAAGTCGAAACTATGCTTTTTCTTATCTATTTGACAATGGAAACAGTCATGATCAAGTTGCATTGATAATGGGGTTATAAATTTTTCTCCATAATCCATATGGTTCGAGCAAAAGTAACGGATTTTTGAATTATAATCTAATTCATCAACATCCCTTTCTAAGTTAATAGTGTTTATGTGCTTATGCGTTTCTAAAAAATCGCTAACAATAGTTTGTAATCTTATTTGTTTATTTTTATTTATTGTATATGATGATTTATCAATAACTTCTTTAATACTAAGTGTGCTTTTAGTTTGATACTTTATCATGTTAGCCTCTTCTAATTTTTGTTGCTGACACACTTTGGAGTTACAACAATCCTTTTTACATACAGACCTATTTCTATGTTGATTATGTAAATAATACGACCTTTTAAAATCCTTATCACAAAAATCACATTTTATCTTTACTAAATATGTACTGTTCGGATGGAGATCGAGAATATTACAGTTAAAATATTTTAAATGCTCATATGGGGAATAACCTTTCTCTATGTAATACTTTTTGAGTTTTGGATACCATCTTACAGAAATTACTTGAGGAGTAATTAACATATTATTCACCACCTTCATTCAAAATAAAAAGGCTCATACATCTGTATCAGCCTCCTTTACCATGTGATATTTTCTATTTCAATCATAGTCTTACAGTTGTTGACTAACTCCTTTAAATCATCATATTTGAATAATTGTGTTCGTTTATGTTTAAATGCTTCCATATAAACACTTAGCCATTCTGTTCTTGTGTGAACAACATATCCTAAATCTTCAGTTTTCCATTCTACTTCTGTCATTTCAGGGTAGGTAGTCAACTCGTCTTTCTGACCAATCATGTTAATTTGATCATCTCGGTTTACTCGATACCAGTGACCATTAGTGGCTTGAAACCCTTTTTCAATAGTCTGCTCACATTTTTCGTTTAACTCATTTATTTTTAATGGTTTATAAAAGTCTACTATGTCAGCCTCTGTGATTATTGACTCATCCAAAGATTCATCACCGACATAATAGTAATCATTTATTCCATTAAGTACACAATCTCCTTCAGTTAAACTCACATAATTAATACTTTTAAAAAAAGGAGTATAGTCAAGAACATCAGAAATGACATTCTTGACCTCAAAATCTTGATTAAAAAATACAATCTTATTCATACGATCAACCTTTCACGCTACGCATAGGTTATCTCTAGTGTGGCTGATATGTTAAACTTTGCATAGTTACTTGATGAAGTAGAATCCACGTAGATACCAATTCCTTTGTGAGTTCCATTTTGGAATCCAGCAAAGAAACTACTCGGTAGGTTAACCCATTTAGACTCTCCCCATCTGAATGATGAAGCGTAAGCTGCAACACTTGGGTAAGAAGGGGCAGACGAAGGAAGACTCAAATAATTATGTGGTCTGAAATAGCAATTGACCGCAGCCGAACTTCCACCATTTGATAATCGTGTTACTTTAATTCTCATTGATTTAATAGTTTTTCCTGTTACTGTCGAAGATGGAGTTGAACCGAATATCCAAAGACCACGATATACTCCGTATCCACCGTAGTAACCTTGAACGACAGCATTTCCATTTAACCACTGACCACCAAAGTTATCTCTCCAAGCATTACCTGTTGTTGAGTTAAATATCTTAGATGTTTCTACTGCACTAGGAGGAGTAGGGGCAGTTACAGTTGGATATGAATATGTTGCATGAATCTGTCCACCTGATGCCACTGCTGTATTAGAAACTGATCCTAATGGAGCGTTACCTGAACCTACAGCATATCCACCTTGAGCATAAACTCCATATTCAGTAGTCGAACCTGTTGTATTCTCTACCCAAACCGTTGCACCATATCGCCCACAAATACCCTTTTGAACACTTCGCACATCACAATCAATAACTTGACCGAAACCACTTTGAAGAATGTCGAAGCCTCTTTCTGAGTTGTTACCATACAGATGAATTCCTTGAAATACTGCATAGTTATTTTGAAAAGAAGATATGACCGAGTAACTATTAGGTTTTCCGTTTATAGTGAAGTTATTAAATCGCAAGTTAACCATGTTTCCACCTGCAGAAATATTACCTACAATCTTAGTGGTATCTCTCTGTCCGTCAATATTGATAACACCTTTTCCTGTATACCCTCTTAGATTAATATCCTCATATAGAACTGAGTCAGCAGCAATCCATATTTTACAGTTACCGTCATAGGATGCAGGAATTCTTCGTAATGCTTCCGTTACAGTAGCCAACGGAGCATACCAACTAGTACCGTGATTTTCATCATCAGGAGCAACAGCACCAGTGTACTGGGTTAAAGTACGATCAGAAACGTATAAAGTTAAATCTTCATTGGAATACGTGACTACACTAGGAGATTCAAAGTTTGCAACGTAAAGGTTATCAAAACCTCTTCTTTCAGCGTTCAAATCTACAGCCAACTCGCCATTCTCATTGAGAAGTTGTAGTAAACCATTCCCATTTCCCACTCCACCTAAAGTTAATGATCCACCTTTCATTACATCAAAAGAGAGGTTTCCTAAGATTGTATTAAAGGCACTAAAATCAATCACTTTAGCAGCAGCGTCAATAATTGTAATTGGTTCTGTATCATTCGTTACGATTTTAATATTTTTTGCAAGTAATTCTTCTGCAGTTAAAGTACCATTTGTATCAACATAAAAAACATCTGACCAAGGATCAGACGCTAAATCTCTTCTCTGAACTTTTATTCCCTCAGTTGCATTCAAAAGAGTCCTTACCTTATCATCTGTTCTAGTGACAACTAATCCTTCTTCTGGTGTAATTCTAATTCCATTATCCAAAGATTCAGAGTCAGAATTGCCCACAAGTCTAAAGGCAGCATTCTCAATCAATACTCCATCATTTGTAAATGAAAACTTTCCACTGTCATTTTCAAGTGATAACTGTTGACCGATAAAGATTTTACCAATGATTTGTTCACCGATAATTCCATCAGATGTTATCGCATGTTTAAACGTCAAACCACCATCATTCGTAATTGCCATTATTCCATGTGTAGCACGTAAAAATCTTAACGAATCAAGTGGGTCTGTAATTGTGATACCTCTGCGATTAATTTCAACAGATTCATTTACTCCTGCTGTGATTTCCCTTGAGATAGCATTCCAAGTGTTATTAAGCAATTCATCGACTGAATTATTTACTTTTGTTATTTCATCATATTTGTATTTATTCATATTTAAAGTAGTAGAAGTAGACATTGAAACATCTAAAACTTTTTTGAATAAATCATCCTCATCAATCATTGGATTAATTATGTCTGAAATTACTATGTCAATATCTTCATCATCTTCACCAGTGCGTATAATTTCTAGCAATCTTAACTTAGCATCAATACCGAACTTATCATATTGAACAGTAATAATATCACCGACAGATAACTTCTTCCAATCTGTGTGACACTCTACAACATTCAAAAAGTTAACGATATTCATTCTCAATATTTTCTTAGGGTTAATTAATTTTTCAAATTCCTTTACTCCGAAATCATACAAGTCCTGAGCATCGGTAATATTGTCATTCGTTGCTTCTTTAACAATGACATATATATTTCGCTCAATGATTTGTTCAGGTGTAAAGTTGTTTTCAAGTGATAAAGAATCCCTAAGAGTGAAAATCTCGCTATTAATAGCATCTACTTTTGCCTGTTCAGTATCCACTTCAATTTGCTTTAAATCCACTTGTGCCTGTTTTATAGGTTCACAATACTTATCAAGAAGGGAAGTGGAATTATTCGCAGTTGCCATTTCTTCTTCCGTAATCTGCATGACAATAAAATCAAACTGACCAGTGCCGTGACCTGATATATCAATTAAATGATTTTCTACACCTGTAAACTTATCGACAAACTGCCATGATCCAGCAGTTAATGTTTTAACAACGTTATTAAACTTAAAAGTTAAATCTTGAATAGATGATACCTTACCCATGATTAGATAACTTTTTCCTGCATCTGTTAAACTTCTATATTGAAGTGGAGTCAAATGAGGTGGTCTACTAATAATATGCCGAGTATAAGTATTAAGAGCCTGTTGTGCTTCTACTTCATCTTGAATGAGAATTAATTCTAAATCCAATGCATCTTTTTCATTTTGTTTAGTTGTCAAAACTTTTTGTTGATCATTTAATTCTGTCAATTTAGTAGCGAATGTTGATTTACTATTTTCGACTTTAGCATTGTAATCCAATATAGCAGCACAAAGTGAATCACTCATATATGGACTAGAAGAGGTTACATTTCCATTTACATCTCTTTCAAAACCATTTAAGAAATACCCAAAATTCTCCAAGTATCCTGTACCTGTTGGATTGACACTATGAATAGTTAAACCTTCTGAACCGTATATCTCCAATTGTGTAACCATTTCATCAGGGTCTTCGGATAAATTTAATGACTTTAGATATTTCCCATATTTGATTATTAATCCTTTATCATTGCCTATACTTTCTTCTCGTACAAAGTTTATTCGTCTATTATGAGTATCCCATTGGATTAACGCTTCAAATGTTTGTGCTAACTTGTAAACACCTTCTAATACTGTACCATTATGTTCAAACGTTCTGACTCTATTTTTAAATAAATCATCAACGAATCCAATATTCCAAACAGAATTAGATAGTAAATTAATAGCGATACTATTGAGATTCTTAGACTCTTCTTTAAACTCACGAACTGTTTTATCGTTTAATTCATATCCTAAACTGTAAATAGTAACAGTCTTAGTATCGGATTCATTCATATTATCTTCAGTTGAACGAATAGTAAACCATTCTTCATAGTCACCTTGAACTGCCTTGACCAAATATCGTGTTCTGATTTTATCAATATTTGGATTACGGACAACTTCATCTTTAATTTGTAACTCATATGGTAACTCGAATTGAATTTCGTTAATCTGAGATACTTTTAATTTAAACTTAGGAATAATGGCTTCCTTCAACGATGCAATTATTTCTTTGTTACTTGGCTTTGCAAGGTAGAGTTTAATTTTCTCAGGCTTTAAAGATGAGTTAATGGCTCCTAGCATATATTCACCTCCTTATGCTATGTAGATGTATTCATATTTAAAGGAAATTTTACATTTTCCATACACTCGTAGTTTATTTAACCCCTTCGGCAATTCTAAAAAATTTAGATTGGAATTTCCGTACCTGTATGTGCTTGGAAGGTCTGTCTGTATATCTTCTCTTTCACAATCAATTACAATTGTTTCGGCATTTGCAAGTCCTATGAATTTTAATTCATCGTTACTGTTTGATTCATTTACAATACGAATGTCACCTGCTACGGTAGTCTGAATAGTAATAGTAGGCTTCATACCTATATCCCCACTGTTACCCAAGTTGATGACTGTTCCTGCAGATGGATTTGATGATAGGTCATAAGTTTGCGTAGAATTGACAGGAGAGTACATGTGATAACTATTTGAATGCATTGTTACCGTCAAGTAACCTTGACCTGCTCCATTATGTGAAAGCTTAATTTCCCCAGTTGGCATACAATAAATGATTTTTCTTTTTGATGATCCAATTACATAAAAGGGCTGATATGTGCGTTGACTTAACCATTTTTTAGCATTATCTATATCATCATCTGAGTATTCTTCATTAAAAAATACATTCAATTCAAATTCAATTGGGTCTTGGTCTACTGAATGCAAATAACTTTTAGCCTGACCTCTAATTCTTGATTCTATAATATTGACATTTGATACGACAGTTTCTTCAAACAAACCACTGTTCACTGATGCTTGGATTGCTCCAAAATCCTCTGAATCATATCCAGCGTAGTGAAAATGCTCATATTCATAAATTGCCATCCTTTTTCACACTCCGATTAATCAAAATGAAAAAAGGAATGGCAAAAGCCATCCCTTTCTAAAATTGCTTACCCATTTTCTTTAAGTCAGTTACAACTTCCTTGAATAAAACTTTTGCTCCCTTTTTGTCTCCAGTTAAGTTTTCAACCGTTAAATCTAAGTTGTAAATATTTGTCACACCACTTGGGACAGGTTGAATACCTCTGAATAATTGACTCAAATCAGGAACTTTAATCATGTCTCGAACAAGTTTCACCGTGTCGAGCATATTCTTTGTATCTTCTTTGTTGAGTACCAATTCCTTTTCATGGAGCATTGCTAAACCTTCGTCATTCCCCGTAAAACCGCCCGATTTGAACTGTTGGAACTTAATATAGCCAGCCATATTCGTAACCCAATGATTGTTACCAACATTATACTGACCACCATACTTATCATCATATCCATAAACTTTGTATACTTCACCTTGATTTAAACCACGCACATATTCCAATTTTCCGTTCTTACGTGTCCAAAGTTTAATAGGCTTATTAATGATTAGTTTGCCAGTCTTAGGAGGTTCTTCCTCGGTTTGTTTCCGATCATTTGCGGTTTGTTCTGCATTTGAATCTTGTTGATTGGACTCTTGTTCAACTGCATCGAAAAGGTCTTTAATGCCTTCAGTAATAGAGCCAATATTTTCTTTTGCTTTATTAAGTGCATCAGATATGTTTTGAGCAATACTATCTCCAATAATTTTACCGTTATCTGAAACGAATTTTGCCATTTCCTCAAGTTTCGTTTTGTAGTAATCCACATTTCCACTCATAATATCTTCTCGAATCTTAGCCCATTCACGTTCGTTTTCAAGGAGGTCTTCATAGAATTGTTCAATTTGCTCACGCTGTTCATCGAAGGCTTTTTGACGTTCTTCCCATGCTTTATTTTCTGCTTCTCTTTCACCGTCTAATTGCTTTTGTTTAGCATCTCTTTCGTCAGACAATGATTGTTTGCGTAATTCTAAAGCACGATCATTTTTATATTCTTCGATTTCTTCCAACATATCTGCTAATTCTTTTTCTAATCGTTCACGTTCTTTTTTAGCCCATTCAGAATCATCCATAGACAAAGCGTTTATCTTAGACTGTAATTCTTGAGCAGAAGATTGTTTTTTGGATAGTTCTTTTGCGTAGTCATCAGCAGATTCTGTATCATCCAATGCTCTAAGTTGCTTATTATATTGATCGTCAATCGCTTTGGATTCTTCATCAATCTCTTTAAGCTTTGCATCATGAGCCTTTTCTTCTGCCTCTCTCATCTTATCAAGATTATCTAATTTGACTTTACGTTCAGCTTCATACGCTTCCTTCATTGCGTCAACATAAGAGTCAGCAATTTCCTGATAGTAATCTTCAATAGTTTGCTTCTGATCAAAAATAGAGATATCAACATCAGAGAGGGAATCTTTCCACTTTTGGATTTCATCTGCATTCTGTTTTAATGCTTCATCATTTCCAGCAAGTTCTTTAGCAATCGCTTCTAAACTTTCGATATTATCTAATGCAACCTTACGTTGAGCAAGCAAAGCATCTAATCGCTCGTTATAGAGGGCAATCATAGCTTTTTCGTCTTCTGGATCAGTAATATGGAGTTTGTTGTCTATACCTTTTAACTTCCTACTGATTCCGTCAACTACTTTATCAATTTCAGAAAGGATATTATCAAGTTTAGCCTGAGATGCTTCATTTTGAAGTTCCTGTAAAGCATCTTGTGTTTCGAGAATAGAAACCTTTAACTCTAAGTATCTGTCGTTTAATTCCTTCTTCTGTTGTTGGTCTAAATTCTGAGAAGCACGAATTTGATCAATAGCAATCTTCTCTCGTTCCATTGCAACAATCTTATCAAGAATAAAACCACGTTGAGAATTTAGTTCACTAGCATATCCTTCGCTTTCCTTATTATATAAAGCTTGATTCTGCTTTGAAAGGCGAAGTTTGTAATCCATTTTTTCAATTTCGTCAGTAAACTTAACCAGACTATGAAGAGTCTTTTCCCAACTTAAATCTTTAATTGCATTGTTTAATTCAATTAAAGAATCACGTACATCTAGGTTTCTCATTTCCAATTCAGCTTTTTGTGCCTGAGTTAAACCTTTATTACTTCTGATTTGAGTGGAAATGTACTTCTGTTCCTCTTGTAGAATTTTTCTCTTATTGTTTAATAAGTTAATTTGATTCTGCAAGGAAATTTCATACATCCATTGACCTTTTACTGCCTCATCTAAATTGTCCTCGTAAATCTTCAAGTGAGATTCAATTTGTCTGATTGCTCGTTCATTCTTAGCAAATTCAGCATTGATTAAATCAGATTGCAATTGAGCGATTAAACCATCAATTTCAAGTGCATCAAGTTTTAATTGGATTAATTCTGATTTCGCTTGGTCTACAGCTTCAAGTGCTTTTGCTGCTTCCTGTGAGCCTGATGAACTAGTTGCAGAATAGGAAGAAGATGAATTCCTTATGCTATTCAAGTAACCCATTGGGTCAATTGCTTGACCATTACGCTCTACTTGATAGTGAAGATGTGCACCATTTGATTGACCTGTATTTCCAACTCGACCTAATTGTTGACCTGCAGATATTCTCTGTCCAGCACTAACATTTAGACCTTTCTGCATATGCATATACTTAGCAACAGTTCCATCGTCTTGTTGAACAACTACCCAATAACCAGCAGATTTAGAGTAGGTTGCAGTGATGACTTTACCGCCACTGATAGCCTTAACGATGTCACCTGAGCGTCCATTTGCAAAGTCTACTCCTGCATGTGCTTTTGAACGTCCAGCAGTATCTCCGTATTCAGATGACACTCTAAAGTTTTTCATGTAGTAATCGACTACTGAACCAGAACCAGATGAAGGGGAGGTAGATTGAGTTGATACTACTCCTGTTTGTTGAATATTACCTGATTTGATTTGTTTCTCTAATGTTCTAGCTTGATCTTCGAGTAACTTTTTCTTCTGCTTAAGTAGGTCAATTTCAACTTTGATTGATTTCTGATATTCCTTGGAGTGCTGGGGGAACTTGGCTTGGATTTGATTTTGACGTTCAAGTTCAGCATTGACCTTTTCGAGTGCTTGCTTGAATTTGTCTGATACGTATACAGAATTTTCATACCCTTTTAATCCTGAAGAGGAAAGAGCACTTCCTGTAATCAAATCAATCTGCTTTAAGAACACATCATTGAACTCTGTTGAAACCTTCGTTTGTTCTGCCATGATGCCCTGTGCCCTTTGCATTAAAGCACCAGTCATAACTTCCATTCCATCTGTAGATGCAGCAGCAGAAGCAGCGATATTACGATAGAATGTTTCCCATGCTGTTGACATTCTCTGACGAGTCGCATTATCTACGGCAAGTTTAGCACTATTCAAATCCTTGTAGGAATTTAAATCAATTCCATAATTTGATTGAATAGCTTTGACAAACTCTTGGTTATTCTTTAATGATGACGTATAGAAAGTTTCACTATACTTCATTTTCTCAAGCATTGCTTGTTTAGCGACTTTTGCTTCACTATCTACTTGTTCGCCTAATTTTTGACGCAAAGTTGCTTCGTCATTAATGTACTCAAGCAATTGAGGGTAATCCTGCATTAGTGTACTAATTGCATCAGAAGTAACACCTTTACCTTCATTTAAGTCATTGAGTATCCCATTTAATGCTTCAATCTTAGAAACCGCATTGTCAAATATTTTCGCAAAGTCTTCAGCTTCACCAGAGGCATCGCCCATCGAGTCACCCAATGCGTCCATACCGTCAGCACCGCTGTAAGTAGCACCTGCTAGTCTCTCAGCATTAGTTTTAACTTTATCAAAAGTGATTCCTAATCCAGATGCCTGTGCTTCAGTTGCTCCCATTTTCTTAACGTAATCAGTTAATGATTTAGTTGTTTTTTCAAATCCAGACTTGTCGTTGTTTTGATAGGCTCTTTGTAAATCGTCAGTGAATTTGGCAACCTGAATAGCGTAACTTTCTAACCCTTTTGGGTCTAATTCTGTTAAGTCTAAGTTAGCAACTAAATCTTGAACACTTTGAGAAATAGATGGATCAACTTCTAATTTTTCATATGCTTCAGCAACTTTAAGAACATGGTCATTGATTTTCAAAGAAGAAGTCGCCAATTCACTTTCCATGCGAACTAGTTCTTGTTCCAATTTGTTTATTTCTGTGTCTTTTAAGCCATATTTAATTGCATCTTGAATTTGATTCTTCTTGCGTTCAATGTCCTTTTCTAATCCAAAGAAGCCATCACGTTCATCAATGTTGTCTTCAAATACTTTTTGTGCGTTTAGTCTAACTTCTTCTCGTTTTAATTCAAGAAGTTTTTCAGTAGATTTTATTTCTCTATCAATTGCACTGGTGCTAACGAGATGATATTGACCAGTTTCATCAATTGATTTAATTAGAGTAGGGAATAATTCACCTAATTGCTGTTGTATTTGTAGGTATTCTTTTTCCTTATCGACATCCCATGCCCCATTTGCTTTCTGCTTAGAAAGAGTTTCATAGGAAGCGATTAACTCATCTGTTTGTTTCTTATTGGTTGTGAGTGCATCTATATTTTTCTTTTGAGATTCTTCAAATTCTTCTTGTTTTTGCTTTGCTTC
>Ga0208958_1004000_pt1 | contig 10932 bp, 7 predicted proteins | sample RifOxyB1_FD_184032 | JGI IMG/M metagenome (GOLD analysis project Ga0208958, IMG submission 184032) | Soil microbial communities from Rifle, Colorado - Rifle Oxygen_injection B1 (SPAdes) | ecosystem: Environmental > Terrestrial > Deep subsurface > Rock core/Sediment | place: Rifle, Colorado...
AGATAAAATATTTGATAATATATACATCTATCATGATTTATTATTTAATCAATTTTTGCTTTATCGCTTACTCAGAAAATATTCCTCTTTTCTTGAATCCAAGTATGGCATAATTATCTTAAATCTTCTTTCAAAACGTATTTCTCTATCCTATAAAAATAATAAAAATTACTTATCACATAATTATTTTTTTAGAGAATTAGCAGGAAATTCAATCTGCCCTATCACAGAATCATTAAAAAAATTCTCAATTTCTAAAAATGGTATAAATTTCATTTACCCATCGACGACCGATATTTACTTCTATACCCAAAAATATGACTATGAACAAAAATGGAAAAATGAGGCAGATTATTTTCTAGTGAACTCAATAATTATGGGAAACAACTTTTCTGCCAAACAAACAAGTAACTACAATATACGCGTACTGGGAACTCCTCGATATGATACGTGGTGGATAGAGGAACTGCAAAAGATCTTTGATAAATTCCCTGAGTCAAAAGAAATTATTCAGCGAACAAGAAATAAAAGAGTCTACTTACTTTATATAAGAGGTCCTGGATCCTATCAATTGACCGAAGAAAATTATAATAAATTAATGGAAACTTCCATATCAACAATTTTAAAAGATGAAAATGCTTACCTAATTATTAAACCTCACCCTAGACAAAAAAGAGAAGAGATCACGAAATTTTTAAATAATATTACTCAAAAAAAATGGGAAATCTCCAATCTACATGGAATGTTTTTGGGGCAAATGGCTGAGGTTATCATCTCTTTTGCGGTATCAGTCATCTTTGATTCTCTTTGTCAGGATAAACCAGTTATAGAATATTATATTTACGACGAGGCTCAAACTGCCTATACTGACGATTGGAGAAGAAGAGGATTTGTTCTTCCTGCGAACACCCCTGCTGAACTTGAAGAACAAATCATTGCAATCAGGGAAAATCCCCAAAAAGTAAATTCCGGTGAGTTTAGAAATTATTTTCCAAAAAGCTATAACGACTCAACATTAAAGGTTGTTAACCTCTTAGCTAACTAACTATACTTTCACTGTGTACAGGATTATCTACGACATCCCTAGGGATTAATACTCCATCCCTAAGTTTAACATGTTGATTGCATTTTGATATCAATTGCTCTCTATGAGTAACCATTAATGTAGTAATATTAGGAAATATATTTTCCATATTTTTTAGAATTTTTTCTTCTGTGATTACATCTAAATTGGCAGTGAATTCATCTAAAATTAAAAGTTTAGGATTTCTCAACAATGCCCTTGCGATAGATAGTCTTTGCTTTTGACCAGTAGAGAGTTCCCCTTGCTCTCCTAGAAAAGTATCTAGTCTTTTCTCTAGCTCATTAACAAAATTTAAAGCCTCTGCAACTTCCAACATTTTATAAATCTCTTCATCTCTGACCTTACACGAATCTGGGTGTCCAAAAAGAAGAATTTCTCTCAGAGTACCGGAAAACCAAAACGGATCGCAAGAAACATATCCTACAAAAGAAGATAGTGCTGCAACCACAGGAGCAACTGGAAATCCATTTATGGAAACTTTTCCTTTATTTGCTGGATAGATACCAAGCACCAAAGCAAGCAATGTACTTTTACCCGAACCAGAACGCCCCGTTATTCCCAACACATCCCCTTTCCCGATTTCAAAGGATAAATCTCCAATAACATACTCTGCATCATCTATGTATTTAAAAGACACATGCTCAACAGATATTTTAACACCATTATTACTCAAAGATTTACAAAACTCAGTTAATACTTTGTCGCTTAAAGGATCTATTTTTTTCTGTTTATTAATAAGTTTTTCATAATCAACGTAAGAGGAATAAAGCATTTTGAAAGCCGGTAAATTTAGCTTAATCTCTGCTAAAGATGAAATAATCTGGCCTATAGAGTAGACAAATCTCATGAAAATATAAAATACAGCAATTAAAATTTCTCCATTTGTCGCAAAAATACTTACACCTGCATAAGTAACCATTGCAATCACCAAAATACCAAAAAAACTAGGAAGTTGAGTCTTTAAAGCATTAAAAATCAAAAATGTCTGATAATAGTTTCTAAATTTAGTTAGTGATTCGTCAGCCCTTTTTATTTCCTTACCGATGAGATTATAAAGCTTAAAAAGTAGATTGTGTTTCAAACCATCAATAAGAATAAGATTACTGGTTTTCCATTCAGTAGTTATCCCCATTCCAACTCCCGACAACTTTTTATCAATATATTTCATAATAAAAAATATAAAAAGAAGGGATGTTGAAGCCAGTAAAAATTCTTTAGGGGAAAGGTAACAACCGTATGCAAAAAAAGATGCAACCAAAAAGGTGTGCACAAAAAAAGTTGTATATGCTCTAACAACATCTCCAGATCTAACGGAGATATCAGAAAAATTGGATACGGTATCGGAGGTCTTATTTAAATTTGGAAATGAAAGAGCGTAACTTACAATTCTATTTCTGGTGCGATATAAAAATTCTTGCCTAGTCATTCCACTCAGATAGTAAATCAAACCACTTGCTAGACTTCTAGATAAACCCAAAAGCATCAGAAAAACTAGATTAAAAATTAAACTTTTTGGATACCAAGAAGGTAAAAACACACTAGTTCTTTCCATAACACCAAGGCAAATTAGAAATCCTTGCATTACAAAAGCAAAAAAACTTTCTATTCCAAAAAGAAAAAAACTAACTAACATAGATAATACAACATTGACCAATACTGCTTTCCCTAAAAACTGCAAGGCTAATGAATAATATCTTTTAAATCTAGAAACCATAATAATCTTTCATCCATGAGGAAAATTCTACAACACCATCCTCAAAAGACATCGATGGGCAATAACTCAAATTCTGATTAGCTTTTTTAATATCCGCAAAAGTTATTGGGACGTCTCCTTTGGGAACTTCTGAATATCTTACCAAACTTTTTTTACCTGTAATTTTCTCGATGGTTGAGATTAACTGGATTAAACTAATTGGTGTTGAATTTCCAAGGTTATAGGTTTCATAGACATTTGATAATGATGCAACTCTCTTAATTGCTCCTATAATACCCGCAACAGTATCCCTTACGAAGGTATAGTCTCTAGCCATGGAACCATCTCCATAAATTTCAATTTCTCGACCTTCAAAATTTGCTTTTAAAAATTTATGAATAGCCAAATCTGGTCTTTGTCTTGGGCCATATACTGTAAAGAATCTTAGATTAATAACATCAAAGCCATAGAGATTATGATACATTTTAGTAAAACTCTCTCCAGCCTGTTTTGTTGCTGCATAGACAGAGATTGCTGAATCCAAACATGCATCTTCTTTAAATGGAACAATTTTACTAGCACCGTAGACTGAGGACGAAGAAGCAAAAATAAACTTATTGATTGACGCTTCTTTCATGGATTCTAAAAGAGAAACGGTTCCCTTAATATTATTCTCCACATATTCCATTGGAGCAGCTAAAGAAGGTCTTACACCAGCCTTAGCGGCTAGATGTACTACAACGTCAGGAGAAAAGTCTTTTAATCTCTTGGTTATCTTAGTGGTTGACCGTATGTCTTCTCTATAAAACATTAAATTTTTATTTTCCTTAAAAGAAGAAATATTATCTTCCTTGATCTTAAAATCATAGTGGGCATCAAAATTATCGATTACACAAACCTGATTATCTCCGGCTAAAAGTGCTTCCACTAAATGTGAACCGATAAACCCTGCTCCGCCTGTTACAAAAATTTTCACTAATTTACCCTGCTATAATAAAATATTCAAGCTGCTAGCATACTCGCAGCCTGCTTCGTCTCGTACCTCTATAAACTCTCTCGGATCTTTTACTTCAAACATGCCAACATTTTCCCCAAGCAAACTCCCCTCTCTGAGAAGTGATGCCTCTGTTACACAACAAATACCTTTTTGAGTGATATAAATGGGATCCTTATATTTTCTTGGAAGAAATCCATCGTTAATTAGATCATAACTTCCATCTTTTAAAAGATAGCATGAAGAATATTCCAATCTGGCCGGAACAACACTGTCAAAACCACCTTCTGCGTAGTAACTAATTGCCCGATCAATATCAGTTTTATTTCTAAATGGGAAGGTTACCTCCAAAGTAACCACTAAATCGGGGTAATATTCAAGCTCTTCTAATTTTTCTAAAGAATACTTATAAACCTGCTCCAGATTAATATAATCTTCGGAAAGGGAATTATCTCTTAAAAATGGCACCTGTGCCCCAAGCTTTTCTGCTAAGATTGCCATTTCCTTATCATCCGTCACAACAATAGTTCGATTAATATACTTTGAAGAAAGAGCATGAGAAACAGTATACTCTAAAAGAGACTTTCCATTAAGGGTAAGTGCTTTTCCTCTCTGCGGAATAATAGCAACAATCTCCAATTGGTCTGGAGACATCGGATCTTCATTAGAAGAATCACACAAATTCAATTCTTGAATAATTCTAACAACATTTCGACATCTCTCATTATTTTGATTTTGATGAATACCGTGATAATGATAAACGCTTGCTTCCGGTTGATAAGCAATACAGTAGCCACTCTTTAAAATGGCCCTGGCCCAGACCCTGTCCTCAATATTTGTCACCTTTGAATCAAAAGGAATTTTCTTTAAAAGTTCAGACCTAACCATACTATTGGCATTGTGAAAAAAAGAATCTTTCCATTGGATTTTTTTATCAAGCCCAAAAGTTATAAGAAGGTCTCTTTTATCCGTATCTGGGGTAAAAGATAATGGCTCTTGCCTCCCATATACTCCGGCAACTTTATCTGATTCAAAACCCTTGAGTAAATTTTCAAGCCAAGTTTTTGAGGTAGGAATACAATGTGCAGAAATAAGGGCAATATAATTACCTTTAGCAATATCCACTCCCGCATTTATTGAGGCTCCTGGGAGATATTTTTCTAATGTTTTGATAGTTACAGGAAATTGCCTCGCCTTTTCTAATGTTTTGTCAGTGCTGTTATTATCTACGATGATAACCTCAAAATCCTGATAAGTTTGCTTATAGATTGCCCTAAGGCAAGCTGTGATCCATCTTTCTTCATTTTTTGTTCTTACTATTATAGAGATATTTGGACTACTCACTAAAACTCCCCATTACTTAAAGACTGACATCTACCAACTCATCGTACTTCAATTCTCTTTCGTTGGCATACTTTCTGGCGATCAAAATACTCTCTGCCAAAAATAAATCTTCCTGTCTTTTTACAATAACAGCTGTCTCGCTACTTATCGGATAATAACCGATTTTGCCACAAAAGAAGGCACATTTATTCGTTTGATATTGCTCAATAAAAGAATCGTTACGCCACATCATAAGTGAGTAAACGAACCTTCCAACAGGTGCAAGATCTTGCGTTTGAGCAAAAACTCCATGCTCATTAAAATTAATCGGCCTTTCATTTAACACGCAGTGAACCTGCTCATTTTTAACAGTAAACAGACAGTCATATCCACCAGAAATAAAATAATCCAAGGCTCCTTTAATTTCCTCAGACGTTTGCAAGGGTGAAGTCGGATTTACCCAAACGGTTATATCAGAGGAGTTATTCATCATAAAATCATACACAACATCATCAGATTTTATAGTCGAGCCACCTAAATACTCAGCGCGCTGGTAGAAATTAATATCATATCTCTTGGCAATTTCTTTAAAAATGTCATTTTCAGAATTTACATAGAGCTCACTAAAGACACCTGACTCCTTGGCTGCGTTAATAGCATATGAAATAAGGGGTTTACCATCAATCAGAGCAAGGTTTTTCTGCTTAAGTCTATTGCTTCCCATTCTAGCAGGAATCATTCCATTTATTCTCATCGCTTCATCCAGTCTGATTCTTATAATTACTTGTATTATCTTTGATACACTCGGCTACAGATATCATAACAAAAGACTTATTGTACATTCCTTTTTGCCGTCTTATCTTGTAACATCCCTAGCAAAAAGAATTACCGAGTGCTCCTTGCTGCGTAACGATAATATGTCAATTCCAGTTTAGATTAAAATTATTAATGCCCCGAAATTTCATAAGTAACCTAAGCTTTAGTAATTCAAAGTAAAGACCAGGAACTTTAACTTCATGAGTCTCGACTAATATTTTATTCACTTTTTTGTAGACGTTCGTATTAATTAAATCTCTGATAACTTCTGCCTCTGCTCCCTCAATATCAATCTTTAAAATATCAATCTTTTTATCCAACTCTAATATGAAATCTGACAATCTAACACATTTAACCTCAACATAATTATCTAAATTTAAATTAGTTTTACGAGAAATCAAAGAAGCACTTGTGGAAAAAGCTCCTGTGCTTGTTTCGTCTGCTTCCGAATCCTGATGGAAAAATAATCTTAACACGCCTTCTTTGTCCAATACCGCATTATTATAAAGCTTTACTTTGCTTAAATCCTTTTTGAAGCGCTCTGCAAGCTGCTTAAAGGCTGCCGGGTGTGGTTCAAATGCATAAACTTTAGAGCCAAATGATCTCAACTTTTCGGTGACATCACCAATGTTTGCCCCACAGTCAATGCATACACTTTTCTCGTTCAAGCCAGTAAATAGCTCATGGTTTTTTAAGCTGACTGTTGGTTTTGTTAAATACCACCTTCTTAATCGTCTGAATGCACCATTAGACTTTTTTAAAAAAACATTAATAAAAGACATATGCCCCTCCAAATCAATTATTAGGACCCAAAGAATACTCTAAACATCAAGTATTGCCAAACATCCTCAATCAAACCAATATTCGCACACTTGGCAAAATGGATAAAACTAAATATCTTAAGTGTTAGTGATCAAGCTGTCTTGATGGAGAAGAGTTTTGTTCGTAGATAAACTTACTCATTTTTTAAAAATCAAAAAAATTTCCCCTTTATTCTGTCACTAACAGCAGCAACAATGCTTATTAGGCAATTATCCTTAAAACTGAAGTCCTTTTTTTGATTTACAACTCTCTCAATTTCATTTTCGTTCACATATTGGCTTATGTGGCGAATTACTTTTTTAAATAACTTTTTCGCCTACGCATTTATTCTCAACAATCTGGATTAAAATAGAATTATTTGGTCGTTTTACTTTTTTTACAAACATATTAAAAAAGATAAAACAAAAAATTCGATTTGAACAAGCCACTTTTGAAAATAACTACAACTTCAAATAGCGTTTTTTTAAAAAAAATTTTAATTGAAATTTGTCAAGGCCAAGAAAAGCTTTCATTCGTCCAAAATTCTATACACCCTACTCAAACGTGTTATATGATTGGATAATCAAGTTGACCACTATTAACTAAAACAATTGGCTTTTTAAAATGATTAAATATAAATCCAGGCTCGGTTTAAAATGCAGTTGAGTCATGTTTTTTTAAAAAAACTCTTCAGCGTGAGTGGGGCATCGTCACTTTCGTTGATCATACCCATTATTGCAATGCCACTTATCACAAGATTATGTAGCATTCAGGCGGTAGGAACTGCAGAACTATTTGTAATGACTTCCGCCTTACTAGCTTTTTTTGCATCCCTCCAGCTAGAATATGCCGTAGTACCAACCAAGGATGTCGAAGAAGTTAAACGGATTATTAACTCTTCGTTTGCTTTTACGTTGATTTTATCTCTTGTCTTATTGGTGCTATCCAGCTTGTTTTTAATCTACACTTTTTTTTACCGCGATTTTACTATTTACGCACTATCATCGTTTCTGATTCCTGTATTTTTAATTCAAAGTACCTTATTTTATCTATCAACGTTCTGGTTGCTACGACATGGTCAAATTAAACATTTAACTTTAATGAAAATCCTCTTTGTGGCTCCTGTTGCCGTATTTAAAATTCTCTTTGCATTTATTTCACCCACTTTCCTATCGCTATGGCTTGCCGTGATATTGGGTCAATTAATGGTCGTGGTTTATATATATTACAAAGTCAATCTTCCATTAAGCTTAACTTTGATGCAATCAGGTTGGTTTGAAATTGCAAAAAGATATAAGGTGTATCCTCTGACCAATATCCCTAAGTCTTTTTTGGGTATGGGTAAGGATTATCTTCTATCATTCCTTATCACGTCTTTTTTTGGAACCTATTTTCTTGGTCTTTATGTTATGTGCTTGAAGGTTTTGAAAACACCGATCTATGCTTTGGCAAATCCTCTGCAACTTTTATTTTTTCAAAAAACCGTAGAAGCTAATTCGTCAGGACATTTGCCAAGGGTAACCAACAAACTGCTAATATATCTGCTTTTGTTAACAATACCCTCTTTTACCATACTTTATATTTTTGCTCCATCAATCATCGTTATTGCGTTTGGAGCAAAATGGTACGAAGCTGGTGAAGTTTTAAGAGCTATGATCCCATATTTTTTTGGTATCTTTTTTGTAACTCCATTTGAGCTCGTAATAATGACCAAAAATATTCAATCTGAAGCATTTAAAGTTTCAATACTTTTAGATTTAGTTCCTCTTCTCCTATTTGTAATTCTTTTATTAATGGGAAAACCTTTTTTATTTTCACTGATGTGGGTAATGTGGCTAGGTTTGGTTGGAAAAGTTATTTACTTTATCTGGCTTTATCGCAAAATTATAAAATTGATCTAAACATTCTCTGCAACATCACGGATATTCTCCGCATAAACAATTAACGAAGTCCCCATTCCTACCAATAAAAACCAGGGTAAAAAATAACTCCCCGAAGATAGAGCAATTGATGATAAAGGAAATATCGCTAGGAAAACAGCAATGCTAATAGCTATCGTATTTAACAACTTATCTTTATTTAAATAAAACACCTTACATAATTGTTTCAGATTAAAAATATACATCAAAATAAAAATTGAAAAACCAATTAACCCAACATCAACCAGGATTTCTAAAAAGAAGAAATGAAGGTTCATGTTTCCATTTGTTTTAGGAAAAATACTCGCTGCACTGGAAGATGCTATTCCCATTCCATTGATAGGATGCTTAATCGCAGCCTTAAATGCTTCCTGATACCAATAGGCTCTCAGATAAATAGCTCTCTTACTCTGAAGAGGTTCTAGTTGAGAATAAAAATCAGTCTGGAGTATTTTAGAAAGGAATAGACTTGTTTCACTAAACCTATTCCTTAGTTCTGAATTAAGTATAAATCCCGAAACACAAATAAAAATTAGAAAAAATATCAACAATTTATTTTTAATTTTCATAAAAACAAAAATTACGCAAATAAGCAAAGCACCCAAAAGTGCGCTCGAAGAAATTGTAAAATGTATATTTAATACGAGTAGAAGTACTATACTTAATTTCAACCATCTATTAATGTGTGAAAAAAGAACAAATGTCAAAAAGATACACATCATGACACCGTAATCATTCGGCCCCCAAGATAATCCTGTCGGAAAACTCATCGTGTAATCACTCTCGAGAATCTTAATATCTTCAATATGGCTTATCCCAAACCAGTGATTGTAAGTTGAGTACTTCGATATCGGCCATCTGAAAGTTGTAAAGTGTTCCAATAGACCAATTACAATTTGCAAAACACCAACCACTCCTCCTGTTTTTAAAACTAAAATAAAATCTCTTTTGCTTTTTACTAACAGCGGATATAAAAATATTAAACTTCCCCCCATACAGATAATAATGAAATATTTTATTCCCTTGGTTATATCAAGTGTCCACGCTAGACTTAGCAGATACCAGAGATAAAGCAAAATGAGATATTTCAATTTTTTAACCACTCTCCAAATTTCAGCTTTTGTGGCAATAGAAGGAATTGATATTAGAGAAACAAGTAAAACAACATGAAACAAATAAAGGTGAGAGTAGCTAAAAGCAATACCCACAAGGGTACTAAAAGTTAGAAGAATAATTAATATTTCTCGATACGAGAATAGCCTTTTAAAGAAGATATACACCTACATTCCCCATAAACTTCGTCTCAACGCTAATGTCTCTTGTTTTTCATTATATTTTTTTTGATCAAGTATAGCCTTGCATAATTATTTTCAATTTTTCACACACTTCATCCACCTGCTTCTCTGTTAAAGCCAACCCAGACGGTAAATAAAGACCTTTTCTCGCGGCATATTCTGTGTTTGGATAAGTTTCATCAATAAATAAACCCTTCTTATGAAGAGCCGGTTGTTCGTGAAGCCCAATAAAAAATGGCCTAGAATCAATACCCACTTCTCGCAGCTTGGCCATAAGTTCATCTGCTTCAAGATTAATATCTCTGGTAATTTCGATGGAATACATCCAGTAAACTGATTTTGCCCAAGATTTCTCTTCTTGAAATCTTATGCCCTGAATATTCTTTAACTTTTCCCTGTAATATTCACCAAATTTTCTTTTGATCTCAATAAATAGATCAATCTTCTCCATTTGAGCAACGCCCAAAGCCGCCTGGATATTGGTCATTCTAAAATTATAGCCAAGTTCTTGATGGAGAAATCTTTTTTTTGGTTCGAAATATAAGTTTCTATATTTCTGAGCCTTCTCAAGCATTTCTTCTGATGATGTCAGGATCATCCCTCCTTCCCCGCATGAAATTATTTTATTTGCATAAAATGAGAACGTTGAAATATCTCCAATGCTTCCGAGCTTTTTACCCTTATACTCTGCCCCATGAACCTGTGATGCATCTTCAATAATTTTTAAGTTATATTTTCTAGCAATAGATAACAAGGGATCCATATCAACGCTATGGCCGTAAATATGAACTGGCATAATTGCTTTGGTTTTACTAGTAATTTTACTTTCAATTTGAGAAACATCCATATTCCAAATATCTGGTGTAATATCCACCAATACTGGTCTGGCTCCAAGTCTTAAAATTGCCAGCGCACACGAAATAATTGTAAACGATGGTAATATTACTTCATCGCCTTCTTCTACGCCTATTGCATGTAAAGCAACTTCTAATGCAGCTGTCCCATTG
>Ga0208958_1004002_pt1 | contig 10929 bp, 6 predicted proteins | sample RifOxyB1_FD_184032 | JGI IMG/M metagenome (GOLD analysis project Ga0208958, IMG submission 184032) | Soil microbial communities from Rifle, Colorado - Rifle Oxygen_injection B1 (SPAdes) | ecosystem: Environmental > Terrestrial > Deep subsurface > Rock core/Sediment | place: Rifle, Colorado...
GCGCCCTGACCCACGGCGGCGCCGACTTCGCCTTCGAAATGGCCGGCTCGGCCCGCGCCCTGGAGAACGCCTGGAAGATGACCCGGCGCGGCGGAACCACCGTCACCGCCGGCCTGCCCCCGCCCGAGGCGGCGCTCGCCGTCAACATCGTCTCCCTGGTCGGGGAGGAACGCACCCTGAAGGGCTCCTACATCGGAACCTGCGTCCCCAGCCGCGACATCCCCCGCTACGTCGCCCTGTACCGCCAGGGCCGCCTGCCGGTGGACCGTCTGATGAGCGGCGTCATCCCCCTGGACGAGATCAACGCCGGCTTCGACCGGCTTCACGCCGGGGAGGTGGTGCGGCTGATCGTTCGCCCGTGAAGAGACGGTAATTCCGGCGCCCGTTTTCCGCCGCAAAGCCGAGCGCCAATCCCGGCCCAAGCTTCAGCGGAGATTACCATGCGCCTGTCCCGCCCGTCCTTGGCCGCCGCCATGTCGGCCGTCGTCCTCGCCTTCGCCGCCCCGGCCTTCGCCCAGGACGCCCCATCCGACAACGCCCGGGGGCAGGACAATGCCGAAATGGCGGCCATCTTCGCCGCCGACCAGGCCGTCCGCCAGAACATCGACCCCCAGAAGTTTCGCGACCGCGCCTTCGTCGAGCAGATGCACGCCGCCGACGCCGCCCGGCGCGTTCAGACCCGCGCCCTGCTGGACGCCGGGGCGCTGAAGACCGGCGCCGACTATCGCGCCGCCGCCTTCGTCTTCCAGCACGGCTCGACGCCCGAGGACTATCTGCTGGCCCACAGCCTGGCCGTCGCAGCGGTGGCCAAGGGCGATGCGGACGCCGCCTGGATCGCCGCCGCCACCCTGGACCGCTATCTGCAGATGACGGACAAGCCCCAGATCTACGGCACCCAGACCCGCAAGACCCGCGACGCCCCGGCGACCCTCGAACCCTACGACCGCGCCCTTGTCCCCGACAGCCTACGCGCGGTCTTCGGCGTCCCGCCCCAGGCGGAACAGGACGCCCGGCTCGCCGCCGTCAACGCCGCGACCGAAGCCGCGACGCCAAAGCCCTGATCGCTCAGTTCGCCGCCGGTTTCGGCGGCGCGTTCTTCACATACTGGTCCAGCCAGCGGGTCATCTCCCACAGCGTATGGCCCACCGATTCCCGCGCCCGGTATCCGTGCGCCTCCAGCGGCAGGGTGACGTAACGCGCCGTCGCCCCCAGCCCCTTCAGCGCCGCATAGAAACGCTCGGACTGGACCGGGAAGGTGCCGGAGTTGTCGTCCGCCTCGCCGTGGATCAGCAGGATCGGCTCAGTCATCCGGTCGGCGTAGGTGAAGGGCGACATCTCCGTATAGACCTCGGTCGCCTCCCAATAGTTGCGCTGTTCCGACTGGAAGCCGAACGGGGTCAGGGTGCGGTTATAGGCGCCCGACCGCGCGATGCCGGTCCTGAACAGGTCGCTGTGAACCAGCAGGTTGGCGGTCATGAAGGCGCCGTAGCTGTGGCCCCCGACGGCGATCCGGTCGCGATCCGCCACCCCCATGCCGACCACCGCATCGACCGCAGCTTTCGCGTCGGCGACCAGTTGTTCGACATAGGTGTCGTTCGGCTCGGCCCCGTCCTTGCCAATGATGGGCATGGAGGGATTGTCGAAGATGGCGTAGCCCTGGGTCAGCAGGAACAGGTGGCTGGATCCGCCCGGCCGCACGAAGCGGTTCTGCACGTCCACCGTCTGGCCCGCCACCGCCGCATCGGTGAACTCGGCCGGATAGGCCCACATCAGCATCGGCAGGGGCCCGTCGCGATCCTTGTCATAACCGGCCGGCAGATACAGGGTCCCCGACAGCTTGACCCCGTCCGCCCGCTCATAGGTTACCAGCTGGCGCGTCGCCCCGGCCAGCTGCGGCGCCGGATCGGGGAAGTTCGTCAGGGCCGTAGTCTGACCCGTGTCCAGGTCGCGGATCTGCAGGTTCGGCGGATCCAGCCGCGTCTCGCGCTGGGTCACCATCCGCTTGCCTTCGGCGTCCAGGAAGCCGACCACAACCTCGTAATCTGTCTGGGCCGAGGTCCACAGGCGCTCGCTGCGCCCCGTCGCCGAGTCCATGGCGGCCAGGAAGGGGAATTCGCCCTGGGGCGTGGCGCCCGCCCCCTGCATCAGGATCTTGCCGTCGGGGGTGAAGCGGATCACCGACCGCCCCGCCGCATTGGGCTGGGTCACCGGCTGGCCCGGATTGTCGTAGCGCGCCTGATAGTTGCGCTCCAGCAGCAGCCGGCCCTCGCCGGGGTTCGACGGATCGACCACGAACCGCGTCTCATGCCGGGTGTTGAACCAGCGGCTGTTGACCACGGCTAGATCATCCTTGCCCCAGACGATCCCGGCGTAACGCTCCTTCAGGTCGATCAGCTTGACGGGCTCGGCCGTGAAGGGAGCGGCCTGCATGAAGACCCGGTCACGGAACTCGGCCTCGCGGCGGATGTCGCCGCCGTCCAGGGCCTCGACCCAGGTCAGGGTCGCCGGCGCATCGGCCCGCCAGCCGACCGAGCGCGGCCCCGGCGCCACGGCGTCGAAGGCGGTCGGCACATCGTCCCTCAGCGGCAGGTCGGCGACCGTGCGCACCACGCGACCGTTCAGATCCGTCACCACGATCTCGGTCGGGAACAGACCCGCAGGCACGGCGTAGGAATAGGGGCGTTTGGCCACCTCGTGCAGGATGTATGTCCCGTCCGGCGACACGGCGCTGTCCAGATAGACGGCCGGGGCGCCGATCGTCCGCGCACGACCGTTCAGCGGAACCAAGGTCAGCTGCGAGGTGAAATAGTGATCGAACAGGGCTTCGTCGCCGGGGTTCGACAACAGGTCCTGATAGGTCCGCACGGGCGCCACGCGCCCCGCCGTCTCCTCGATGTTCGGGCCGGTCGGCGCCGTCGTCACATCTGGCGCCGGACCGCGCCCGGCCGGAACCGCCTCGACCAGCAGACCGGAACTGTCGGGCAGCCAGTCATAGCCGGCCCCGCCCGTCATATTGACCACTGGCTCGGTCAGCTTGCGCGCCCGCGCCGTGGCCACATCCACGACCCACAGCTCCAGCCCCGTCGGCCGGTCCAGCACCAGCGCCAAATGTTTGGCGTCGGGCGAGAACCGCGCGCCCGTGAAACGGGCTCCTGCCGGCAGGGCGACGACGCGCGGCTGCCCGCCATCGACCGCCTGCAACGACAGGCCGGTCAGCCACGAGACCCGGCTCTCGGCCGGCCCGTTGTTGCGCGGATTGATCCGCGCGCCCGCCAGCCGAAGCATGGGCTCGGCCAGAGCCTGGATGCTGGGCAGGTTCGACCGGTCCAGCAGCACCAGGGTCTTGCGATCCGGGCTCAATATCGACGACGGCGTCGGCTTGGCGTCCAGAATGTCGGCGATAGGCGACGGCGGCTGCTGATAGACCATCGGCGCCGTCGCGGCCGCGCTCTGAGCGAGGACGGACCCCGCCGCGCCGCTCATCAAGACTGTCGCCAGCACAAGCCCGGCGCCGCGCACCCGCATCATCATCGTCTGAACTCCCCACAACCAGGCGGCCAACTAAGGGCGCCCCGACCCGAGCGGCAAGAGCGCTTGCGGTGTTACAGCGTCACACCGCCCAACATTAACGCCGACGGAGCACATATATCGTCGATATTCGAGATTGCCGCCCTTGGGCTTCGGCGTTACGGTTCTGGGCAAACATCGGGGGGTGTCATGACAGCTGCGAACACGACGGACGAGCCCGCGCGCACGTCCGGAAGGGTGCTTCCGGGTCTCGCCATCGCCATGGCCCTGATCATCGTGGCGGGCTTTTCGCTTCAGCTGGCGATGGGCCGGTCCAGCTTCGACGCCCCGCTGCTGCTGCACGCCCACGCCGTGGTCTTCATGGGCTGGGTCGTCATCTTCCTGGTTCAGAACCTGCTGATCGCCACGGGCCAGGTTCGTTGGCATCGACCGCTGGGGTGGTTGGCGGCCGCCTGGCTCCTGCCGATGCTGGTCCTGGGCTGGCTCGTCACCGACGCCATGGTGCGCCGGGGGGATGTTCCCTTCTTCTTCCGGCCTCTGCAATTCCTGGTCTTCGACCCCCTGTCGCTCGTCACCTTCATCGGCCTGACCGTCGCGGCGATCTGGCTTCGCCGATCGACGGACTGGCATAGCCGCCTGCACTATTCCGCCATGGCCATCCTCTTGGGGCCGGGCGTCGGTCGGCTTCTGCCCATGCCCTTTCTGATCCCCTGGGCGTGGGAGGCGACGACGGTCGTCACCCTGGCGTTTCCGGTCATCGGCATGATCGTCGACTGGGTGAAGACCCGCCGGATCCATCCCGCCTGGTTCTGGGGTCTGGGCGTTCAGATCGCCATGATCGCGGCGATCGAGGCCCTCACCTGGTCCCCGCTCGGCCTTCAGCTGTACGACGCGGTCGCGGCCGGCTCAGCGGGCTCCGCCATAGCCCCCCTCGAATTCCCGACGCCCCCCGGCCCGCCGCCGGCGGCCTAGGGTCGTTTCGAACAGAACCACGCTGCGCCGCCAACAGAAGCCGGCGTCAACGAAGCGCCCAAAGCGAAAACGGCGGCCCGTCGGGCCGCCGTCCACGTTCCGACGGTGGATCAGAACTTCATCGTCACCGTGGCGCTGTAGGTCTGGTAGTCCAGATCCTCACGGTCGACCATCGAAGCGGCCTTCAGCACGACCCCGAACCGGTCGCCTTCGATAGCGAGGGAACCACCGATTTCGGCCCACTCGGTGTCGTTGCTCGCTCCTGCGAAGACCCCGCCGAAACCATCGGCGGCGACAAAGGCCGCCTCCACATTTCGGTCGTCACCCGCAAGATCATGCACCCAACGCGCGTCCAGCGCCGGCTTGATGGTCCAGCGACCGCTGCGGGTCTCCCCGCCGACGCGCAGGCCGACATGATGCTGCAGGGAATCGAACGACTGGTCCCCGATGGCCAGGGCGGCGACGCCCCCGGTCTCGTCATAGGCGTCGATATCGACCGAATAGGCGTTCAGGCCGATGTTGGGTTGCAGCTTCAACCCGCCCATCCCCAGATTGAAGCCCAGTTCGGCGCCGCCGCTGAGGACCTTGCCGTCCGTCTCCCCATCCGCGCGGAAGCTCTCGCCGCCGATTGAGAAGCTCCGCTCGGTGTCCAGGTCCGCCGCGCCATAGCCGATCTTGGCGCCGACATAGGCGCCGTAGGCCAGATCGACGGCGCCATAAAGGGTGGCCTGAACCTGACGGCTGTCCGCCGTGCTGAGCCCCTCCGCGAAGTCGGACTCGCCCTCAGCATAGGCCAGACTGGCGCCCAGGGTCAGGGCGTCGATGGTCCGCTCCAGACCGCCGACGACGTACCAGGCGCTCTGGTCGTCGGTTCGGCTGTCGGCCAGGGTTCCGCGCAGTTGCGCCGCTTCGCCTTCAATCGCGCCCACGCCGAAATAGGCCGACACGCCCTGTTTCCAGCCGCCCCACCGGGCGCGCTCCTGCGCCTCGGCCTGGGCCTGCCGCGTCGCTAGGCCGGCCGCTGCTGCAGTCGCCGCAGGGTCAATCGACGCCATCTGCACGCCGGATCCGATTAGGGTCAGCCCCTCCGACAGCCCTTCGGAACGATCGCGCGCGATCCGTCCGTCCACCACGCCACGCAGCGCCTCTGTCTGGGCCGAGAGCAGGGTTACGCCCGAATGGGCGGCGAAGGGCGACAGGCTCTCAAGCCCGACCTCCAGCGCCTCGTCTTCCAGCAGATCCGTCTGGGCGTAGATGTCGCCCAGGGCCGCATAGTCGGTGGCCCTTGCCGCATCCAGAATTCCGCCCAAGGTCCGCTGGGCGCGCGAATTGAGATTGATGAAGTCCATGTAGGAGGCCGCCTCGATCTCCACCTCCACGCTGTCGGCGGTGTAGTCCAGCACCGGATAAAGGACGCCCGAAATATCGGTCACTGCGGCGAACTCGCCGTCAATGCCGCCCTCGGCTGTCAGCACCGTATATTGGTCGCCGAAGCGTGGGGCGCTGACGAAGCTGAGACCCAACAGTCCCCCCAGGGACGCGACGCCCGTCGTGCCTTCGAAACTGTCGGCCAGAACCGTCAGGCGATCCGACTGATCGCCGTCGATGTCGATAAACAGGCGCGAGCCCGACGCCAGCACCAGGTCGCTCAACAGCGTCAGTTCGCCGATCTCGCCCTGCCCGCCAGGGGCGATGGAGCCCATGACCGAGGTCAGAACCGTGGAATCGATCACGCCAGAGCCGCTCAACACCCCGCCGGCCAGCAGCATTTCAAACGTCAGCAGGGCGCCGTCCACGTTCAGCTGACCGGCCCAGACGCCGACGTCGTTCTCGGCGAACAGCAGACCGTCGGCGCCGATGTCCAGCACCGCGCCGCTGGTCCCGATGGTCAACCGGTCGATGACGGCCACGTCGTTCAGCGTCGTCGTGCCCGCCGACATCAGGTTGACGTCATAGAACAGCGGGTTCTCGCCTTCGAACACATCGCCCTGGACGTTGAACGGCACGAAATTGGTCGAACCCGGTCCGCCGGGAATGATCTCGAACGGCAGGGTCGCGCCCGGCGCCGTGCCCACGGCCGAAGCCTCGTGCCGAACGGCCAGACCGGACGTCGTCTCGCCGCGCGAATTGCCGGCCGCCCCGCCCGCAACGATCCCGCTCATATCCACGATCGTGCGGCCGCCGGTCACCTCGGCGTTGACCGATTGAGCGCCGCCGGACGAAGCGTCCTCGCGGTCGTGATTGTACTCGGCCAGTTCGCTGGCGTCGACGCAGTCGCCGAAGAAGCAGATGCTGCCCCATTCGCCGCCGCGCGACTCGACCCCTTCGGCCGGGGTGGCGGGCAGGCCCGTCACCAGATTGCCGTTGGCGTCGATGATCTTGTAGTTCGGGTCCATCATCTGGACCCAGTGGGTCGGGTCGAACCAGTCGCCATTGCCGCCCGTCGTGGTCACATACTTGTATGGATTGTTGGCGACGATCCAGTCGGTGAACAGATACAGGGGCTGATAGCCGGCGGTCGTGCCGTAGCTGGCCGCTCCCTGGCCGTTGAAATACCGCGACCCCAGCGACAGGACCCCGACGATCACCGGCGTATTGAAGGCCCGGTCCAGGATCAGGGGACCGCCCGAGTCGCCCCCGGCCGTCATGCCCTCCTGCGTCAGCGCGACGTCGTCGCCAAAGATGTTGAAGTCGAAGGTCGCGGTTCCGGCCGGATCGTCGAAATCGACCATATAGAGGTTCTGGCTCAGACCGCCCTGGGCGCCGTCGCCGAACAGGAACAGGTCGATGTCGTCCAAGGACGTCAGGGCGCCGATCATGTTTTCGGCGGCGCGCCGACGGAAGTCGATGCCCTGAACCGAACCCAGGGACCCCGTCCCGCTGCGGCCGTATCCGCCGGTGATCACATGGCGGTCCTCGTCACCGGTCAGCGGCGAGAACAGCATGGCCCAGGTCGGTACCCCCTTGGCTGGCGAGTCCAGCACGCCGATGGCGACGTCCGCCTCGAAGAAGCCGCCGCCCTGAGCGTCCTCAAGCGAGCGCGGATCATACAAGACCCGGCTCATATTGTAGTGCTGGTCGATATAGCTGGTGGCGTAGTCGCCGCTGGTGATCCAGTTCAGGATGCCATCGAAGGCGTCGCCCTTGAACCCGACGCTGATCGGCACGCCCAGCCCCAGCGAGCCATAGGCGAAGTCAGGGATGTCGTTGACGCAGTGGGCGGCGAACAGCACCGTGCGCGGATTGATCAGACTGCCGGTGCAGACGCCCACCGACCCCCCGCCCGTATCGACGATGATATTGCCGATCCCGTTGATCGCATCCGGATCGGCCAGCACCGGCGGCGCGTTCGGGCTGAAATTGTCATTGGGCACCTCGGCCGCCGCTGTCCCCGCCGCCGCGATCAACCCGATCACGGACGCCGTCGCCAACCAACGACGACGCCCCGCCCCAATCCGCTCAATCATGCCGTGCACTCCCCAAATAAGACCGAGAGTCACCGTGCCCGATTATTTCCCGGCCGCAATAGGCATGAGCGGGACATGAGCGCACATGTGTCGAAACAGATACAGTCTTACGGCACAGCTTGGGCGCGATCCGATGCCGAACCTAACCCGCCACCAGAGCCTCGACCTCGCCCCGTTCCGGCGCGGACGGCTGGGCGCCCGGACGTGTCGCCGCGAAGGCCCCGGCGGCACAGGCGAACCTCAAGGCCTCGGTCGGGTCCATCCCCTCCAGCAGGGCCACGGTGATGGCCGCGACGAAGGCGTCGCCGGCGCCGGTGGCGTCGATCGCCTCGACGGCGGGCGGGGTCGCCCAGGCCATTTCGACGCCGCGCTGGTACATCACCGCGCCCTTGGCGCCCCTGGTCACCACCACCCGGCCGCCGCCCCGGTGCAGGCCGTCGCCGTAGAAGGCGGCCTCGGTCTCGTTAACGACGATCAGGTCGGCGCGGCGCAGCAGGGCCTCCGACACCGGCTGGGCGGGCGCCAGATTGGCGCAGACAAAGCCCGTGGCTCGGCCCACCGCCGCCTCGACCGTCTCGACCGGCAGCTCCAGCTGGACGATCAGGGCGCCCTCGATCCGCTGGGGCAGCTGTTCGGGCGTGACCAGATGATTGGCGCCGGCCGCCACCACGATCTGGTTCTCGCCGCCGGGATCGACGGCGATCAGGGCCACGCCGGTCGGCGCCGCCACGTCCGTCTCGACCCCCGCCAGATCGACGCCCAGATCCGACATCAGAGCCAGGGCCTCGCCGGCCAGGGAGTCGTTCCCGACCCGCCCGATCAGGCTGACCTCGGCGCCCAGTTTCTCGGCGGCATAGGCCTGGTTGGCGCCCTTGCCGCCGGGATAGCGGGCCAGGGTCGCCCCCGTCACCGTCTCGCCCGGGCCCGGCAGGCGGGACGCCGTCGCCACCAGGTCCAGGTTGATCGAGCCGACGACGGTGATCCTCATTTGGCGGTCCTGGGCGCGGGCTTCAGCCGCTCGGTCAAGAGAGCGAACACCCCCTCTGCGTCCGCCGCAACCGCCCAGCGATGTCGCGCGGTCGCCGGATCGACCCGGAACTCGACCGCCGTATGGCCCCGCGTCAGCTCGGAGGACGCCTCGACCTCGATCCGGCAAGGCTTCAGGGTGAACAGCTCGGGCTTCAGCAGCCAGGCGACGGGACAGGGGTCGTGCAGCGGCGGGGCTTCAGAGCCCACGACCTGCCGCTCGGTCCGCTGCGAGAAGCGCAGCATCGAGGCCACGGTCCGCGCCGGCTCGGTGCGGATCTTCTCGATCGCGCGGATCCGCGGCTCGGTCGCCCGCACCTGATGGGTCGCGTCCAGGCCGAAGGCGACCACCTCGCAGCCCGAGCCGAACACCACCGCCGCCGCGTCCGGGTCGGCCCAGATGTTGAACTCGGCCGAGGCGGTGATGTTGCCGCCCTCCGACCGCGCCCCGCCCATGACCACGACCGGCCCCAGATGCTCGGCCAGCCGTCGTTCGCGCTTCATCGCCAGGGCCAGATTGGTCATCGGCCCCAGGACGGCGACGGCGACCGATCCGGCCGGGCGTTTCATCACCAGGTCGACGATGGCGTTGGCCGCCGGGCCGTCGCCGATGATGCCCTTGGGCGCGAAGGGCTCCAGGTCGCCCAGCCCCTCGGGTCCATGGAACTCGCCCGCCCCGGCTGGGGGCCGTTTCAGCGGCCGTTCGGCGCCGCCGAAGACGGGCACGTCTTCACGGCCGGCGATCTGGCGCATCATCCGGGCGTTGCGCTGGGTCAGATGAGCGGGGACGTTGCCGCCTACGGTGCAGACGGCCAGCAGCTCCAGCTCGGAGGCGGCGAAGGCCAGGAAGAGCGCCACGGCGTCATCCACGCCGGGGTCGCAGTCGATGATCAGGGATTGGATAGTCACAGGCCCGGTTTGCCGATCCCGCGCGCGGCGGGCAACCCCGTTCTGACCCTTAGTCCCCGCGAATCGCGCCTCTTTTTCCGCCCGCTTGACGTCGACCTCCCCCGGCGTCACCCTGAGGCCGTTCTCCGGGGTGTCGCAATCGAGCGGCTGAGATAGGGGTTTCTCCTCTGACCCGTCGAACCTGATCCGGGTCATGCCGGCGAAGGGATGAGTAACGCTTTCGGTCCGCATCACAGGACCCTCGCGCCCGACGTCGGCGGACCTCTCGAACACAGAGGCCGTCATGAACATCCAAGTCACCCCGCCCGTCCTGCCCGAAGAGCCGAACGTCGAGCTCGCCCTCAAGGACGCCCGCGAGCAGGTGATGAAGGAGACCGGCGCCATTCCGACCGGCGAACGGGCGGGGTCGAAGAAGGTCTATGTCCAGGGCGTCCTCTATCCCGAGATCCGCGTCCCCTTCCGCGAGGTGGCGGTCCATCCGAGCGCCAACGAGCCGCCGGTGACCATCTATGACTCGTCGGGCCCCTACACCGACCCGTCGGTGACGATCGACATCAAGAAGGGCCTGCCGCATGTGAAGACCAGCTGGCAGCTGGATCGCGGCGACATCGCCCCCGTCGCCAATCCCCGCGAGGTCAGGCCCGAGGACAACGGCCACGCGTCGGGCAAGAACCTGGCCCCCCGGTTCGACACCTCGAACCACCGTGTCTTCAAGGGCGTCGAGGGTCGCCCGGTGACCCAGTACGAATACGCCCGCGCCGGCGTCATCACGCCCGAGATGGAATATGTCGCCATCCGCGAGAACCTGCGCCGCGAGCAGAACGCCCCCTGCATCCGCGACGGCGAGGACTTCGGCGCATCCATCCCCGACTTCGTCACCCCCGAGTTCGTCCGCCAGGAGATCGCGCGCGGCCGCGCCATCATCCCGCACAACATCAACCACCCCGAGGTCGAGCCGATGATCATCGGCCGCAACTTCCTGGTGAAGATCAACGCCAACATCGGCAACAGCGCCGTCCTGTCGTCG
>Ga0208958_1004004_pt1 | contig 10926 bp, 14 predicted proteins | sample RifOxyB1_FD_184032 | JGI IMG/M metagenome (GOLD analysis project Ga0208958, IMG submission 184032) | Soil microbial communities from Rifle, Colorado - Rifle Oxygen_injection B1 (SPAdes) | ecosystem: Environmental > Terrestrial > Deep subsurface > Rock core/Sediment | place: Rifle, Colorado...
AGCTTGAGGAAACCAAATATCTAATAATTTCAAAGCAGAAACTTCTTTCATCCCTAAAACATTTCCTACAATAAAAGTAAAAATGTTTTGTATATTTCCCCCTCTATCAAATATTCTCCAAGGATACGCAATCCAGACTAAAGATTTTTTAATATCATACTTGTAAATTAAAGCATTCATTGAACGCGAAAAAGCAGTTTCAGTATTTACTTTAAAATTAGTCCCAGTAGAAGATTCCGAAGCAACCTCAGCAGCAGCTTGTAAGAAATTTAAATTTTTACCCGGAACTAAATGAAAAACTGTTAACAGATATTTCCCATTATTTGGATCTTTCAAATTTAAATTAACATAAGCTTTTTGTTTTTCATTCAAAGTATTATACAAAGAATTCACCTTCTTTTTCATAATCACTTTAAAGCCCATAAGCTATATAAACTTTTCTTCTATAACTATAATAATGTCAAAATCAATTTCAATTCAACAGAAAACTTTAGGGATTGCTTTGTTGGTTGCATTAATATTTTTATTTGTAAAAAATTTTAATCTATTCATAATTGGAGAAATAATTATTTTAGTTGTTGCAATAATACTTTTATTAAAATAAAAAAAATAAAATTAAACAATTGTTTCTTCTTCAGTAGATTCTTCTGTAGTCTCAGTTGTTTCTTCAAAAGGTGTTGCAGATTCTTCTTCAATTATTTCTTCAACTTCTTCTTCATCATCTTCACTTGCTAAAAATGCCCACCAAGCTTTCTTTGCTCTAATTAATTCACCGGTCTCAGCATCAATTTGTGCCTGGACATGCATTTTTGTTTTAAACAAGCCAAATATTTTAGATTCTTTTTCAGTTTCAATTTCATAAGCTAATTTTCCATTACCAACATCTTTTAATTCAATAGTACAACCTTCCTCAGCAACACAATTATTCAAACTCAAAGCTTCAATAGCCCTATCAGAAGCAGTTGAAGGCATTATTTTAACTTCACTTTCAGTACCATCTTTAAATTTAACTTTAACTTTATTCTTTCCATTTTCATTTTTTTCAGTTTCAATCTCTAATTCAGATTCAACATCTTCAATTTCTTGAGCTTCTTCATCATCTATTTCTTCTTCATCTTCAATATCTTCTACATCTTCATCAATTTCCTCAGAATCATCAGAATCTTCAGTTTCATCATCTTCAGTTTCATCAATTTCCTCAGAATCATCAGAATCTTCATCACCATTTTGTTCTTGCTCTTGTTCAATTTCAGCTAATGCAAATACAGCAAACAACAACAAAAATAATACACTTAAAGCAAATATTTTTTTCATTTTACAATCCTCCAACAAATAATAATACTATAAGCTATTTAAATTTTCTGAAAAAAGATTTATAAATTCTAAAACTCCATTTTACATAATGTGTTACAGTAAAGAAGTTCAATTAATAACATCATTAATCATATTTATTTCAATAATCTTATTCTATTTTATCTATTCCAAAAAAATTAAAGAAGAATGGAAAAAAAGTTTCCTAAACAATATACTTTTAGTTTTTGCAATGATTGGAGGTCATCAATTTTTTGAATTCCTTTCCTTAATTACTAACAACCAAATCATCTATAAGATTGGTTTAACAATATCAATATTTTCTATGTACTTCTTAATCAGGTCATTAGAACTATTAATTAATAAACAATTATACAGCAAAATAGTATTAATTATTATTGCAATTGTCACTTTAATTAATTTTTTAACAACTATTGAATTTACACAATTTTTATTTTATTTAAGAGCAACAAATTATTTTTGGGGATTTATCTATCTAATAATATTTATCTACTGGAATGCCTGTGCGTTATACTATCAAAAACAATTAAAATTAGAAAAGAAACAAATATTATCATATTTGATATTAACAATAGACGTATCCTTTATATTAAGTATTATTTACCTCATCTTCGGAAAATTTTTCCTTAATGCAAATGTATGTAGTGACTTCCCATCAATTTGGTGTACATTCTTTGTAATCCAATGTTTACTAATACCAATTTTCCTTACATTTGTATTACTTAAATTCAAAAGACCTAAAAAAACAAAAACAAATATAAAAACAATTTTCTTACTTTATTTATTATCCATTATTATAGCAATATTTTTTTCATTAATATTTCCATTCACAAATTGTTTAATAACAAAATTCCCATTCCCTTAAGGAATAACTTCAACACCATTATACTTCAAATGCTTAAAATCATCCAAGGATATAATTTTTTTAGAAATCAAATCTTTAACAATTTCACTTCTTTCTTTCAAAGCTTGCAAATACAAATGAGTAGTCTTACACAATTTTTCATAGCTTTCTAAATTACTATAAAGAATATTAGAATACAAACATCTCCCACCACAAAGATCATAATCCAAACAAGCTAAACATCTCCAATTCACAAAAGTTTTCTTATACCCACTATCAATATCTCCTAAATAATTTTTTTTCATCAAAGACATTATAGGACAAGGAGCAATTTTTCCATTAGTAACAATTGTAAAATTATTATGCCCAGAACCACACCTTAACAACGAACGTTCATTCTTCAAAATAGAATCCATAACAACTAAGAAGGGATATAATCTCAAAACTTTTCCATTCTTCATCTCATCAATCCAAAAATCCATTAATTTAACAACATCAGCATTATATTTTTCTAACCATTTCATCTCTTCTAAATCTGAAAACATCGCATCCAACTGCCAATGAATATTATCAAACCCATTCTCTAACAACCACTTAACTTGCACATAAACATCAGAATCAGAAGTAATAACCATTCTAGCAATCAATTCTCCAGTAAACCCTTGCTCACGAATCAATTTAACATTCTCCATAACTTTACTATGCACACCAACGCCTCTATACTTATCAGTAATTTCTTCATCTCCATCAATAGAAACTAAAATTGTATGAAACTTATTTACATACTCAGCACCAAGCTCATGCAACAACAACCCATTAGTTTGAATCATAAACCCTTGGCATTCAACAGAATCCATAATCTTTCTAATATCATCCATTCCAAGCAAAGGCTCACCACCATAAAAAGTCACATAATCCTCTTTCTTCACAAAAGTCTTCAACTTTTCTAAATCATAATTAATTTTACAAGGCACTTTATAGTCATAAGTCTCCTCATCAGGCTCCCCGAATTCCTCTTTATCACAATACTTACAACTCAAATTACAGCCAATTGAGGTTATTACATGGTAAAACATAAAAAAGAAGAATTATAAACTACTTATAAATATTACTTCAATCTGAAAACTTTTCAGGTTTTTCTAGCAAACCTTTTTTAAGCAAATTTTTATAAAAAATAATAAATGGAAAAAGCTTATAAATTTCAAGAGAACCTAAATATTCATTTAAGTCCCCGGTATGACTCAATGAGGAATGCCGGGCTTCCAATTACTTCTAAAAAAGCAATAGTATTTTTTGATGCAAACAATTGGTATCATAATTTAAAGAAATTTTTTAATCCTAATGAAGTAGATATTGTTAAAATTTCAGAATTAATTTGTAAACAAAAAGGATACAAATTAGAAGAAATAAGATGGTATGCATCAGTCCCTAACATAGAAGATGGAGAAAATATGTATTATAAACATATTTCATTTTTATCTCAATTAAAAAAGCAAGGAATAAAAATTATAACCCGAAAACTTCAGAAATTCTCAAATAAAGAACTTTTAAAGAATAAAAAAGAATTAATAGAAAGCTTAGAGCTTTGCAATAAATGTAAACAAATTGTCGAAGCAAGCTTTTTAGATTTAGCAGATATAAAAAAGAAAGAAAAAGGCATTGATGTTTGGATTGCAATAGATTTAGTTAGAAAATCAATAATTGAAGAAGAATGTCATGCTTGTATATTAATCAGTGGTGATGCTGACTTTGTTCCAGCAATGGAATTAGTTTCAAATAATGGAAATGAAATTTTAAGTGCTTCTGTACCCTTTGGTTATTCAAATGAATTAAGAAGCAAATATCCATATTTTATTATTCGTAAAGAAACATTAATGAAATGTCTAAAAAGATATAATTAACCCTCTGAAAATTTTTCAAGTTTTTTTAGCAAATCTTTTTTAAGCAAATTTTTATAAAAATAGTAAATGGAAAAACTTATATCCAATGTAAGACCAATCTTACTTATGGAAATCGCAATAACAAAAATGAGTTCAAAGGGACAAATAATTATTCCTGTTGAGATGCGTAAAGGCATCGAAAAAGGAGACAAAATAATTGTTATTCAAAATGACAAGCAAATAATTCTAGAAAAAGCAGACAAATTAAGCGAAGCTTTAGTCGAAGATCTTGAATTTGCAAAAAAAACTGAAGAAGTAATTAAAAGAATGAAAGCTGGAAAAGGTCATAGAATGGATTTTGATGATTTCATTAAGGAGATGAAAACTTGGTAGAAATAACGCTTGATGAAGATTTTAATAATAGAATATTTATAAAAATTTTTACTATATTTTTCGCCCTTCAAAACTGTTATTCCACAAAATATAGGAAATATCAAGCATCAGCAACAACATTTTGTAAAGAATGTTCATGTACTAAAAATCGAAGATTAACTTTACCAAACTTATTATGATCTAAAGAAACATCAAATTGAACTCCAGAAATACCACCAAAAGTAGCATAATCTCCAACATTAACAACAGCTTGAAAATTACCATTTACAACAGTTTTTCTAGATTCATCATTAAGATATGCTTGAGTCGCTACTTCAATTAAAAAAGACTTTTCAGATAAAGATAATCCAGAATGCGTCAATAAGTATGTAACACCAAATCTATAAGCATCCATAGAATCAAGAATTTAACTTCTATTTATAAATATATCCAAAACCTTTATTAAACATAATTAAACCAAAAGAATCTATGCAACCCACAGGTTACGAATCATATTCAAACGGAGAAATCCCCAGAGGCTGTCAGCTCTGTGTTAAAGGCAAAAAACTAGTTTTATTCATCACAGGAGTTTGTACTAAATCCTGCTATTTCTGCCCATTATCCGAACATAAATTCCACAAAGATGTTATCTATGCAAACGAACGCCCAATTAACGATTTAAAAGAAATTATTGAAGAAGCAAAAATATCCTCAGCACAAGGTGCAGGGATTACAGGTGGCGACCCACTAGCAAAACTCGAACGTACAATAGAAGCCATTAAATTACTAAAAAAAGAATTCAAGAACTTTCATATCCATTTATACACACCTTTAGATTTAGTCACTGAAGAAATTCTCAAACAACTAGAAATAGCAGGCTTAGACGAGATTCGTTTCCACCCAGACTTAGATGATGATAAACTTTGGTACAAATTAAAATTCAAAACAAAAATGTCTAAAGGAATAGAAATTCCAAGTATACCTAAAAAAGATATTAAAAAATTAATTGAATTTGCAAAGAATGATGTTGAATTTTTTAATTTAAACGAATTAGAATATGCAGATGCTAAACAAAATAAATTAGCAGAATTAGGCTACGAGACTAAAAACGAATTTTCATATGGAATAAAAGGTTCAGAAGAACTTGCATTAGAATTATTAAAACAATATCCCCAACTAAAAATACATTATTGCACAACTAAATTAAAAGACTCTGTTCAAATGATGAATAGAATTAAATTAAGAGCAAAGAATGCAAAACGCCCATTTGATATTATGACAATAGAAGGAACATTAATCAGGGGCACAATAAAAGGTAATGAAAGTTTAGAAGAAATGCATAAAAAAGTTTCTAAGTATTTTGAGAATGAAATAGATCCCTTAAAAAACAGATTAATTTGCGCAAAAAACAATGTTAAGAAGTTTTCTAAAGAATTAAAGAAATTAAACTATAACCTAGAAATTGTTGAAGAACTAGCAACTTATGACCAATTCGAAATAGAATCTGAAGAAATTTAACAAAACCTTTAAATATACTCAAAAGCTATATTCTTTAAGACCAACAATGAAACAAATAAATGATTATTTAAAATATGCATTAGTAATTGTTTTATTATATTTATCATACTTAGTAGTTAAACCATTTCTTTCCGTTATTGTTCTAAGTTTAGTATTAGTATACATGATTTATCCATTACACAAAAAGCTTAGAAGGACAATCAAAGAATCAATTTCAGCAGGATTAATTACCCTAGCATTAGTATTAATAATTATTATTCCCACATTATTTTTAGGCCATGCATTATTAGAACAAGCTTCAAAATTATACATTTCTACAAACCCAGATACATTCGGAAATATTTTATCAGCATTTAATATTAATATTAGTCCAGAATTACAGACTCAACTTAATGATATAACTAAAACAGCAACAGCCCATTTAATGAATTCTCTAGCCAATTTTATATTTTCTATTCCAAGCATAATAATAAATTTCTTTATCGCTTTAGTAATAATTTATTATGGACTAAAAGATGGTGACAAAGCAATTAATAGTTTCATAGATATATTCCCTATAAAAGAATCTTATAGAAATTTATTCATTCATAAAATAACTTCAACAATTGAATCATTATTTTATGGAACTTTAGCCCTCTCAATTATAGAGAGTGCAGTTGCAATAATAGGATTTTATTTATTAGGAGTTTCCAATCCATTGATTTGGGGCCTAGCAATTTTTATCACCGCAATTCTTCCAGGAATTGGTCCAATGCTAATCTGGCTTCCAATAACAATTATATTTATTATCCAAGGTAACATAACTCAAGCAATAATCACAGCAATTTTTGGTTCATTAATAATTTCCACTTTAATAGATACGTTCTTACGAATAAAAATATTAGGTTATAGAGCAAACATTAATCCTGTAATAATGATTGTAGGAGTTATTGGAGGAGTTGCTGCATTTGGATTAATTGGAGTTATCATTGGTCCATTGATTCTCTGTTTATTAGAACTATCAATCTTAATCTATAAGGAAATAAAAAATGAAGCTCAAAGTTAAAGAAATTAATCTTTCAACAGGAGGTCCACTAATAGCAGTGCTTAACGAAAAGACTGCAAAAAAGATTTCTCTATTTCCTAAAGAAAGAATCCACATAAAAAAAATTAGAGCAAAAGACGGATTCACTTGTGTAACAAACATTTCTAGCAAAGGGATTAAAGAAAATGAAATAGGTTTATTTCAAGAAGCATTTCACAAATTAAAAATTCCAGAAGGCACTCATATTGAAATGACTTTAGAAGAAAAGCCCCGTTCTATTCAATACATTAAAAAGAAACTTAACAATGAAGAATTAAATGAAACAGAAATTGATACTATAATTAAAGATATTGTAAATAACGAACTTTCTGAAGTAGAACTAGCTTACTTTGTCTCAGGTTGCTATACAAAAGGCCTATCAATTAATGAAACAGTTAATCTTACAAATTCAATAGTTAATAATGGTGAAAGATTACACTTTAAAGAAGAAATTATTGTTGACAAACACTGTTCTGGAGGCGTTGCAGGAAACAGAACAACAATGATAATAGTTCCAATCATCGCATCATTAGGCTACAAAATGCCAAAAACATCTTCAAGAGCAATCACATCTGCTTCAGGCACTTCAGATACAATGGAAGTCCTTGCACCGGTAACACTTTCTAAAGAAAAAATTATGGAAGTTGTAAACAAAACAAATGGTTGCATGGTCTGGGGTGGCGGTGTAGATTTAGCAAGTGCTGATGACAAAATGATAACTGTTCGTCATCCATTAAATTTAGATCCTATAGGAATGTTATTAGCAAGTATCCTCGCAAAGAAAAAAGCAGCTGGTGCTACCCATGTATTAATTGATATTCCATATGGACTCGGAGTTAAAGTAAAATCTAAAAAAGAAGCAAAACAATTAATGAAATTATTTTACAAAGTTTCAAAACGATTAGGATTAAAGATTAAAGTTCTAATAACTAATGGCTCACAACCAATTGGGAATGGTATTGGTCCAGCATTAGAAGCAGCAGATGTTCTTTCAGTTTTACAAGGTGATGGCCCAAATGATTTACGAGAAAAAGCAATATTTTTAGCAACAGAAATGTTAAAATTGGTTGGAGAAAAAGACCCATTACCAAAAGTTCTAAATGCAATAGAATCAGGAAATGCATATAAGAAAATGTTAGAAATAATCCAAGCACAAGGCGGCCATAAATATCCAATAATTCCAAAAGCAAAATATTTCTATAATGTTAATGCAACCAAAGATGGAAAAATTACATTTATTGACAACCAAAAAATAAACAAGATAGCAACAATGGCAGGAGCCCCAGATGAAAAAACTGCTGGAGTCTACCTAAGAGTAAGAGCAAACAGAGAAATTAAAAAAGGAACTACTATGTTCACAATCTATAGTAATAACGAACGCAATATAGATTCTATAAAGAGAAGATTAAAAGAGATAAATCCAATAACCTACTAACCAGTATAATAATCTTTAATAAACTAAATTCTTTTATCATAAACCATGGTAGACGAAATAAAAGAAAAAATTCGTTTGGTTCCAGATTTTCCTAAACAAGGCGTTCTTTTTAGAGACATAACAACCTTACTTAAAGATCCAAATGGCCTTAGAGATGTCATGAAATACTTCAAAATCAGATATAAAGGTAGAAAAATCGACAAAGTAGTTGGAATCGAAAGTCGCGGATTCATCCTTGGTGCAACTCTAGCATATATGTTAGGCGTAGGTTTCGTACCAGTAAGGAAAGCAAACAAACTTCCTGCACATACTAGAAGAATCGATTACGCATTAGAATACGGTACAGATTCCTTAGAAATTCATACTGATTCTATCCTTCCTGGAGAAAGAGTATTATTGATTGATGATTTATTAGCAACAGGCGGTACTGCAAAAGCTACAACTCAATTAATTGAAAGCCTTGGTGGTATTGTTACTGAATGTGCATTTTTAATAGAAATTTCAAACCTCAAAGGCAGAGAAAAACTACCAGATTATAATATATTCTCATTAGTAGAATATACAGATTAATTTTTTATAAAATTTTTTATTAAATCTTTCTGTCTAACTTCAGGATGAAATAACACTCCATAAATATTACCATAAGAAATCGCCTGTGGAATTCCTTTGTTATAAACCTTAAACTCCTTGGTGAACTCAACATAATTTCCATGCAAATGATAAACTTCAACCTCATTCAATCCAAAAAATCCTTTCAAATTTTCTTTAAAATAACCAATTTCCTTTTTCTTCATTAACTTTCCACCAAAAACCAAACCAATAATTTGCATCCCAGCACAAATCCCTAATACAGGTTTATCAAATGTTTTCAACCAACTAAACTTATCTAAATGTTTTAAGAATTCATTATCCTTCAAACTAGTCCCACAAATAATAACTTTTTCAGCATTCTCCAAATCACTTTTTTTCAAGTTAGAATAATGCACAATTTTACAATTTTTAACAATATCAATAATTGGTTTAACAAACTCTAACTCATGCAATTTTTCTTTACAAACAGAAATAACCAGAATCATTCTAATTCCACCTCTATCCTATCATCAATAATTCTTTTATTTACAACTTTCAATTTTTTTTTAAACAAAGGACAATTCAAAACAAAAGATTCAGCCTCACCACCTTCAAAAGCAGGATTAATTCCATATTTTTTATTCAATTTAACCAATTCCTCAATCATATTCACATCAATTTTCCTACCCAACCAAGAAGTATCAAAACCTTCAGCAGCAACAGCAACAATAATTACTTCAAATTTATTTTTTATCAAATCATTCAACAACTCAATTTGATTCTTTTGCCATAATGGATTAAAAACTTCTAAACCTAAATCATCACAAATTTTTTGTATTCTAGAAGCTTGATAAACACTTTCAACAGCACCTGTAACAATCCCCTCGATTTTATATTTTTTCTTAGCATCAATAATTGCATCCTTCAAATCATTTAATTCAATTTCTTTTTCACCCTTAGTATTAACTTCAATCAAAGGTAAATTCATAACTTCTGCCTGCAATTTCGTCTTAGAAATAGATGGAGTATGAAACATATAACTATACAAATTTTTAGAATGAATAGTAATTAAACAAACCAATTCATTATTTTGACTAGCTAAATAAGCAGCATAACTACTATCTTTTCCTCCTGAAAATAAAACTCCTAATTTCATAATAAAATAAAAAGAACAAATGTTTAAAAAAGTAACCTTTAAGAAATAGCTCTATATTTTCCTAAAAATTCTTCTAATTCAGGATTATTTCTACAATTAAAAACACCTTGAAAATGATTAACTAGATTCCCATTAGCAGTAGATTCCGCAAATTCTGCCGCACATTCTGTTGTAACCTTCTTAAACAATCTTTCAACATTCCCTTCCAAAGGAATTAAATCAGCACCATCAAATAATTCTAATTTAAATTTTCCAGTAAAATCCTCATCATCATTATACGCATCGATAACCTCCTCCGACATCCAAAAATTATGAGCCAAAGTATATGAAAAAAAGATTGCTGGTAAATCCTGTTCAATGCTACCTACTGGTACTGAATACTGATATTTCGAAGGAAGAACATATGTTCCTCTTGAAATAGGCCCTACTTTAGGTCGATATTCTAAGCCCTTGCTATCTTTTCCAACAATTAAAAGACCACCTTCATTTATACGATGATAAGGTCCTTCAACAAAACCATAATGACCAACAAAAAAATCAGCCTTAATTGCCAATTGTCCAACCTCAGGTGTTTTCAAAAATACCATTAATCAAAATTAATTTAAAATTAATTTAAAAAACTTATGAAAGTTTACTTCTTTCTCTTTCTTCCTAGAATACCTTTTTCAAGACTTTCAATTTTTCTTTCTAACAAGAAAATTCTTCTCATCCCATAAATCATTGCTATAACCGCAGCTAGAGTTATATAAGATATTA
>Ga0208958_1004007_pt1 | contig 10918 bp, 16 predicted proteins | sample RifOxyB1_FD_184032 | JGI IMG/M metagenome (GOLD analysis project Ga0208958, IMG submission 184032) | Soil microbial communities from Rifle, Colorado - Rifle Oxygen_injection B1 (SPAdes) | ecosystem: Environmental > Terrestrial > Deep subsurface > Rock core/Sediment | place: Rifle, Colorado...
CCTGCAGGAAGCCCTGGTGCCGCTGAAGTCCGAATCGCACGGCGGCGAAGACGTGGGCATCTGGGCCATCGGCCCCGGCAGCGACGCCTTCCGCGGCACCCTGGAGCAGAACACCATCTACCACGTCATCGTGCAGGCCGCGCCGAAGCTGCGCGCGCGCCTGTGCGCCGCAGGCACCTGCGACGCGAACGGCGTACCGGTAGAACTGCCGCAGATCGGGGATTTCGAGAAGAAGTGAACCCGCCGGGGTCAGGAATGCCCTCGTAGGAGCGGGCCATGCCCGCGATGCTTTTCCGACGATCCTAACCAAGAGCATCGCGCCCATGGGGCGCTCCTACGGTCAAATCGGTACGGTCACCGATTCAGCAGGTGCTTGCTGCGGCCGCAACTCCTGAATGATCCTCCCCTGCTCCATCACCAGCACGCGGTCGGCACTGGCGATGGTTTCGGGACGATGGGCGACGATCACCTTGGTCAGCTCCAATGCCTTGACTGCGTCGTTGACCAACCGCTCCTTCATCACGTCCAGATGGCTGGTGGCCTCGTCCAGAAACAGCAGCTTGGGATGGCGGTAAAGCGCCCGGGCCAGGATCACCCGCTGCTTCTGCCCGCCCGACAGCGAACTGCCCATGTCGCCGATCAGGCTGTGGTAGCCCATCGGCATGGCGGCGATCTCGTCGTGGACCGCCGCCAGTCGCGCCGCATGCTCGATGCGGGCCTGGTCCATCTCCGGATCGAAGAAGCTGATGTTGTCGGCCACGCTGCCGGCAAACAACTGGTCGTCCTGCATGACGGCCCCCCACGAGGGTACGGACATTGCGCGGACCGATCCTGTGCAGGTCGTGCCCGCCAATCCGGATGCTCCCCTCGGTGGGCGGCAACAGGCCGAGCAGCAGCTTGACCAGGGTGGTCTTGCCGCAGCCAAGGTGATGCGCTGGCTTCGCGACGCTGCGATCAGCCCCGCATTCATCGCGCCGGGCAGCCCCTGGCAGGACGACTTCGTCGAAAGCTTCAACGGCAAGCTGCGCGATAAGCTGCTGAACCGTGAATGGTCCCGCAGCCACGCCGAGGCGAGGTGCTGATCGAACGCTGCCGCCGGTTCTACAACAAGCAGCGGCCGCACAGCGCCCATGGCTACAAACCGCTGGCGACCGTTCGCCGGAACTGGTCGGAACCCGGTACCGTCCACCCGGGCCTCACTGCCTGATTGGCTACAAGTTCCATACTCAGATCACTCTCCGCGTCGAAGCCTTCGCATTTTGGCTCACTGACAGTACTGCTGCCGCTTGCGTATCTCCTCGCGCAACAGTTCACGACTACGCGGCCTCGTATCCGGCAGTAATCCTGCAATACTTCGCTCAAGCGCGGGGCAGGGGTCTGTGGTATAACCTGGAGGCCAGAGCCCGAGCATTTGCGCCGCTCCCTCAATTACTTGCTTGCCCGTTATAGGCCCACGCATGCGGAATCTCTCACCTTCCCGCGAGGCCAATCGATCTGATGCCATGTTCGCAAGTGGGTCCGAGCGAAAATCAGGACGACTCGCGTAATCTTCGCCTAATGACAAATTGAGAGGAACGCTACTAACTCCCTCTCCGGCTGCCTGTGGAGGCACTTTGACCGGCCGATCCGATACCAAGGGCGCTCGATCTTCGATCCGATGTGATACCGCTTCTGCGTCCGCTTTTGTCACTGGCGACGTCATATTCTGCGAAAAACGATGATCGACTTGCACAGATCGCTTTGGCCTATCAACAAACACAAGCGCCGTGCGGGGCATATTCGAAGAACTCTGCTCGCGAATAGAGCCCGTGTTGACCAGCGACACATACAGCAGAAGGTGTAGGGCGATAACCGTCGCGATTGCTACAGTTGATTCCATCGCAGGCTTTCCGCTGAGCCTGCGAACCGGACCGCCCGTATCTACTCCGGCCACGTGACGCGATAGCCTTCCGATTCAAGGCGCCTAAGAACCCCATCCGATCGCATCAGCATGTCGACTGGCAAGGACGAGAAGACAACTGAATTTTTCTCGGATGCCCTCAAAACTTTACTAATCCAAGCACCCTCAACTTGGGCCGCAAGATCTGTGATGCCTTGCTCCCTAGCAACGGTAGTCTGGCCAAATGCTTGTATGCACGCTTTGCGACTCTCATTGTGATAAAGCTGCCTCAGCGCCTCGATGTCCCCTAGAGCCCACGCGTTAGCCTTTTGCGCTGCGCTCTCAAGATCCGCGGCCAAGGTACTCATCGTCTTCTGCAGGCACTGCGCGTCACCGTAATCGGTGGCATTCACCTTCTTGAGGGTAGCGTTCGGATCCTTCACGTTAAGAACGAATGACCCATTAACATAGGGAATGTCCATATTTCCCGAAAGGGCCTCCAAGATAGGCGCCACCGGGTTCTCCATGGTCATACCGCGACGCGAAACTGCCGCTTCAAATAATTCCTGTGCGGCATAAACCGGACGAAGCTGGTCCACATCCTTTCGTCCCCGCAGGTATACGTCTTTAACTCTCACCCACTCTGCTGTCGTCGTCTGGTCGAGGAAAGATGTCAGCTTACGCCCACCCGGGTTCTGCTTCATCCTCCTCATCGCCGGGAGAAGTAGCGCGCCACGAATTACACCGATATCCGTGCCAACAACCACCCCGGGAGGACCGACTATCACATTTGTCCGCTCAATCTCCTTTATCACATTTTCCGAGGACCATGTAAGCCCCTTCGGAACAGGAGAAATCGTTCCCATTAATAGAATAGTACTGCCGGGCTTCTCAATCCTCCACAGGGCAGGTGCAGGCCGCGAGCCGGTCACCAACACTGTTTCGAGGCTGACGACTCCGTCCGCCAGCCGCTCTTGCGGAGATGCCGGTCTGCTATATGCGGCCAGAAAGATGCATGCACAGAGCAGTCGTGCGACTAGCCCCATATCACTGAACCTCAATATAGTTTTTAAATCCGACCCTCAATCTCGGATCGGAGACAAGCACTTCTAGCAGACGGGGATCTCCAACTGCAGATTCCTGAAGGGAGGAAATGCTTAGCCGCCGTCGGTAATGAAATATGACGTACTGCCAATAAATGCAACTACGTGCCATCATGAATTCATAAGCTTCGAACAACTTGAGAGTCAGGGAGTAGTCACTCATCGCATCGTAGCCCGAATCTGACTGACTCTGAGCCGGCAGTATCGGATTCCCAAGCCTTGTTTTGAACTCGAACGAACTCCCGCAAGGAAAAGAGACAACGGGTAGAACCGTGGAACCAGTTTTTCTTGCAATCACAGCTGCACCTAGCATGACGTTTCGGCTTCTTCCCAGAAAGGGAACAAGCACGGTTTTTGAGACGTCCCTGTAGACATCCGGCATCAGAATCACTGCCGCACCACGACCCAATGCCTTGATCGCTTGGGTGATCCCCACCCTGTTGTTATGGATCACTGTCACGCGACTCTCGGGCGATGAAAAGATCTTGTGATACAGGCCGTCAAATACTTCATTCGTCTGATGAACGGAAGGTGGATCGTAGAAGACGAAAACCTCGCGACTCTCACGAAGCGCCTCTGCTAGGGAGATGATTGTTGCGACGAATGGTCCGAAATGTGGAATGCAGATAAGAAGACCTTTTTCCTGCCCACTCAAGTCATTGAGTTGAGAATAGCTTGATTTATCCCATTCCTGCAGGCTCGCGCGCGCACGGCCAGGCGAGACCCGTTGCAGATATCGACCATTCCCATCTGCCGAATCTTCCATTGGTAGAACTCGCCAACTCGTATGTTTCCGTCAGAGCACGCGGCAAGCAGCGCACTGTAGTCCTCGTCCGACAGTGTGATCCTGAGAATCTTCTCTAGCATCGGAATCCGACGGCTCGCGTGCCTTACCAAGCTTCCGCAACGCACTACTAGTTCAAAGAATAGTGGCGGAATCATTGGGTGCTCCAGAATGCTGACCCGGCCGCGGCGGCGTCAAGCTTGCCTAGGTAGCTTCTTGCCTGCTGACATGCGATGGATCCACGTGCGGCGGCTAGGAGAACGATTGATCGATACAGCCTGTTCTGCCGCTCGGCCAAGCGCATTCGCTCATCGAGCGTACGACTAGATTGAAGGCCCCTAGCCTTCCAATGATCCCCATACTTATCACAAACCCTAAGGTAAGCGGCGAGGCAGCTAAACACCTCGCCGTATGTGAGTGATTCCGACGGATCACATATTGCGAACCTTGCGCCACACCACGCCACTAGCCGGAACTGGTACTTCTTCGCGAGAATCACCTCAAGCACGGAGTGGAACTCTTTCTCCCCCCGATTCATCACGGGAATCTGAGCTACCTCAGGGGCAACCAACTGGTCACTGAAGCAAATAACTCTGCACACTGGAGGCATATCCAGCTGACTGAGTCGGCTCAGAACCGAATTTGGATTTAGTTGATCCTTTGTGGCTTTGAGTTGCCCGCCCACGGCCAGGAACCCTAGTTCGACTAGTGCCTCTGCAATAGCAAAAAAATGATCTGTGCTAGGAAGAATAAAGGCGCAGTTGGTTTTTTCGGCCCTCGCTGACTCAGCCAGAATACCATCGATGATCAGCGCGCCATCTTGCAGATGCGACATCAACTTTGCTCCAGATCCAATAAAGTAGCCCAGGGGAAGCAGTCCCCCCCCCTGGGCTTTATACATTTCCTTTACCAGTCGCACCTGCAGATTTCACAGGTAATCTCTGCGCCGTTCTCTTCAGTGGCGGCTTGAAGCAAGTTGCCGACATTGTCCGCAATGTAGGCACTTGCGTTGAAGGCCGCTTCGAGAGCGTCAACACCAAGCGTGGTGATATCCATTTTCAACTCCTCATGTGACTGATTTGACTGCCGACACTTGGTCAGCATGGTTTGGCGCAGCCCCTGCACCTTGGGACCGGGAACACACCCGGAAATCCGTCGTGGAACAAAGTATCTCGCTGAGCCGCTCGCCCGCATGGATCGTTCGCCCGTGGGTAGCCTTGACCGGTCGTGCCTGCAACAATGAAGGTGTGTTTCGTCCCGCGAACCGCCCCGTTCCGACCCTGGGGCACGTACGTCTGGAACTCGTCACACTGACCTGCCCCCACTGAGCCGTAGCACGTGAAGCTGTAAAGTCCGTCAACCCGAGATGACGGACATGCGCAAGAGTCGTTTCACCATCGAACAGATCATTGGATTCATCAAGCAGGCCGAGGCCTGCATGGTCCTGTCGGAACTCGCCCTCCAGCCTGCGCAGACGTTCCAGCGTCTCGGTCGCGACACGGATCTGGCCATGCCGGTTCGCCACTTCCGATTCGATCTGCGCCAGTTCGCGCTGCGCGACCGCACCTTGTACCTGTGCCTGCAACTTTCGGTGCTGCGCCTCCTGGGCAGCCACCAAGCCCGCCTGCCACTGGCCCAACTGCTGTTCCAGGGCGACCTGCGTATCGCCCGCCGCCACCGTTGCGCGGGGGACGGTGACGACCGCCAACGCAGCGCCCACCCCGACACGGTCTCCCTCCACCGCATCCAGTCTGACCAACACACCCGTAGCCGGGGCCAGCACGGTGGCGAGTCCCTGCGAGGGCGCCAGTTGTCCGGTCACGTTGGAGCGGCGCGTATAGATGCCCAGCGTGACGAACAGGACAATGTTCGTGGCGGCCACCACCGCTGCAAGCGCGAATACCCACAACCGGACCGGCTGCGCCAGCGAAATGCCGCCCAGCCAGCTGCCGCGCTTGGCTTCCAGGACTTCAGGGCGGAACAGCGGTTGCGTCATTGCGATCGTGCGTCCTTGAGTACGAGCAGCGTCGATTCCGTCCTTGTGGGACCGGAGCGCGTGGGCGATACGCCTTGCGCCTGCCTTCAACGCCATCCTGTCGCAGCCATGCCGCCGCTGGCAACACGCGCTTCGGCGCCGCACGTCAGTCCTGCTGACAATCACATTTAGTCAGCCTTTTCGCATCAATCGCTTGCACGCATACGTCAGCCAGGCTGTACAAGTTGGCGTCAATGTCGCTGACATTGGAACGTCAATTGCGTTCCGGAATCAGGCTGGCTGGCACCCTCGCCCTTACCTCACCTGGCACGCAGACCAGTTCGGGCGGTTCCTCATAGACAAATCGTCTGGCGTGCGGACCCAGCCTTGACGAACGCGACCTGATGATTTCGCTCGGCTTTGCCGGGAACCAAACAAGATAGACGCCGATCCGTAAGCTCCCCCATCAAGCAGACATCTCAAAAGTGGAGCTCTCGGCGTGTCGGATGCGGTACTCGGCAGCGCTCAGGCCGCCGAGTGAGGCTTGGAGTCGTGCCTGGTTTAATCGATCATGCGCCAGTATGTCGCCTCGCGGACATCGTCCAGGCGGTAAAACAGATGCCGACCAAGCACTTCTTCCCGGAACGTACGGTTGAAGCGCTCGATATAGGCTCTCTGGTTCGGCTTGCCAGGCCAGATCTACTGGATGGCCACACCACTGTCTTGGCGTCGACCTCGATATGTAGGGCTTCCCGGCTGAAGTCGTCGACCGCGTCGAAGGTCCGGAACTGGAGGAGACAGCCGAAGCCTAAGCCGAGAAGCTCGTGGCCTGACCGCCACTACCTCGGCCCAGTGTCGGGCAATTACTCAACTTGTACACCCAACTGGGCCTTAGCCTTGCGCTATTCCATAGGCATCAGTGTAGTACCACACCACTATCGAAAGGTTGCATACCCCATGACTGATAGCCCTCTGCACGCTAGTCATTTTGAGGCCAAGAGCAAAGAAGCACAGCAACATTGACGCCAAGAAGGCCCAAATGATAGAGCCTACATGCGTCAAGGCAAACGCGATAGAAACAATAGAAGACGCAATGAACGCATGCAGTGCCCCCAACCCATCCAATATTAGGTGACGAGCCACCTTCTCCTCAAACAGTGGCGCGGTAACTAACGATGCGGACAAACCAAATACAAGCTCAGACGATGAAAATTTGTCCAAACGCTTGAATTCGGTTGAATCCACTGCTGGAAATCCAAAGAAAACAATCCACACTGCACCGAGAGCCAGCCCTAGAATTATGAATATAACTACTGATGCTTTTTTCCAATGTTTCTCTTTGGACTCTGGAAACCAGAGCGCAAGAACCCCAAAAAAAACAATCTCGACCAATGGCTTCGAGAAATAGCGGCCAGAATATTCCCCCACCGCCATCAAGAGACCAGCCATGGTGACTGCGCATACGCCCACGACCAGCATCGCCGATCGCTCATCGATGCCACTCTTCCTTAGAAACCGCATCATCCTATGCCCGCCCCCATGCGAGCGCATTCTAAATGCTCGCATGGGAGCACAATCAGGTTAGCTCCTCAGCGCCCTGATGACGAGACCAACCAAACCAATCCCGCTAAGCGGCGCAATTCTCGAGTACTGAACTGCCGCATCTGCGAAGTCCGATAGTGATCCGCTGACACCCACTTTACTGGTCGAGACCTGGACTTGGATATCTCCTGCCCCACCTCCGTGGACCAGGACTAGATCGTCCATATGCATTTCCTTCATGGAAAATTCACTCCTTCTCATTTCGCGCAGGACCCGTGCGCGGCGGGCTCAAAGATGGTCATCATCTTGCTCAATGGCTGTTGGACATCCATGGCCTTACCCTTGGCGGAGCGCATCGACTCAAGACGCCACTCGATCAACTTCCGCTTCCGCTCTCAGTGTCTGCATCCAGCAACAAGCCCCGCTTTAGTGCCTCGGTGCGTTCTTAAGCTGCGATCGCCTGGCCGGGCTTGACCACCGGTGTTGCCACCACCCCGGTCGCCGGCGCTTTGACCATCCGCGCGCCGCGGACCTGTGTCTGCGCCCGCTCTTGTTCCTGCAGCGCCAACGAAATGCCGCCCAGCCAGCTGCCGCGCTTGGCTTCCAGGACTTCAGAGCGGAACAGCGGTTGCGTCATTGCGGTCATGCGGCCTTGAGTGCGATAGGCGTCGGCTCCTTCTAGAGCCAGCAGGCTGGCTGGCACCCTCACCCTTACCTCACCTGGCACGCAGACCAGTTCGGGCGGTTCCTCATAGACAAATTTTCTGGCGTGCGGACCCAGCCTTGACGAACGCGACCTGATGATTTCGCTCGGCTTTGCCGAGAACCGGACGACATAGACGCCGTTTTCTCGCGTCATGACTCTCAAGAATGGCGCGCCCGACCTACCAAACCTGAACAACGCTGTCACTCTCCCGCGCAGCGCAGATTAACGCACGCAGCTCATCTCGAAGTTCAACGCGATCGACCACGCCATTATAGCCACTTAATGATCGACTCTAATCCACTGCGCCAAGCCATACAAAATCGGAGAACACCACGACACAAACAATCACATTGTGAAAAGAATGTATTAATGCAGATATTAAAATTTGCTTACGGCCGATTCGCCCATCAAAGAACGGAGTACAGAAAACAACAAATGGAATGAAAACAAGAAGAGCTTGAATTATTGAAAATATTCCGTGAACGACGGAAATCAAGAGCGCACCAATAATGCACGCGCACACCATATTATTTATAAATTTTGATAATGAAACCACCAAGAACGACAACAGGAGCGTCTCAATAATGGGCGCAAGCACTATCAGCCCAAATACATCAACCATATCAGCGGGCGCTGCGCGTGCGTAGGCTGAAACATCACCAGCTATTGACATTATCGCAATAGCCAACAAAAGACTCGAACAGAATGAAATTAATGCCGCAACCGGAACCCATTTGAACGTCGAAAACAGCCCGATTAAGCGAGAAATATCGACTTTCAACAACATTCATACGCCTCGCTCAGTCGATGAGAGACAGGCGACGCCAAACGTCGCCTGTCACCACTTAGGCTACAACGCTATGCGCCATACACATTCGCTACGACAGTAGGGTCGCCATTCTGAAATGCTTCTCCCCCACCCGCTCCGTCATCAGTAACGTAGTTGTAAGCGCCCTTGACGCTACTGATAACAACCTCCGCCACGGCGCTCCAGAAGACCGATCTCAGGCCGCCATCGACACCACGGATCTCGAGTGAACTCAGCTCACGCATTTCCTTTTCCTCCTCCAATATTGAAGCATTCCCTGCCCCTGGGACCGAGGCACACTCGGCGGTTCCTTGGCGGCCCAGCCTGCGCCGCTTGCCGGGCTTGGCCACTTGCATTGCCACCACGCCGGTGACCGGCGCCGTGACCATCCGCGCGCCGCAGGCCTGTGTCTGCACCCCGCTCCTGTTCCTGCAGCGCCAACGAAATGCCGCCCAGCCAGCTGCCGCGCTTGGCTTCCAGGACTTCAGGGCGGAACAGCGGTTGCGTCATTGCGATCATGCGTCCTTGGATGCGACAGGCGTCGACTCCTTCTGGAGCCAGAGCGCATGGGCGATACACTTGCGCCCGCCTTCAAGGCCATCCTGTCGCAGCCATGCCACCGCAAGCAACACGCGCTTCGGCGCCGCACGTCAGTCCTGCTGACAATCACATTTAGTCAGCCTTTTCACATCAATCGCTTGCACGCATACGTCAGCCAAGCTGTACATGTTGACGTCAATATCGCTGACGCAGAAATGTTAATTGCGTCCCGCAATCAGGCGGGCTAGCGTGGAGACCCACGGCGAGACGAGTAACACGACACATGAAGCTGTCCATGCGCATCCGGATAGCCCGCCAGCGTGCCGGATTTTCCCAGGAAGCCCTGGCCTTGAACCTTGGGATCACCCGCAGCGCAGTGGCCAACTGGGAAGGCGCGGACGGCGTTTTGCCTGCTTCCGCGCGGCTGGCCCACATCGCCCAGCTGACCCACGTCAACTTCGAATGGCTGGCCACCGGCCGCGGCCCCCTCGATCATGGCGGCAGCGACGAGGCCCCTGCTGTCGAGGGCGGGAGGGTCCAGGACGAGTACGAGCGGCGCCTGTTGGCCGCGTTCCGGCGCATGACCGAGCATGCCCGGCTGGAAGTCGTACTGCATTGCGAAGCCATGACCCCGCGCGCCGCGCGCCGTAGCGCCCGATCGCGCTGACCACGGCACAAGGCGACGATTCCTGGATCGCGCGTTCGCGCGATATCGATGCGACCGCTGCACCCGGGAATGGATCAGCCTCGGAACGGCTTGGCCAGCACCGCGCCCCCACCAGGAAAGACACTCCGCGATAGAGCGCGCGTCGCAACGCGCCGGGACCCCATCGCGCTGACGGGCCGAATTCAGAACGGCTTGGCCAGCACCAGCCACACCACCACGATCAGCCCAAGCAGCGGCAGTTCGTTGAACCACCGCAGCGCGGTCGGCGACGGCAGCGACTTGCCCTTGGCAGCACCCTTCAACCAGCGGCCGGTGACGATGAAGTGCACCAGCATCAGCGCCACCAGCGTCAACTTGGCATGCAGCCAGCCGCCGCTGATGCCGAAGTAGAACCACAGCACGCCGCCCAGGATCACCGCGATGCCGAACATGCTGTGGCCGAAGCCGTACAGGCGGCGCCCCATCAGTTGCAGGCGCGCCTGCACGTCGGCCTGCCCGGAGGTCTCGGCCAGGTTGACCAGGATGCGCGGCAGGTAGAACACCGTCGCCATCCAGGCGATGACGAAGACGAGGTGGAAGGTCTTGACCCACAGGTAAAGGCTGGCTTGGTCCACGCTGGCCGACTCCGTCGCTTGGAAGGGTGATGCCGGATTCTCCGCTACTGTCGCAAGGACTGTCCAACGTCCAGCACGCCAGCTTGCCGTCGTTCCAGCGTAAGCTGGAACCCGCTTCATTCCGCCGCTGCGCATGCTCACCCGCAGATGCAACGGCAACATGGGCCCCGGCTTGCGCCGGGGCGACGACCAAGCGCTTTCTTCCACTTCCCGCGCATTTCAATGACCAAGCATTACGACGCCGACTACTTCCAGCGCTGGTACCGCGACGGCGACATCGGCGGCGCGCCACGGCTCGCG
>Ga0208958_1004008_pt1 | contig 10914 bp, 9 predicted proteins | sample RifOxyB1_FD_184032 | JGI IMG/M metagenome (GOLD analysis project Ga0208958, IMG submission 184032) | Soil microbial communities from Rifle, Colorado - Rifle Oxygen_injection B1 (SPAdes) | ecosystem: Environmental > Terrestrial > Deep subsurface > Rock core/Sediment | place: Rifle, Colorado...
CTCCACGCGGTTCCCTGGGAAGGTATTGTACCCCCTGGGGGACTACCCGGCGTTGGTTCAAATGATCCGGCGTTTATCCTTCTGTAAAACGCTGGATGAAATCTGTGTAGCCATCCCGGATACTGAAGCGGATTCCGCCATAATCGACACCGTCCGCCGGTACTCGGTAACGCTCTATCCCAATATATCTCTGTCCTTCCATCGGGGAAGCGAACAGGACGTGTTGAGCCGGGTAACGGAAGCGGCTAAAATCCGGGGAGCGGATAAAATAGTGGACCTGACTGGAGATTGTCCTTTGGTAGACCCGGCCCACGTGGATTTGCTGGTAGAAAAAACAGTGGGGCCGTTAGTGTTTTCTTCCAATATTTACTCCCTTCGGACCTGGCCGGACGGCTTTGACGTTCAGGTCTACCCCTTCCGACTTCTGCTTCAACTTCACCAGGTAATTCACCCAGAGGATTCCGCACGGGAGCACACCGGGTATCATATCCCGCGTATGTTCCCCCAGTTGTCTTACTACAACTACCTGACCCCCATATCCCTCTATTGCTCCGGGACGCCTTTAGACCGTTGGGGATTAACCCTGGATACTCCGGCGGACGGAATTCTATTGGACCTTATATTCCACGAATTCCGTGACCGTCCGGCCTTTTCCGCCCAGGACGTTATCTTGTATCTTCACTCCCGCCCGGAACTTCTCCGGATCAACCGAAAAGTCCCCCGCAAGACCCCCGTGGAGGTAACGTTATGATACCGATGAACGCCTTAATCGTTGGTTGCGGAAGTATCGGGGCCTGTAAACCCGACCTGTACGACTTCCGTGACCGGACTCCGGCCCTGACTCACGCCCACGCCATGCGGAAGCATTCCTGGATTCAAGAAATAGGCTTCGTGGACGTGGACTTCAACAAGGCCAGGCAAGCCGCCTGTAAATGGAAGGGAACCGCTTTTGAAACCCTCGCGGACGGACTGGACAAACTCCGGCCCAGCCTGGTGACTATCGCCGTACCGACGGAAGAGCACTACCAAGTTTACCAAGCGGCATTGGACTTGAGCGAAAACCAGGCTATGATAATCCTGGAAAAGCCGGTGGGGGTAAACCTACAGGAAGCGGAAGGAATCGAACGACTGGCCAATCACTACGGAAATCTTACCATGGTGAACTACAGCCGGAACTATCTACCCGCCTACCGTGGTCTGAAAGCCGATCTTCTTGAAGGTCGGTACGGGGAAATTCAGTCCTGTCGCCTGTTATACGGCCGGGGTCTTTACCGGGAAGCCAGCCACTTTCTGGCCTTGGCCGTGGAATGGTTCGGAATGTTACTGTCCTCCCAGGCTATTTTTGGGTCCGAGATATACGACTTAGGGAAAACGGGGAGTACCCCGGACTTTAGCACCGGCGCGGTCCTTGTATTCCAAAAATGTCCGTTGGTATACCTCCAACCCGTCGATGGTCGGGACTTTTCCATATTCGAGATTGAAATAATTACCTCGAAAAGTATCCTGCGTCTCGTGGAGCACGGAAAGTATCTTTACCAATACCCCTTAATTCCGGAACCGATATATGGAAATTATTCCACCGTGTCTTCTGAACCGGCAATCCGGGACATGCGTCTGGAAAAGTCCTTGGATTACTTGTACGAGACGGCGGGACGGCTCTGGTCGGACCCCGAAGCAAAAGACCTTTCCCAATTCGTAACCCTTGAATCGGCGGTGGAAGTCCAAAGAATCCTCCACCGAATTTGGCCCAGATAGGAGAAAAACCATGATAAGCAAAAGAGAAGAAAGACCGGCAATAATGGGAGGGCCTAAAGTCCGAACAATCACCTTCCCTTCCCAAGACACCATCGGACCCCTCGAACAAGACTCGGTAATCCGGGCCCTGACCGGTCGGCTGTCCGGCTATCAGGGGAACTGGTCCAACCACTTTTACGGCGGACCTTTCATTCAGGAACTGGAGCAAAAGTGGCGGGGGTACTTCCGTGTCAAAAACGCTATCCCTTGTAACTCCGCTACGTCCGGCCTCCAGATAGCCTTGGGAGCTATCGGTATCCGACCGGGGGATGAGGTCATTGTTTCCCCTTACTCCATGACCTGTTCGGCCACCGCTCCCCTGGTTTGGAGCGGGATTCCCGTGTTTGCGGATATTGAACCGGGGCAGTATTGTCTGGACCCCGTTTCCGTCCGCTCCCGAATTACCGAGAAAACCAAGGCCATAATCGTGGTAGACCTTTTTGGACAATCCCACGACGTGGAAGCCTTCAACGCTATCTCTCGGAAATTCGGTATACCGGTAATCGTGGATTCCGCCCAGGCCTTGGGGGCGAAATTCCCGCTTTCCGGGCCGCTTAACTTACCCGACCGGCCGGAAAAGTCGGGGCACTGGCGATACCACGCCGGTACCGGTTCCACTATCGGGGTTTACTCCTTCAACTTCGGCAAGCACATAACGTCCGGGGAAGGCGGAATGATCGTCACGGAGGATGAAGGATTGGCCTTTCGTTGCCGGCTTCTCATGAACCACGCCGAAGCGGTTATCCACGACATGCGAATTCCCGTGCCCCCAATCGCCCGAAGTGCCCCCCAGGATATGTGGGGGTTCAATATGCGGATGACGGAACTGTCGGCCGCACTCTTAATCCCTCAACTGGACCGGCTGGGCCTTCTTCTCCAACGTCGGCTAAATAATGTAGCCTACCTGGAAAGCCTTATTCAAGGGAACGGTCTACCCATAGCCTTCCCGCGTCCCCGAGCGGAAGGTTACTCCCATGTATTTTACGTTCATCCGATGGAGTGGGAGCGGGAAAAGGCCGAAGGGCTAAACCGGGAATTGTTCGTGGACGCGGTAAAGGCGGAACTGTCCCCGTTGGAAAACCGCCTTGATGAAGGCGTTCCCATGGGTTACGGTTATATTACTCCGATCTACCTGATGCCGATCTTCCAAAAGAAGGTACAGGCCGACCCCCGGAATGTTTCTTACTTCCCTGGTTCCTGCCCGGTCTGCGAGGAAACCTGGGCCAATCGCCTTTTCCTCCACCGGTTTATTGGGCCTACAGCGGAAGGAATCGGGCAGACCCACATCGAGGACGTGGCCCTGGCTTTCCGGAAAGTCTGGAAACACCGGGAAGCCTTGATTAAGTGGGACCGCTCCCTTTATTCCGAACAACGCAAGTCCTCCCACGACGGCGGACCCAGGGAGAAAACCTCATGACCATGTTACCGATCTACCCGGTTTGGATGCTGGATATTGGTTCGAACCACAACCGCTCCCAGTTTCGTATACGACACCTCATAAAAAAGGCGGTAGAATTGGGGGTTCACGCCGTAAAGTTTCAGCTGTTCGATGAAAACCTATACCGGACTTCCTACGGCGCGGAACGGCAGGTTATGAAGGAGCGGAAGTTAAATCCGGCCGACCTTCCGTTCATTCGGGAAGTCTTGGATGAGGAAAACAAACGGCAGGGACATTCTACCCGACTCTGCGTTACTCCCTTCTCCCTCAAGTACGTTGAATGGGCCGCTAAGTTTGCCGATTGGTTGAAGGTTGGGTCCTACGAAGTGACTTACCTACCGTTGGTGGAAGCCGTCCTTCACCAAAGGAAGCCCACGGCGGTGTCTTTGGGTATGACCTCTATGGAAGAGATATTGGCTATACGGGATGCGGGGGAAAAGGTCTACAACGATTTAGCCCGGTATGGAGTTAATACGGACCCCCTAACTTGGTTACTCCTTTGCAACTCCAACTATCCGGCACCGGTTCAGGATTCGGTAGACTTGATACAATGTATTCCCGCTTTCCGGACGTTAATGGGCCTTCCCTATGTGGGATGGTCGGATCACACGAAAAGCGTGGACGTGGTGAACTACGCGGTAAGGATGGGCGCCAACATAATTGAGTTACATGTTGACCTGGACGATCAAAAGGGGGTGGAATTTCCCCACGGTCATTGTTGGACAATGTCGGAATTGAAAAACCTTTTCCGAGCTACGGAATTAGTAACCATCCGAATATGGGAAAGTGTTTCCTATATTTTTAATTTGCAACGGAGTAAACAACCCCTTTTCCTGCGGACGGATTCTGACGGCCAACGTCCTATGCGAACAGGGGAAGACTTTGAACGGGAATTGGAGGAATAAATGAACTGGAGCGATACCGAAATTTTGATCACCGGGGGAACCGGTTCTTTGGGTCGGACCCTGGTGCGGATGTTGTTAGACCCGGAATCTATTCCCAAGGTCCGGGGGGTCCGGATTTATAGCCGGGATGAATTGAAACAGTGGGAGCTACGGCGGGAACTCGAACGGGACGGCTTACTGGATCGAGTATCCTTCCTGATTGGTGACGTCCGCGACAAGGACAGGCTACGGCGTGCCGTCGAAGGTGTGAATGTAATTATACACACGGCCGCTCTTAAACAGGTGCCTTCGTGTGAGGGCAACCCCCTCGAAGCGGTTAAAACCAACGTCCTGGGAGCGGCCAACGTGGTAGACGCAGCCGTGGATTGTGGAGTAGATGCGGTAATGAACGTGTCTACCGATAAGGCGGTAAACCCAGTCAACCTTTACGGTGCCACCAAACTCTGCGCGGAAAAGGTTTTTCTCAACGCCAACGTCTACTCGAAAGGCCGGGGACTCCAACGGAAACCCCGTTTTTCCTGTTGTCGGTACGGGAACGTGGTAGGAAGCCGGGGGAGCGTTATTCCCCTCTTTTTCAAACAGATGGAGGAACAGGGGCAGATAACCGTCACCGATTTCAACATGACCCGGTTCTTGATTGAAATTGAAACCGTGGCTCGTTTTCTATTGAACCAAATCGGGGAAATGAAAGGTGGAGAAATCTTTATCCCCCGAATGCGAACGGCGAGTATGTTAGATATAGCCTTGGGCCTGTTCCCCGGTATAGACCTAAAGACCGAAGCCAAAGAAATCGGCATCCGGCCGGGGGAAAAACTTCATGAAGTCCTGATTTCTCGGGAAGAGATAGCCCTCCACGACGTGGCGGAAACCCCCAACTGCTTCGTTATCCTTCCCCCGGATAGCCCCACGTCCGCCTGGCCGAAGGGGGGAGCGTCCCACGTAAAATTCAAGGAATACGGAAGCCGAAGCCTTCAAGACCGCTTTACCCTGGAGGAAATCAACGAAATAGGGCTTACCGTTCAGGCCAAAATGAGAAAGGAGAAGACCAAGTGAAAACCCCCCATGGCGCGGCATACTACCATTTCCCTGAAGACGGGATAACGTTGCGGCCGTTTACGGAAGAGGATATGGACCCCCGGTTCACCGACTATCTGAACTGGTTTCACGATTCGGATGTGACCCGGCATAACACCCACGGCCTTTTCCCCTACACGAAGGCCGCGCAGGGAAGTTTTCTGAAAGATATTGAAACCGGGGAGCGGTTGGTTTTCGCCATCGACGCGCGGAACGAAGACCTTACCCCCCGGTTGATCGGTAATGTTTCCCTCCAATCCTTCAATTGGATAAACCGATCTGCGGAATTCGCCATTGTTATCGGGGATAAAACCTATTGGAAAAAGGGTATTGGGAAAACGGTAGGCTTGGCCGTTCTATACCACGGGTTTTCCCGTCTTAACCTTCATCGAATATGGACGGGAACGGCGGAAACGAATCTGGGAATGAACCGACTTGCCCAAAATATTGGGATGACCCAGGAAGGGAAATTCCGGGACGCGGCCTTCCTTCAAGGGATATATACCAATATTTCCGTTTACGGGATACTCCAAGAAGAGTTTTTAAACCGGACGACTTGGAGGTCGTGGGATTCTGTCGAGGACGCGGAAGGGAGTAACGACTAATGGAGACGTTACTGTCTCTTTTTCTGTTCCTTGTTTTTGCGGTTGTAATTATTTGGGCTTCTACCCAAGACCCGCCGGAGTAAAAAGCCTATGGAACGAGACGGAACACTTTTGATCGTGGCTCTAATTTTGGTGACAATTTGGTTTTTTCTAAGGAAGGAGTAATAATGTCTAAAAACAAAGGTCGGCCGAATAAGGCCCAACGATACAAACGAAACATGCGAACCATCCGGGGAATGGCCCCCGCTCTGGCCGACTGGATCGAAAAAGCCCCCCAGTTGGATTGGGCGGAAGAAATATCCACCGGCCGGGGAAAAAAGCCCAACCTTCTGATCCACCAAGGCCGGGATAGGTTAGCCGCCTATGACGTGGAAAATCCCTGGAAGGAACCACTCAACGTAGCCCGAAACCATAACCTGGAAAAAGGGGACACCACCGTCCTTATCGGCCTGGGTTTGGGGTATCTTCTCCGCGCCTTGCTCAACCATGCCAAGCCCGGCCATCGTTTCCTGATAGTGGAACCGGTCGGAACCTTCCTTCGATGGACTTTACAACGCATGGACCTAAGCAATTTCATTCAAGACGGTACCGTCAATATTGCTATCGACCGGGAAGGGATTGGCGGGGCGGTGGCTCTTTTCGAGGAAATGGGTTGGGTGGAAAATTGGATTGTCCTGCGAGAACATTATACCATATCCCGACCGGAGTATGACGAGATAGCCACCTATACTACCGACGTCATAAACCAGGCCCGTTGTAATACCGGGACGGTTATGGGGAATGGCGCCCGAATCGCTCAGAACGATATTGAAGCCCTTCCCTACCTTCTCCCCCATCAAGGGGTGAAGGGGCTAACCGGTTTATTCCAGGGTCTACCCGTCGTAGTAGTGAGCACGGGCCCCAGCCTGGACCGGAATATCCATGTCCTCAAAGAACACCAGGACAAGGTCGTTATCGTGGCCGTAGCCCAGGCCTTGCGTCCCTTACTCGGTTGGGGGATTACTCCGGACTTTATCGTCACGGTGGACTTTGGGGAAGTAAATATGAACCACTTGAAAGGGTTATTTGGCTTATCCGAAACCATACCCCTGGTGGCTCTCAACCGGACCTACGCCCCGCTTATCCAGAGTTACCAAGGCCCAATATTCATATCGGCTTCCCCCCAACCCGGTTTTGAAGGGACTTCCGTCAATATATTCGAGGACTGCGGCCATATCGGCTTCGGTGGGAGCGTAGCTCACATGGCCTTCGGGTTAGCCCGGTTACTCGGGGGTGACCCCATAATTTTCATGGGGCAGGATTTAGCCCTTTCCGACTTGTCCCATTCCACCCAGGCGGATAGTGGGGGCCGGGTATCCGTAGACACGGAAGGTAATATTACCTGGGAAGTCCTTGACCCCCGTTGTTCCTTATATGGGAAGCCTTCCTCCATGGGACCGGAACAGTGGACCCCCGGTTACTGGGGCGGAATGGTTCGAACCAACGTGGGGTTAGCTTCCTTTCTCTTGGCGTTTAAATCCTTGGTGGAAGAAGTCAAGAAAGACGGGGTTAAGGTATACAACTGTACCGAAGGGGGGGCCGCTATCCCCGGAACGATAGCACGACCGCTCCTGACCGTCCTTGGGGGGTTTTCTCATATAGATGGAAAACCTTCCCGCTTAGTGGAAAAAGGTTTAGTGGAAGCCGGGGGGTATCCTGGGGTTTCCCCCGATAAACTGGACCGGGAAGCCAAAGTAATCCCGCTTTTAAAACGGGAATTGGAATTATTGGAAACAATTAAAGCCAATTCCCACAAAGGCCTGGCCACCTGCCGGGGGTTGGAAACGATAGCCCGCAGGGGAAACGGGAAGGGCCTGAAAAGGCTATTCCAGAAAAACCAAGAATTTGCCGTCATGGCGCAAGCGGCCGCAATGAAGTCCCCTCTGGTTTATCTTTCCGTGTTCGGAGCACAACGGGCGATTATGACCAGGGCCCTGCGGGTCCAAGGGAATACCGCTCACCTACTCGAAAACCAAAAAGATTTACTTACCCGAATAGACCGAAGCCGGTTGATCCTCCAAGCGGCCCACGATTCCGCCACCCAGCTAATTCCTTACTACCAGGAAACCCTGGAATGTATTCATACGGATGTTCTGGGTTGCTTCCCCGATGAGGAACCGTTGGGCCTACCGGAATTGGAGGCTTGTCTGGACGCGGGATATTGGGCTAAACCCCTCTTGGTTGCGCAAGAATGGATGGATAATTATTGGGACGCGGAATTCCTGGACGGTACCCCAATGGTGAAAATCTATGACCGGGCTATCGAGCAACGAGTGAAAGCCCACCGGGAAGCCCACGAAAACTACAAGGAAGGGGAAAAACTCAACCTGCTACATTACCTTCGGTTAATAGAGGACGCCCAAGCCCTGGGACGGGACGCTCAAGACTACGACGGGGCCTTGATAATGCTTATGGAAGCACTCCCCTTATTCCCCGACCGGCCGGAAGCCCTCTGGGGAGTATCCACCGTCTTGGTTACTTCCGGTAAATTGGATGCGGCCGTGGACTCTTATCGGAAATTGGTTTCCCTCTTCCCGGATGAACCTCAATTTGAATTTGAGCTTTACGTGGTCGAAATAAAGGCCCGATACATCGAGGGAATAGACCACATGCGGGAGTTTATTTCCCGGACGGGAAACAAGTATCAGGCCTTCCGCTCCCACCTGGGCAATGTCCTTTTCGTAGAGCAGAATCGGCCCAAGGAAGCCATCGAGCAGTACCGGGAATACCTCCAACATTATCCGGCCGACTATGATATTTGGACTTGCTTGGGTGGCGCCTATATCGCGGAGGAGAATTGGATAGAAGCGGAAACGGCTTTCCAATCCGCCTTCCGGATAAAACCGGGATTTCCGCCAGCCCTCAGAGGCTACGAGACGGCACGAAAGCGGGGGAAGCGATAGAGGGACCCAGGCCGGTAGGCCAAGACGCGGTACCGAACAAGGGGGCCCAGATAGGCCCCCTTTTTAACACTCCCGGTTCCCCGGTTTTCTTATCCGGCCGATTCGGGCAACTTATAAGACCGTTGGAAATCGACCTTGGGAATGGGCGCGGGAGCGTTTGAACCGGTAATCATGGAAATAACCTTGTTGGTAGTCCCTTGCTTTTCGTAACTCCGGCCTACCATCCAAATCCCGCACAACCCCGTCCACGCCCACCAGAATTCGGCGGGTAAGGTTATCTGGCTGGCGATGTTGATGGCTTCTATCGTTTCCCTGGGTAGGTTCTTGGCCAGGAGAACAAACGCCTTGGTGATGGGAAAGAAAACGTGAACCAGGAAGATAAAAAACAATCCGGCGTATACCACGGTCGGTCGGGTCCGCTTGGTAAAATTATCTCCCTGGGCCATTTCCGCCACGATTATTTCCCGCTGGGCGTTGATCAAGGCGTCTTCCCGTTGTTGTAAAAGGGCGGTCATTTCGTATTCCGCCTTCAACTTGTCCGCCGGGTCGGGGGGACCCCATTTATTTATCGCGGTCTTTACCAGGTCCGCGACATTCCCGATACCAAAATCGAATACTCCCATAACCGCTCCTTACTCGAACCGCGCCCCAAGAAGGGCCATTTTGTCCAGTGTTTTATACGCCAGGGTTAAGCCGTTTACGTATTGTTGATAGATGGCTGCTGTCTTCCCGGTAGGTTTGGCGCCGTTGTAGACTCGAACGATCTTGTCCCAATCCTTGTTGACGAAAAAGGGAATCATCCGATTGGCACGGACATAATCGAAAAACCCGCCTACCTGCTCGATTCCGCTATCCTGGAAAGCGAATACAAATTCGAAAATATCCCGGTGACGGGATACCGGGGAAGACCACCCGTTGGCGAAGGGGACTCCCGCGTGGAAACCCATAAGCTGACAAAGACCGTAGGATACTGAAGCCAACGCCTTCTCCGGGTCTATCCCGTACGCGGTCTTGAGTGCTTCCCATTCCGCTGATTGTCCCTTATGGGTATTTCCAACCGGGGGCATACGATACTTAGCCGCCCAAACGGTCTGGTTTTCAAATCGGATTATGACCCGGCCGGTTCGAGGGTCCCAACCCCGCGCAAATTGACCAACCTCCACGGAGAAGACTGCAATGGCTGCCTTTACCGATATGCCCAGGGGAACGGCTTCTTTCATGATAGCTCCCCCGTAGGCGTTCCAGAGGCCCGCCAGCCTTCGCTCGTACTCGGTCTTGGCCTGGGTAGTGATTTCGAATCCCGGTGGCGGGGGGGCGGTAGGAACCGTGGCCGGGTACAACGTCAGGTTCGGCCAGGATAACAGGGCCCCCAGAGGTTTTACATCGTAGGCGTCCTGAAGGACGGGTAACGATTTCTCCCCCAACTTTCCGTCCACGTATAGTCGGTGGGCAACCTGGAATTCGAGGACGGTCTGGGAGAAGGATTTCCAATCTACCTGGGGGATTTCAAACGGCTCCAGAATCCCGTCGCCGTCGTCCATTACCTCCAGAAGTTTCCGGCCGGGGAAGCCTACCGGAATATCCGGCAGGTTCCAGATTCGACCGCACGCCCAAGCATTGAATTCCGCGGAATTCATTTAGCACTTCTCCTTTTGGTGTGCCGGCCCAAATAGCCGGTCGTTAAGCCGTCTTTTGTACTCACACATATCCCGATAGGGCATTTCCCCCCGTTGATTTTCCGGACAAACGCTCAGAAGAAATTGGGTAGTAACAGCTTGCCCCTGGATTAGGAATCGCAAGTCCTCTTTCAATTCCTCGAAAACAGCGTCCCCCCCGCTCAAAGACGTTTCTATTTCTCCAGAGGTTTCCTCACACAACTCCTTGGTTACCATTTTGGGTATAACCACTTCCCGCATTTCCTTTTCGAATGCTTCCCGTGAGTTTATCCAACGCACCAGGAAGAAAGCGACTATCAGGAGTAAGACCGCGGTACCTCCCAGGGCAGCCCAGAATTCGGTCACAGTCTTTCCCTCAGTGCCCGTCGTTCCTCCAACTTGTCTCGAACGGACTGGAGGAAGTCACTTTCCTTTACCAAGCCTTTGACTACCAATACCGTTATCACGTCCTCCACCACGCGGGCCATCCCCGAATCAGAG
>Ga0208958_1004016_pt1 | contig 10907 bp, 6 predicted proteins | sample RifOxyB1_FD_184032 | JGI IMG/M metagenome (GOLD analysis project Ga0208958, IMG submission 184032) | Soil microbial communities from Rifle, Colorado - Rifle Oxygen_injection B1 (SPAdes) | ecosystem: Environmental > Terrestrial > Deep subsurface > Rock core/Sediment | place: Rifle, Colorado...
TCCTCTGTCTCTTCTTCCTCAGTTGCTTCTTCTTCAACTATCTCTTCTCCAGCAGTAACTGTTTCTTCAGCAGTAACTGTTTCTTCAGCAGATGTAGGTGTAACTAATTTTTGTATCCTAAAACTTACTAATTTATCTATAACATTATTTAAGACCATATAAGCGTCATTTGTTCCGTCATTATCTAAATCATACTCCCTTTCTTGCCCTATCTCCATAACCAAACTTCTTCCATCAACGCTGGAAGTAACAACTTTTCCATTTATTCTCTCGACTTTCAATGTTACTTCTTTCTCTCCATCCAAAGTTAAAGTGGCGCTATTGCCTTCTAAAATAATAACAACACCTGAAGTTTGCTTGCTACCATCATAATCAGCAGAATTTACGCTTAAACTAAGTAATATAAATAAAGTAATAAAAGTTAAAATTCTCCTCATTTTACCTCTCCTTTTTTAATTATCATTCTTAGTTTAACAAATCAACAGCACTATATAAACATTATTATACTACACTACATAAAAATTACAAATATAGTTTAGGATATATAAGTAGTAATTTTTTAGAAATACATTCCTCTGTACTTTCTCCTTAAATATGTTCCCCCTTGCAATACTCCAACTATAATGACAAATACTATTGCGATTACTCCTATATATGTGCCAACCCTACTCCCTGCTCCTATAACCGCCCCTGTAATCTCATTTCCCGCTTCCTCCACTTTAGAAACAGCAATTTCTTCTCTGACTTCAATCTCTCCAGCAGATTCCTTAACCTCTTCATCAATTTCTTCTGTTCCTCCTGTTGTTGCACCGCCTCCGCTTAATCCTAAATTTCTAACAGCCCCGCTAGAAGTTCCTCCGCTTGTTGCAGATGTGGGTGTATAACTAATAAACTGGGTAAAGTGCTTTGTCCATATTACTAAATCACTTCCCGAAGTAACATAGCAGTCCCCTTCCGCAACTAAATTAGCATCAGGATCAGCAATTTGTGCATCAGTGCAAGCTGGAATTGTAGTAAATACATTATTTAATGCATAGCCTGCTGATTTTCCTGCCTGATTTGGTATCGTAAGTTTAACAGCCTTATCAAAGGTAAGCTTCGCATTAGCTGACCCTATTTCTATAGAAACTTCAGGTATTCCTGTAGTAACTAAAGAAACAACATCAGCAACTGCCTTAACAGTTGGTAATGTTATCAATCCATTCCAGTCAGACTCTCCCTGTATTTGTGTATTCGCAGGAATCTCTACAGAATAAGTCACTGTAGATGTCGCCCTAGTTAATGTTAACTCATTGCCTCCTAGCGTTATTTTCTTATCATTATCAATCAAAGCCCCTAAATTCAAAACTACTTCCTCATCATCATCAACGGTAGTTGGAACCTCTATTTCTTTAAGATTATTTGCGTTGCTTGTATCTATTAATATTTCATTTTCACCATCATTAACCTCTACCTTTCCATTATTATCCATAGTAGCTGGAGCAACTTGTTTTTTGACAGTTAAGCCGAAAACCTTTGTAGCTGACTTTCCTGATTTAGACAAAGTGGCAGTTAAGGTTATTTCCTTATCCTCATTAATATCTCTTGTTACACTTCCGTTAGTTGCTACATAAGTTGTATTGCTTGAATTCCATGTTATACTTACTCCGCTATGGCCTGTTAAATTAGTGAATAATTTTAAGTCGCTCAATATATTATTTTTTTCTGTATTCCCATTTAAGACTAATTTTTCAGTTAAAGATAATTTAGCTTGGCTCACAGCAAATTCATCAGGATCTGTAGTCCCTAAAACAACAACACTAAATGTTTTTATCGCAGAAATTGCTCCTTTACTTACAGTTGCAGTCAGGATAATAGGAGTATCAAATTGTGGTCTTGAAACACTTCCATCATTCTCAACAACATTCTTATTGCTTGAACTCCATTTAATTGTAGTATCATCTTCTCCATTTGTAATTAAATTAAGGTTGTTTGTCACACTATTAGCATCGCTATTATCCCATAGTATTGAAGATATTATTAAAGCACTAATAACTTCTTGTATAGCCTGAGCATCACTCTTATCTTCTTTTAACACTGTTAACGTAAATGTCTTTGTATCAGAAACGTTTCCTTTTAATAAAGTAGCTGTTAAAGTTACAGCTTTATTTGTTGAATCTGAACCAGGTCTCTTTACAATCCCATTAAATGGATTAATAGTTGCTGCATCGCTTGAACTCCAAGTTATCATAACTCCATCTTCAGTTATCTTGACTAAATTAAGATTCTTTGTAATCTGGTTATCTCCTATATTTTCTCCCTTTATTTTATCAAATGTTAAAGAATCCTTAATGCTATTAACCAAATCAGAATCGCTTTTTGTTCCTATAACATTAAAATTACTACCCCCCTTAAAAACTGCTAAATCGTTTTCGTTTCCACCATAAACTAAAGCTTGTAAACCTACTTGATTATCAATAAAATTAGAAGGTAGCAAAGTTGTATTAACCCCTAAGGTGTACCTTATTATTCCACCGAAATTTCCAGTTATTAAACCATTACCTCCATATCCATAGCCGTATCCATAACCAAAGCCCTGCCATCCTAAAAAATCAGTCCCATACCCATATCCATATCCATAGCCGTATCCATAACCAAAACCACCATTCAAATTACTAACCTCTCTTGAAATAACACTCAAAAAATCGCAATCAACAAAATTGTCATCATTTATTCTGCACTTAGTTTCTTGATCATCTGCAGTAAATATCAAATCAGTATATAATAAAGGTAAAAATTCACCATCATTAACTTCTATCTCTAAAATAAAAGTTTGAATTAAATCTGAAGTAATATCAATATCAGGAGTCATTAAATTAACATCAACAGCTTTTGCAGGTCCAGAGAGAATTAGTAACCCTATAACTAAAAAAGTTGATATTAAACTAGCTATATTCTGCTTTACACCCTTTTTCATAAGGTTATATAATAAACTCAACTTTATAAAATTTTCTTAAATTTAATAATATTTCCTATTCTTTATTAAATAAATTGCAATTAAAACCCCGTAGATAATTTCTTCAACTTTCTCTTTTTTTCTGGTTCAATAAGATAATTTTCTTTTGAGGTAATAGAACGTTTTAATTCTTTTTCAGCACCAATCCTAGCATTTCCAGCAACTCTCCCGCCTCTTTTGGCAGCATCTTCAACTTCTTCATAACCTTGTGCATTTTCCTCTCTTGTAATTTCTGTAGATACTCTTTCTCCCAGCATTGAAAAAATTAACTCTAAATCGTTCATATGGTCCCTTAAATTCTCTCTCTTTAATCCTTTAAGTTTCTTATACTCATTTGGAGTCATACCAAAAGTGGCCTTTGAAATTTCAGCAGTTAAAATAGAAAACTCTCTTTCTTCTTTTACCCCTCTATTTTTCCATTCATCGGTAAGTTCATCTCTTATTGCAATTCCCCTTACTCTTTTCTCAATCCAATCATCAGAATAGCCCTTAGCTTTGTATAAATCCCTCATTCTTTTTTGAGCAAGTTCCGGGTTTTCTATTTCCTTTACTCTGTCATAGCCTACTTGGGATAACCATTGTTTGAAAGGCTCGGCCCTAGGAGACGGAATTGACTGGATTATACGAAATGCTCCTTTAACAGAGACACAGTTTGATTTGCGTTTTTTGCCATCTGGAGCAGTTAATTCAAGGAGGGTACAAAATGTACCCCAGTTCTCATCAAGTGATGAATCCCTAGCACGCATTTTTTTAATATATTGTTTAGTATCCACACTTTCAGTTAGTAATTGCACTATATCTGCTACTGAAAACCACCATTCATCATTAAACCAAGTTCTTCTTATTTTTTTGTCCTGAAAAACAACCAAAGCTTTGTCTGATTCCATTATGTATTATAAGACTTTATTTTATTAAAACATTCTCTTTATTTTATATATCTATTCTTAAATATATTTTCTAGTAACTATTTAGTATGAAAAAATTATTGTAAATTTTCTGTGAAGTATGAACTTTATCTAATAGTATTTCCTATTCTTTATTTTCTTTATTATATAGATTGCAATTAAAAATAAGATAAATCCTAAAATCCAGTAAGTAATCTTCTTTATTTTATTATTTTCTTTGATTGGTTCTTTAATTTTATTAATATTTTCCAATTTTTTTAACCCAATCTCTGCTCTTCCATTATCAAAAGAATTATAGCTTAATTCAACATCATTAAATCCATCGTCATTTATATCTATCTGCTTATTTTTATTTATCTCAATTAACAAAACGTTCCCGTCATCTTCTTTTAATAAAATATTTTCATTAGTTATTCTTAAAAAATTTAAATCCCTTTCAAATATCCCATCTCTTAATTTTATTATTTCATTATTCTCAACAAAGTTTGATGTATAAGTATCTTCACTAGTATCAAAATCCAAAGCATTAACATTAGTCAATATTATCAGAATCAGGCATACACTCCAAAAACCTATAATACCCTTCAACCATTCCGCAGATTTCATTAAACCTTTCCTCATAAGCCCCTAATTCCTCAATTACCTCTGGATTAAGCTCTTTGAAAGTTTTATAAATTTGATGGATAGACCTTAATTTCCTCAAAGAACCCAAAGGCAGTCCAATTTGACTTTCAGTTATCATTCCAGTAGAATAAATATCAAGTACCATTTCAATAGACTCAAGTTGCTCTCCTAATTTCCGGCTTAACCTGTATAATCCTAATCCTTTATTATAATAAATTCTAGATAAATCTCTCTCATCAACTTCTCTGTCAGGAATACCCATAATCCCATATTCTAAGCTTCTTCTCTCTAATTCATTTAATCTCATTTTCTAAAATTAAGAAAATAAATTTATATATTTATTGTACAAAAAAACAAACACTTTAAAACAGCCTAAAAATTTCCAGCTTACTATGCCTCTAACAAAATACCAAACAGATGAATTAGCTGAAACCGTAAATCTTGACAGTACAATCATCGCATTGCGTTTTCCGGGAGGGGGTTCTAAAGGCATTTTATATGCAGATTGGATTCCTTTTTATGTTTGGAGTCTTGATAAAGAAACCCAAAAAATAGATGTTGCTCCTGTCCCTCATTCTCAAAAAAAAGATTATCATGAAAAACCATTTACTTTTAGCTCATCTCAAATTGAAGACTATAGAGTTATTACCCCCGAATTATTAGTAAATATAGATCCAAAAGATAAAGATATTATGAAAAACCTTCGCCGTTTTATAAGGTTAGAAGGCTTGGTAAGGTATAATTTTGGCAATTTAAGGGAGCATAGTGTAGTTGGTAGGATTTATGGTGTCAATCATGAAGCCATGAAAGGTTATATTAACTTAGGAATGTCGCCATCAACTAGGTTAAGCACAAATATACCAAATTCATTAAAAAAAAGAAGAAGTCTGGTTATTAGCAGAAGAAAAGAACTAATTGGCAAAAGATTTAATTTAGATACTGTTTTAACTTTTCCAATTGAACCTGGAAATTTTAGTCTTTATGCAATTCTACTTGAAAGGTCTAAAAAAGTTAATTAATACCTGTTCCAAATTGATCTGAGAACAAGAAGAAGTCATCGTAGTCAACATCTCCATCATTATCTAAATCATATTCTTCATTATTTGTTCCAAAGTAGTCTGCAAATTTAAAGAAGTCATCGTAGTCTACTTTTCCATCTTCTGTAAAGTCTCCCTTAACAGCTGCAGGCTTCTCAGCAGGTGCTGTTTCTTCAGGAATTTCCACAACAAGTTCTTCTGTCGCAGGTTCTTCAACTACAACATCTCCTGTAGGAACAGTAACTACTGGGTTGCTAGGTTCACTAGGTGTTGAAACAGGCTCACTCTGAGCAGGAGGTTGAGTTGTTGGTTGTGTTATTGCTGGTGTAGGTGCTGCTGGAACTACACAAACACTGCCCTCATTCACAGTACCATTACAATTATCATCCACTAAATTACATATTTCCTCAACACCTGGTTTTACATCATCATTATTATCACTACAGTCATTATCGTCTTCTACATAGCCATTAGGAGCACTACAAGCCTCTGTAGTAGCATCAACATCTCCAAAGCCATCTTCATCTGCATCTAAGTAATAAGTAGTTGTAACACCCTCGTCTTTTTGTCCATTGCAATTATTATCTACATTATCACAAATCTCTTCTTCATCTGGATTTATATTTGAATTATTATCATTGCAATCTAATCCACCATATAGGAAGGAAGCAAATCCATCTTCATCGCTATCCACACCTACACCACACACATTATTTTCATCAGTTTGTCCATCGCAATTATTGTCTACATTATCACAAATCTCAGCAGCATTTGGATTTGCATTAACATTATTATCACTACAGTCTCCAGCTTCTAAAGCTCTATATCTTCCAAATGCATAAGTTTGATAGTCATTAGCAAGTCCATATCTGTCTCCATCCCCATCATAATAAAACTTCTTTACTTTAGATGTTTTTCCGCTTCCGCTTGTAAACTTATTATCAGTTGAAGAATCTGTATCCTCATCACAATCATTATCTATTTGTCCATCGCAGTCATTGTCTACTCCATCGCAAATTTCATCTTCAGGTCCAATTGGGCTCATTACCTCAGCCCATCCGCCAAATTCAGAATACCTGCACATTTCAGCACCATATTCGCATTGTCCTATATCAGTTCCTGTAACTCTTGTATTCCCTTCATCAGCCAAGCTGTTGCAGCTCTCACTGTTTGAATCTACATTAGCTAATAAAAATTCTTGAGTTATCTCTCCTCTCTTTTGCAATACATTATTCCCTGCTCCAGTTCCAAATTGATCTGCGAATTTGAAGAAATCATCAAAATCAATCTGATTATCATAATCTAAATCAAACATAGGCAAGAATAATTGTTGTCCTCTTGAAGCCCCAAATGAATCTGCAAATAAGAAGAAATCATCATAATCTATTTTTCCATCTCTTGTAAAGTCGCTTTGGATTACACTAACTTCCTTAACACCATAATAATTCATGCCATGCACAATATAAATATCTTCTCCATCTTTAACTCTTGGTTCACATCCAAATCCATTATACCATCTGCCAGTACAGCTAATTAAAATCTCATCAGCCTGATTACATTCATCGCTAATCTGGCTAGCTTCTCTTATGTCACTAGTCTTAATGCAAACTAATCCTGTTGATGTAGGCAATTTCTTTAATAAGTAAGCTTTTCTTACGCTGTCAGGAGCATTAATTCCGCTAATAATCAAAGCAGAACCTTCATTGCTTCCACCTTTAAAGTATTTTAATACAACATCTCTAAAGTCAAATACATTAGCTGAATCAAATAAATATGAAATCCATGCTAAATCCTTTCCATCATCTCCAACTAATTTCAATAAATATCTTCCAGCATTGACTCCTTCTCCATTAAATGGAGTTCCAGCAACAACTAAACTATAAGGAACATTTGAATCAGAATCACTTGCATCACCAAACACAAAATCAGTATTATCTAATATCCCATCTCCATCAACATCAGGATCTACACAATCAGCTAAAGTATCCCCATCATAATTACTAGATCCCTCATCAGTATTATTATCACAGTCATTATTTAACCCATCACAAGTTAATTCATTAGCTTCATAATTATTAATTTCAGTATAATCCGGTTCTTCCCATTCTCCATTTACACAAACTTGGGTAGCACCCAAACATACTCCTCCTTGTTTATCTGCTAATTCCAAATCTTTTGCAGCAATATCATCTTTAACACCATTACAATCTTCATCTACATTATTACATTGCTCAGATGCACCAGCATAAATATTAGCATTATTTTCATTACAATCATAGCTTCCATCGCTTACTCCACCAGTTACTGTATCTGTCCCATCTGTTCTTGTTCCGCAGCTTGTTCTTCCATCCCCATCTAAATCAAAGTTTTCATCTGTCTGTCCATCGCAATCATTATCTATACCATCACAAGCTTCTGAACTAGCTCCAACATCTCCCAAACATTGATCAGAGAAACTGCTTCCGGTACAAACTTGATGACCCATACTACATTGTCCTACTCCAGAAATAGCATTAGGGAATGCGGTATTAGTAAACTCATAACAATCTTGAGTTATCCCTTCATTTTGGTCTGCAACATTATCGCAGTCATTATCTACTCCATTGCACAACTCAGTAGCCCCAGGATATATAGTAAAATCAGCAGGTCTGCAATCGCCAAATGACATTACATAATTGCTTGGCTTACTGGTCGCTTGTTTAGTAAGATGCTGCTCCCCAACCCCATCCCCATCATAGTCATAATAATATGTTTGTAAATCCCCTGAAGGGGAAGTTGTTGAAATTCCTTCATCTATACTACCATCGCAGTCATTGTCTATACCATCATTAGCTACTTCGCTAGTTGAAGTTCCTGGAACACATGAAGGACCCCAATTGCCTAAAGTGCATACTTGATTAGCAGTTCTGAGGCATACACCAACACCGCATGATTGAACCCTATTTAACCCATCATCAATTTGTCCATCAAAGTCATCATCTATATTATTACACTGCTCAAGACCAGCACATACACTTCCTTCATCTATTTGTCCATCGCAATCATTATCAACTGCATCGCATATTTCAGTTGCTCCTGGTTTTATGTTTACATTATTATCACTGCAATCTGAGCTGCTTGTTACAAATCCGGAAGGTACTGAGCAAGCTAGTGTTTGCGCATTTGCATTTCCAAAACCATCCCCATCGCTGTCAGCATAGAATGTTGTCTTAACACCTTCATCTACGCTTCCATCTAAATCATTATCTACTCCGTCGCAGACTTCTGTTGAAGGAGTGAAAGTCACGAATTGGGTAAAGTGCTTTGTCCATATAATTACATCGCTTCCTGAAGTAGTTGAACATTCTCCTTCTGCAGGCAAGCTGTCAGGATTAGCAACTTGTGCAACAGTACACTCAATTATAACATGGAACTCTCCATCTTCATCAACATAACCGCTTCTCTTTCCAGCTTGTCCTGGAACAGTTAATTTAGTAGCTTTATCAAATGTTATCTTTCCTCCCTTGAAACCAACTTCAATAACAGTCTCAGTAGTGCCCGCACTTACAACAACTTCGCTAACAGGCTTGACAGTAGGAGCAGTTATCAAACCATTCCAGTTGCTCGAGCCTTGTATCTTAGTACCTTGTGGAATTTCAGCTTTTATTTCAGTAGCATCTGCCTTTGTTCTTGTTAATGTCATTGACTGGGTAGGTGCTAAGGTAATAGCTTTTGTAACATTGTTAACTAATGCTTCCAAATTAATAACAATTTCTTCTTCCTCATCAACATTTTGAGGGATTTCAATTATTTTGATATTAGCTATATTAGTTGAATCAATAACAATCTCATCTTGTCCTTGGCTTATCTCAACTTTCTTCTCTGCAACATTAGTAGCTACAACGGGAAGAACTTTTTTCTTAACAGTTAAAGCAAATGTTTTAGTTGTGGATTTTCCACTTTTACTTAATGTGGCAGTCAAAGTAGCAGTTCCGTCAGCAGAAGTACTTCTTGTAATTTCTCCGTTTGTGTTTACAACAGCACTATTGCTTGTAGCCCAGCTAATGCTTACACCACTATATCCTGTTAAACTAGTTGGCAAGTTTAAACTAGAAACAACTTTATCCTTCGCGGCATTGCCATTCAAAACTAATATATCTGTCAAAGCAGATTTAGCATTATTAACAGCTAATAAATCTTGATCTGTAGTCCCTTTTACAACAACTGTAAAGGATTTACTATTTGAGACGCTTCCTTTAGATAAAGTAGCAGTTAAAGTTACACTAGTATCTATAGATTGTCTTGAAACAGCTCCTGAAGTTGCTACAACATTTTTATTGCTTGAACTCCACACAATCTTTATATTCTCATTTCCTAAAATTGATAAGTTCAAATCTGTTAAAATATTATTTAAATCAGAATTGCTTCCTTTAATACTATCTGAAGTCAAAGCAACAGTAGCTTCATTTACACTTTGAGTATCAGATTTCTCTTCTTTTAATACGGTTAAACTAAATGTTTTAGTATCAGAAACAGTTCCTTTTGATATAGTAGCTGTTAAAGTTACAGCTTTATTTGTTGAATCTGAACCAGGTCTCTTTACAATCCCATTAAATGGATTAATAGTTGCTGCATCGCTTGAACTCCAAGTTATCATAATTCCATCAGCATTTATACTAATTAAATTTAAATTTCCATTAATATTATTTTCATTTGCATTGCTTCCGCCGATTACACTAAATAATAATCCAGCTTTTAAGTTTGCAACTAATAATGAATCAGTAACTCCGCTAACTTCAAAACTGCCAGCATCATTTATAGTTTCACTACTGCTTGCCCCATTAACAACAACATCCACATCAACAGTAGTTCCAATAAATTCCTCAGGCAAAGAAGCGACATTAACAATCATGTAATATGAAATCACTCCAGAGCCTATCCCGCCAGTTCCATAACCGTATCCATAGCCATATCCATAGCCATATCCAAATCCTAAATCCTGAAATCCTGAAATGCTTGATGAAACAACACTTAAGAAATCGCATCCAGAAACAACATTGCTTGAATCAATTGTGCATGAATAAGAGTTAGAGCCGGAATTAAAAGTTAAAACAGTGTTTGAAAGCGGGTAAAAATTAGTAGGATCATCAATCTCAACATCTAGTTGAAACGGAACAAGAATATCATTTTCAATATTTACGTTAGAAGTTGTTAAAACCGCATTTACTGCCCCAGCAGGCCCGGATAGAATTAACATTGATATAACTAACACTGTAAAAATTCCGCTAAATAAATGCCTCTTTAGTCCTCTTTTAAACAACATATCCCCTTTGTACTACTTTCTTTTTATAAACTTTGTCGTTAAAC
>Ga0208958_1004020_pt1 | contig 10901 bp, 29 predicted proteins | sample RifOxyB1_FD_184032 | JGI IMG/M metagenome (GOLD analysis project Ga0208958, IMG submission 184032) | Soil microbial communities from Rifle, Colorado - Rifle Oxygen_injection B1 (SPAdes) | ecosystem: Environmental > Terrestrial > Deep subsurface > Rock core/Sediment | place: Rifle, Colorado...
TTTTCTATGTTTCTTAAGTTGGCAAAGTCTGCTAAAAAGCGACTAGCTCTTTCTGGTACTCCTCTATCTCACTCTCCATTGGATGCATATGGTCAGTGGCGATTTCTTGATACAGGAGTATTCGGTAGTAACTTCACTCGCTTCCGCTCAAAGTTTGCCATAATGGGTGGATTTGGAAACTATCAAGTTGTAGGATGGCAGAACAGCGAGGAATTTCAGCGCCGCTATGAGCTGATTTCCTACACCGTCAAGTCCGACGACGTGCAGGATCTCCCTGAGACGCAGCACATCCCTATCCCGGTTGAGCTTGGCAAAGCGGAGATTGACCTCTACAGGCAGCTCAACACCGAGCTTGTTGCTGAGGTCCAGGCAGGCACGGTGACAGCACAAAATGCGCTCACGAAATTGTTGCGACTTGCGCAGGTAACCGGCGGTGCTGTGGGGACGGATGACCACCAGCTTCAGGTGGTTGGGACCAGCAAACGTGACGCTTTGTATGACCTTGTCGAAGCGATTCCGGCACACGAGAGCATTGTGGTATTCACTCGTTTCATCGCAGACATCGAGTCGGTCAAGCACGTCGCCGCCGAGTGCAAGCGCCAGTGCTTCGAGATCACCGGCAGCGCCAAGCAGCTTGACGAGTGGAAGGCGTGCATCGCGCAGACTGGCAAGAAGCCAATGCCGATCATCGCCGTCAACATCCAGAGTGGCGGCCTCGGCATCGACCTAACGATGTCGCACATTGCCATCTACTACAGCCTCGGCTACAGCCTCGGCGACTACACGCAGAGCCTCAAGCGCACGCACAGGCCAGGTCAGACGAGGCGCGTACTGTACTACCACCTTCTCGCGTCAGGCACGGTGGACGAGGAGATCATGAGAGCGCTTGAGGAAAAGAAGGACGTCATCGAGACTATGATTGGGAACAGAAAGGCGGCAGAACGTGGCGTTTGAACCTATCGTGATGAGCCGGTACAAGGTACACGGCATCCGCATCGGTTGCTCTGTGTCCAGCAAGAGCAACATGCGGACACTCCGCATGTCAATCGGCAGCAACGTGATTGAGGAGTTTGGCCTCACCGACGACAGCAGAATTGAGCCGCTCATGGGGACGCTAACCGACCTCGGCCTCCTCAAGCTCATAAAGTGTACTGAGATTGGCTGTGGCCGCCGCGTCTTCATCAAGAACGACCGTGCCGAAATCACATTCAGCGCCAGGCCGTGGCGCGTCACCGAGAGCCACAACACTGAGCAGTGCTCAAAGTGGCACATCACAGATGACGGCAACGCCATCATCGTGACGCTGCCAGGGTGGGTGTGGTCACACCTCGACAAAGCAAAGAGGGGGGTATGATGGGGAGTCAACGCAAGCTCGCGCGCATCGTGTCAGAAGGCGGCGTAAGCTATGGTGACAGGCCGCGGGCAGACCGCGACCCGGCCATTTCTGATCGTGTGTGGTTCATCGAGTACCCGGGCAAGAAGCGCAAACGCTGCAAAAGCTATGACGAGGCACTCGAGAAGATGAGAGACTACAACTACGGCGACGGCGCTCCGGCGTGGGGTGCGCAGTGAGATGGTGGTGGCTTCTCAGGCGCAAGCTCAAGGATCTCTGGTGGTGGCCGAAGTACAGGCTGATGCGCCGACACCAGTACCACATCATGCGCACCGGCCTCAAGCCTGGCTACCATGACCCTGATTTCCGCATCACCAGCGCCGTGTTCGAGGAGGTGTGCTACTTCCGCAGGGAATGTGACATGGTTGACTGGATGTCTGACCCCGGTCACGAGCTTGCGTGGAAGTCGGTCAACGAGGCGGCAGACTGGTGGGTGTCTACTAAGAAAGCATTCTACAATGGGTCGATGAGCCCCGACGAAGAGAACGCATGGAGCAATGTCATGGCTCAGCACTTTGCGGCCATCGGTCGCGCGCTACCATACATGTGGTATCCATGAAAGACCGCGCGCTCCGTCGCCACCTACGTAGGCGCAAGATTGAGCGCGTGTGGCAATGGCTTAAGAGATGGTGTGCTTGGGGTGGCCAGACCAGCAATTTCGCCAACCAAGACTATGCCAAGCGCATCGCTGACAACCCGGCAACATGCAGAAACGCAATGTGCGGACACGGGAAGCACAAACGACGTGGAGAGCGCGTCAGGGACAAAAGGAAGGACGACAATGAGTGAGTCGAAGTCTAGTGGCGGTATTGGCTTCTTTGGTCTGCTCGGCATCGTGTTCATCACGCTGAAGCTGACTGACGTGATTGGCTGGAGCTGGTGGTTGGTGCTCCTGCCGATCTATGGCATCCCGGTTGTCCTCATCGTTGTGGGGATCATCGCGTTTTTCGTTGCTGGCGTTCTGGCGTTCATCGAAAGGTGCAGCGTCAAGCGACGTGCAGACAATCTTGTAAGGCGACACCAAAAAGACACCAGCAAGTACAACTGAAAATCAGTTGACTTTAGTGCCGGCCGTGCTATAATGGCTGGCGTTGGAGGACACCATGAAGCTCAAGTGGTTCGACAATTACGGTAACCGGCGAAGGGCAGAGAAGCCATGAGCATCGAGATCACCGTCAGGCTCGACGACGACATCGTCAAGAATGCCGTGAACAAGGCATGGACGCGCGCATTTAGCATACCAGACCCCTACGGAAGAAGCTCAAACGACACCGAGGTTGGTTGGCAGGAAGTCAAGCGGCAAGTTGCCGAGCACGTCAAGACACTCGACCTCAGTGAGATGATAGCCGACTCAGCGCGTCGCCAGCTTGCTGGCGTCGTTGATGAAGCTGTTACTGCGGCGCTGCGCGATGCCGCCAAGAAAAAGGCCAAGGAGATGCGCGTCAACGGGACGCTACTGCTACTGGAGGAATCATGACCGAGATCAAGAGCTGCAACTGCAATTCTGCCTACCAGGACAAGACGTGCGGCGCCGGTCAGCGTGTTCACAACTGGTGCGCGAAGCACCCAAACAAGGATGGCGGCTGGCGATGCACTGTGTGTGGCAACGTGAGGGGGAAGTGACATGAACTCCACCGCGTGGTACTGGGCCGCACACCGCGATGCCGTCGCCGCGTGGGCGCGAGAGCACGTCACCATGGATGCGTTTACGGTGATGCCGGAGACGGTTGAGGAGGTTGCGCCATGAGCATCAGTCCGAATGAGGCCAAAGAGCTGGAGCGGCTACGCTCGCATGTCGCCGAGCTGCAACAGGTACTGCGGCGACGAGCGGCGGCTGGCGGTCAGCCTGGAGGTGGCAGATGGGCAGTGAGCAGCTGATGGCTGAGGCAATGACCGCCGACTTCGACCTCGAGGAATGGCGGCAGCAGGCCGTGCTCTGGCGTCGAGAGGCCGAGCGGCTGGGCGCGGTGCCGACATGGCTCGGGGTGACATGCGTCTCGACCATCGCGGCCGGGGTAACCACTGAGTCGGACGACATCGGCGAGGTGGCCGCCACATCCTGGGCGATCTACGACGAGATCGTCCGCATCGGCGACGAGCGGCGGAAGGCCGCGGAGGTGACGTCGTGAAACAACCGTCGGCGAAGGAAATTGCTGCGCGGATCCAGGAGCACATACGGCGATCGCCAGAGCCGGGGGCCATCGGCCCGCCGTCGTGCTGGGCGTCCCACGGGTGGGTGTACATGTCCTGCGTGCCGTCCTATCGGGGCCATAGTCCTGTCACCCGCGCCGAGGCCGAGCGCTACCTCGTGTGGCTGGATGAATGGGAGCGGCGAAAGACCACGGAGGTGACACCGTGAGCGACCCATGCAGAGGCCCCGGCGCCGGGTGGTGTACCCACTGCCAGGAATGGCACCACACCGGCGTGTCGTTCAACTCGCGCATGACCGACGGCACCGTACACCGCTGGCACTGGGCAGCCGGCTCTGATGTGTTGGTGCAGGCGCTTTGCCAACCGCCAGCGCCCAGGAGGTGACCGATGCTACTGAGTGAGAGCCCGTGCCCGCACGGATGCTACGACCCGGCACAGTGTGCGGATTGCCGGTGGAGGATGTGCGGCGACGAGAACGACCCCGACGCCGTCTACACCATGCCGGCGGTGCCGACGCGGCAGATGGTCGCCGTGGACCCGGAGGAGTTGGCAAGGCTTCAGCGCGCCGCAGCGAGTCGCCGCAAGGTGCAGCGGGCGGCGAGGAAGTGGAGCGTCTATTGTACCGAGGTGTGGGGCGGTCGGGCCTGGGTGCCTCGAACGCTATCTCTACGGCTGGCTCGAGCGTCAAGGTCGGCCTGCTCGTCCTGCTTCCGCGCCCTGGTCAACGGGCGATGCCAATGTGGAGGTGAGGGATGAGCAGCTCATTCGACTACGCCGCGTGGCTCGAGGCCGCGAGCCGGAGTCAGCATTCCTGCTACGCGATGGGGGTCACAGTACCCGAGGGGCGAATACTGCTGCATGGTGCGGCCAAACAGATCCTCGACCTCCGCGCCAAGCTCGCCGAGGCCGAGGAGCACATCAGCCGCCTAACGTACGAGCAGACCGAGTACGCGGAGTGCCTGAGGAAGACCGAGGAGGTGGGGCGGAAGATGCGGGAGTGCCTCCGGGACCTCCTGCAAATGGACGTGGCCCGGCAGCACGGCGCGCGCGTCGGGTCGTTCGTTGACGCAATCCACTGCTGCCTCGCCGAGTGCTGCCTCGCCGAGGTCGACGGAGGTGACCATGGCTGACCTCACCGTGCGGAAGATCCGAGCTGCCGCGAAGAAGGTCTTCGCTTCGAAGCGCATCACCTACGCGACCAGCGCCCCGAGCATGGTCCGAGGGCTCCGCAACTGGTCACGCGGCGTCGTCGTCGAGGCGTGGGGCAGTCAAGCGTGCGTGGTGTCGCACTACGACTGCCGAGCCGACCGCGAGCGCGACGTCGAGCGGGCGGTGGCGGCGCTCCGCGAAGCCGGGTGGACGTTTGACGACAACGGTGCGGTCCTCGGAATCGGGCCATGAAGATCCTCGTCGGCGACATCTTCGCGAGCAAGTGCCAGGCGCTCGTCAACCCGGTCAACTGCGTTGGCGCGATGGGCGGGGGGCTGGCGCTGGAGTTCAAGAAGCGGTTCCCGAAGTCGTTCGAGAAGTACGTAGCGCTCTGCGTCGGGGGGGAGATTCGTCCTGGGTACGCCAAGATCGTCTGGCGAGAGAACGGCAAGTGGATCGTGTGCTTTCCGACGAGGGGTCACTGGCGGCAGAGGTCCAGCATCGACAACATCCGCCGCGGATTCGAAAACCTCGGCATGGTCGATTACATGGTGCTCACCAGCGTCGCATTCCCGGCCCTCGGCTGCGGCCTCGGCGGCCTGCACTGGGCCGACGTCGGGCCGCTCATGTACCGGATGCTCAAGGATGCGCCGTTCGACGTGGAGATCTACGCGCCGCCAGGGACGCCTGAAGAACAGTTGACAGAGCAGTGGCTAGAGGGCTGCCGGTGACCGCTCAAGAGATCACGCAGGTAGCAGTACTCTGCATCGTCGGAGTGCTACTATGGCTACTTGGCAGGCACGATGATGACGAATAGGAGACGAGATGAAAGAGCACGACATACTGAAAGATGCAATCTGGGTTGCTGGGGCTGTGATCTTTGCAGCGGCTGCTTTCTACCTTGTGATGATGCTCGCCGGATGTGCTACCGTACAACCGCAAGCAAGGACAACGGCGAAGGCCGGCATGGCGACATGCGGAACCGCCGTCGGTCACTACCTCGACACAACGCACAACGGAGGGGCGCAGCCGCTCCCACCGCGCGCTTTCGGCGCTCACAGGCTGACGTGGAAGGGTACACCGTGGCTGCTCGTCAACCGCGGCAACGAGATCATGCTGTGGGATGTGTCAAATCCTAAGCAGCCGGTTCTCAAATCGTCAAGCTCGTTTCGTGTTGGGAATCAAGGAGATAGCGATTTTGATCTCATGACGTTCAGTGTGTGTGACGACTGCCGCTGGGGTGTGGCCTGGTACAAGCTGGCTACGGTCGTCTTCGACCTTGGGACGGGGACACAGCCGGTGTGGGCTGACAAGCGCGTGGTCTACGGCGCGGTCAACGGCCTCGGCGGCATGACATACCGTCACGCCGGGGCGCAGTGGCTGCTGACCAACTCTGGCGTCGGCGACTCGTGCGTCGCCACCGCGACACTCTACCGGCTCGCCGGGCTGTCCGACCTGACGCAGACACAGTGCGTCACCGCCGGAGCGCGACCGCTGACCGCGCGATGGGGCCTCTACGACCGCGGTGTGCTGTGGGTCATCGACAGCTCCACCAGGCTTTACAACTTTCGTGCCACGTCAACGGGGCTGACCTACATCCGCCAGCTTGGATATGCTGCGGCTGACGGCAACTCCGGCGTCGGCCTCGACGTCGTACCCGGCATGGCCGCTGCGGCGTCGAGCCTTGGCGCCGCCATCTGGGACACCGCCGACCCTGAGATGCCAGTCCAGACTGCTGTGATGGCCGGCAACGCCTACCGCGCGACGCTGGCGCCGCCGTTGCTCGTGACCGCGTCGTTCTTACCGGGAGATCAGCATCGCGAGCAAGTTTGGGACATCAGTGACCCGGCATTGCCGGTGGAGCGCACGGCCAACATCTGGCCTGACGTCCATCCGTTCACCATGTACCAGTCCTCGACACTGGTAGATGACGTGCTGTTCTCGTGGAGGTGGAGCATCGCGGAGTCGTTCGACCTCGGAAACTGCGCACCAGAAGACCCGCCGTACTCTGAGTGGATTCTACTTGACGGCTTTGAAACTGGTAGTACCTCTGGCTGGTCATTGGTGGTAGAATGAAAAGGCCGGGCGGCAAGACCCGGCCAACACCGAGACCTAATCAGGAGGTCCACAGTGCAAGACGAGACTACCACAGAAACGGCCCGCCGGGAACTCACATTTGAAAGAGCGCATGAACTGTTGTCTTACGACAGTGAAAGCGGTGAATTTAGGTGGAGGGTGGCCCGTCGTGGCGTGAAGTTAAATAAGGCGGCTGGGTGTTTTGATAAAAAATTTGGGTACATAAGAATAAGAATAGATTCAAGGCTGTACATGATTCATAGAATAGCGTGGCTTCTGTCGCATAAAAAGTTTCCAGAGAATGAAATAGACCATATAAACGGCGACAGGAAAGATAACAGAATATGTAACCTGAGGGATGTTACAAGTTCTGAAAATAACAAAAACATGGGCCTCAGGAAAGATAATACATCTGGGACATTTGGTGTGTCATGGTATAAGAGCCGCAGTAAATGGCATGTTAGAATTAGAACAAACAATGTAGTTATCCATGGCGGATATTTCGCATCAATTGAAGATGCAATAAAGCAGAGGAATCTAATGGAAACCACACATGGGTTCAGTGATAACCACGGGAGGAGGCCGGGCGCGTCAGTGGTGGTTGACCGGCACATTGCGGGAAATTCAAATGAATCGTAAGATTGTGTGGATTGACACAGAAACGGGCGGACTCGATCCGATGAAGCACCAGCTCATTCAGGTGGCGGCGATTGCTACCACATTCGACACGCTTGAGGAGGTTGACCGCATGGAGGTCAAGCTGAAGCTCGAGCTTGACCGAACGACAGAAGAGGCATTGAAGCTCAACTCATTTGACGAGCGCGCGTGGGAGGTTGAGGCTATAGCCAGTCACCAGGCTCGCCGCAAGTTCACTGAGTTTCTCGTCAAGCATGCAACGACAAAGAAGATGTCAAAAGCCGGCCGTCCGTACTACATTGCTGAAATCGGTGGCCAGAACGTAGCCTTCGATATCGGGTTCGTCCGCGCGTGGTACGGTCAAGAGTTTTTGCCGGCTGATGCGTGGCACGGCTCGGGCCATGACACAATGTACATGGCACGAACTCTCGCTCTCGTCAAGGGGTTCACCTACGAAAACCTCAAGCTCGAGACGCTGTGCAAGCACTTCGGCGTCATCGCTCCTAGCCATGATGCGATGGACGACATAGCCGCCACCGTCGCACTTGCGCGGGAGATGGTGAGGATTTTTCGCAATGAGCAACACTGAGGTGCGCGAGATCCTCAGACAGCTTGACGCCGGTCTACTTGACAACGTCGAGGCAGCGTGGATGTTGGTGGACACCATCAAGGACTACGGCCTTGACTGCACTCTCGTGTCAGTCACGCCAGAAGAGGAGTCAAGATGAGCGTTTCGCGGGCGAAAGTCAACGCGGCAGCCACGCCGCAACCAGCGCCGGTGGGCGACGGCGCGGTGATCCTAGACCTTGTCGTGGAGGATCTGAAAGCTCGGTCTGAGATGGGTGAGCGCAAGTATGGCACCAAGCTCAGAGCGCACAACGGCCGAGATGCCCTCATGGACTTATATCAAGAGATCCTCGACGCGGCGGCGTATGCCAAGCAGCTGCTCGTGGAGCGCGACACGCGCCGCGACACCGCTGATGATTGGCTGGAGCACCGCGTCAGCATGGAAGATGTACGGCGTGCAGTGAACTCTGTGTGCTACTGTGGTGGAAGCGGGCCTGATGACAACCCGTGCCTGGCGTGTTCCGTTTGGCACATCCTTCATGACGCCGTCATGGCCGAGCGACGCGGGCAATGAACATCATCCCAGCACTTCGCGCATGGTGCTTCGAGGAGATCACCGACGCCGAGGCCATCCGCGAGATCGCCATCGGCCAGTCATACGACAAAGCAGTGCTCGTCGCCAACAAGACCATGGGCACCCGCCGCGACTTCGAGCCGCTCGAGATCCACGGCCGCGTCATCGTCTGGACCAACACGCCAGTGCGGCGGTGGTGGTTGTCTCCTAATGGGTGGACACCCAAGAGAGGGAAGGGGATGGTGTGGTGATGATAAAGCTCTTTCGAGACGTGGTTCGTGGCCTTGGGTATCTACCCGGGTATGGTGAGCACCCGGGCCTGCTGTGGGCTGCGCTGTTCCCGGTTTTTGGTGCTGCTGCTGCCGGATGGCGGGGGGCTGTCGGTGTGGCCCTGTTCACATGGCCGCTGGTGTTGATTGGGGCTGTTGATAGGGCACGTAGTTACGATCGCGACCAGAGGGAACAAGGGTGAAGCCGTGAAAATTGGCACCAAGAGCCTGCTTATCGGAGCCCACTGGCCGCCTCACATTCTGATGGTTATCCTCGCCTGGAAATGGCTTTACGGAACGTGGCCTACATGGCGGGAATTTCTCGCGATCTGCATTCACGACATTGGCTACATCGGCGTCGTCGAAATGGATGGCCCGGATGGCACAATGCACCCCGAACGCGGAGCACGAATTGCCGACACATGTCTCGGCGCAGAGTACGGCGCGTTGATTCGCGGGCACTCGAAAGGCTACGCCGAGGCCGTGGGAGTGCCGCTGTCGAAGCTCTACGGGCCGGACAAGCTGTCACATGCACTCGAGCCGTCGTGGCTGTACGTGTTCCGCACTCGGCTCACCGGTGAGATCCGCCAGTACCGTTCTACGGCGCACGGCTGCGCTCCGCGTAACGATGATTCGGCAGTGTCAGACTACGAATGGTTCCGGGTCATACGCGCCAGGATGGCCAAGGGAGGCATTCAGGCGATGCTCGACTCCGTTGGAAAACTCGGTGAGCACAGGGGGAGATGACCAATATGGGACGTCCAGCAAACTACCTCGACGAACTGTTCCGTGAGAAGCGCCGCAACGCCGCGCTGACGATCAAGCTCAAGGCCCTCGACGAGGCGCTCGTCGCCACACTCAGGACGATCCCGTCAGCGTTCGCCGAAGGCTTCATCATCGGCAAGAACGAGCCGGGACTGAAGGCCGAGGCCATCAACGAGGCGTGGCTGTCGTCAGAGACTCGGAAGGCAATGGTCAAGACATTCGCGCCGGAGGACCCCAATGCCACAATCCAGTGAAGCTCAGCAAGACACGACCGCCGGTGACAGACTAGCTCCTCCAGAATACTGGTGCTTCCGGTGCTGGAGGTGGGATGTCGGTGAGCGTCACCCAAAGCGTGACGACATGAGACTCTGTCTAACATGCCACGCACTGCTTGGCTTGCGCGCCAGAAAGGAGTAGTCTTGGAGGGTGTCGTCGGGTCAGGGTGACCTACGACAAGGGGGTATCGTGGTGACAGTAATCTACAGAGACGGGACCTCGGACGACGTGTCTTCAACTGCTTCGGAGGAGGGGGCAATGAACCTGATTGAGAACGACTGGAGAGTGCGCGCCGTGCGCTTCTCGACCCCGTATGGGCCGGTGTGCGTCGAAGTGGAGGAGGTTGTGTATGAGTGTTAACTTCTACCTCACCATCGCCAAAGGTGGCCTCATTGTAGCGCTCGCCACCGGCATCCTCGCCGTACTCGGCTACTCGCTCGTGACGGCTGCCGTCGCGTCCGTCGCGCTCCTGCTCGCCGTCGGCGCCGCCGTGGCCGTGGCCTACATCGACAACACCGACGAGTCACAGAGCATCAAGCCAAGGGAATGGGAGTGAACTTGAACATCGAAGCCGCCATCCGCTTCGCCGACCTCGACCAGCGCCGCAAGGGACTCGAGGATGACATCGAGCATGTCAAGGAACAAATCTCTGAGATCGAGCAGGCTGTGCTTGACGAGATGGCCGACGAAGGGGTACGCTCGCTCAAGGTCACCAGAAGCGACCGCACCGAGGCCACCATCAGAATCGACCGTAGGATTTGGGCGTCTGCCAAGGACAACCACGCCGCCGCAGCGGAGGAATTCAAGGCGATGGGCATGGAGGAGTTCGTCACCACCACCGTCAACGGCGCGCGACTGTCAGCGTGGATTCGTGAGGAGTTCGACCCCAAGAACCGCACGGCTCCAGACGAGATCGCTGAAGCTCTCCCCGACGGGTTGAAGGGGAAGCTGACCATCAGCGAGAAAGTAAACCTACGGTCACGATGACTACACAAGGGAGGAGGTTCATGGTATGGGTGAGCTAACCATCTACGGCTCGTCGGAT
>Ga0208958_1004021_pt1 | contig 10897 bp, 11 predicted proteins | sample RifOxyB1_FD_184032 | JGI IMG/M metagenome (GOLD analysis project Ga0208958, IMG submission 184032) | Soil microbial communities from Rifle, Colorado - Rifle Oxygen_injection B1 (SPAdes) | ecosystem: Environmental > Terrestrial > Deep subsurface > Rock core/Sediment | place: Rifle, Colorado...
ATAGGATTGTGACTAGAGATACTTCTATTTCTAGTCACTTTCCCTATCCTTTGGAGGCTCTAATGATTGGAGGAAAATACCGCGCGTTTCTACAATGGATCTACACCCAGCAGTTGAGGCAGGAGAAGCGGGCGAGTAGCTGCTCTAGCGCGCTACCCAATGGTTGTAATCCCCATGGACATGCCGGAGCTACCTTCTAGAATCAGGACAGTTAACCCAGACACATTCATCTTTGCCTTTCTTCCCCCGACCAACGCATGGAGTTGGGACCCCTATAAGGTCAACGGCGTGCTAGATCCAACTACGGGCTGTGGTCAAATGCTACCAGGGGATAAGTTCCTTCTTACTCCATCATATCAACTCTCTAAAGCTATTGAAGAGAACAACTTCTGGCTCCGTGCCGCTCCAACTAATGGGATAGTAATAGTTAACCCTCATAACGCCGCCTTGGCGGCGGAAGGAGAGATTCCTTCCATCCCAGCCTGGGATGCCTTTCTAGGAACTGACCACTATGATGGTTTTGTTAAGACCATCAGACCAGCTAAGGTTAAAGTAAGAAGAGGAACTAAAAAGCTATAGGGAATAAACCCTAGAAGCTTGTGTATTTTAGGTGCTTCAGATGTAGTACAGTTTAGAGATACTTCACTTGAAATGAAACCATGCTCTGAACACTCTTTCTCATCTGATTCTTATGGGCCAGTAGCTCAATTAGGAGAGCGCCAGACCTGCAATCTGGAGGTAGCGGGAGCATAGCCCGCCTGGTCCACAACTTCTTGTTAGATAACAATTTAGCTCTGTTGTACAGATAATGGATTACATCTCCTGGCGCAAGCCAGGGTTATAGAGTTCGATTCTCTATTCCTCCACATCGGCGGGGGAAAAGGTAACATCCTTATCGACCTTTCTCAAAGCTTTCTTCTTCAGATGTAGTACAGAGTAGAGATACTTCTATAATCATGAAAACACTCTTCTCGCTTTTCCTCATCTGATTCTTTTAGAACGCAGTACAGTTGCGGGATACTCCACCATTATAACTATTATAGATGGCGCGGTTGCAGGTTCGAGTCCTGCTAGCTGAGGAGACTCAGCTATAGCTCAGTTGGTAGAGCACGTAAAATCTCCTGCGGCGCTTTTCCTCGTTCTATTCTTTACCAACCTAATCAGGGCGGTAAGCTTCTGTCCATAGAAGTAATTAATCTAGGGAGCATGGACTAATCCCTAGAATCCTAGTAGAGCAACAGGCTGTAAATAGGGACAGTGCCCCTCTGATAGCGAGGGATTCGTAGTGTGACTCTACATTTTCTTATGTCGGAGTGGTGAAACTGGCAAACACAAGAATCCTAAACATTCTACCACTGAGGGTTCGACTCCCTCCTCCGACACATGTAGATAGCCAGGTAGAATAAAGTGGGAGGGACCCACAGCAGCCTCCAAAACTGCTTTCAACGCGTTCGACTCGTGACCTGCGCTGCCATCTTTGAGATGCCCTCTGGCAAGAGGAGAACGGAAGAGGATCAAGAGTTGCCACTCCCTCTTCTAAGATTACAGCCTACGTGCCACTACCAGGCTCACAAGGTTAGTGAGAGATGAAACCTCAATGCTACAACTATAGTCTTGTTATTATGGATGCTGCTGCTAGCTACAAAGCTAAAGATCAGGTTATAGCTAGTCTAGTTCGAACTAAACGTGAAGAGCTATACGGGCCCCCAACTGTATTAGAAAAGACATCGGATTCCTAACTCATCTGGTAGAGTGACAGTCTGAAACGCTGTTTGGCGAGGTTCAAGTCCTCGGGAATCCACCAGTCTTGATGCGGATAGGAGACCGCACCAATTTCAGTAGATCCCGCCATCAAAAAGAACAGAAGGAGAAGTTCAATGTGTTTTGAAATAGATTATGAAGCCACTAAGAAGATTCAGCGCAGGAAGTCTCCCATCATAGCATGGAAGACTGCTGGCTACAACGATGATGGTCAGATTGTATCTGACTATGATGATTCCTTCATCTATCCTAAGAAAGGGGTAGTTAAGGTTACAGAGCCAATCGCCAATGATTATGACGGTAGGCGTGTAGACTATACCGACCAAGCAGCAACTGCTGCCCACTCAGGAATCTATGTCATCGAAGGCTATCCTGAGGTAGATGATCTGAAAGATCTAGGAAACGAGAGTAGTTTAGTAGTTCTTTTCCTTAAGGTAGATCCTAAGGATGTTCTTGGTGTATCATCTAAGAATAATAGCCCAGGCACCTTTGTAGCATCAAAGGTTACTGTAGTTAGAGTTATCGACAGTAAAATCTGGGATAAAGTTATCCTAGAAGCCTACAAGAAGATAGTTAGGACCTAACAAAAGGAGCATACCATGGATCTACTATCGGCAATAGCCCTGATTGCGTTAGTCCTTTAGATACTTGGCGCTAGCTTCGTCCTTCTGGTGATTGCCTTAGTTGTAGTAGTGATTAGACTACTACAAGGAAGAAGGATTCTTTGATGCGGGGAGTCCGGTGACTAAGGCGGGCTCATATCCCGACCAAAGGTAGGATCAACACCTACTCCCGCTACCATTTGTGTGAGTTCAAACCTCCTAAAGAGGGGAGAAGACGTTAACTTCTAACAAGCAGGATTGATCAACCTAAACTACTAGAAGGTCGGGATGCTCGCTACGAAGCGTAGGCGCGTAGTCTCACACATTCTCTTATCCCTCTATAGCTCAACGGTCTAGAGCTACCGCGTCATATGCGGGAGATCAGGTTCGAATCCTGTTAGAGGGACCAACATTTCTATAGGACTTTTCACCACTCCCCCTGGTAGCCAAAAGGGAACGTGTTCCCAAGGGGGTGCCTATGAAACGCTGTCCATCGTGTCACCAGTTCTTGCGTCATAGGGTCGGTAAGTGTATACTATTTACCGCATTAGCTATTATCATAATAGCTATCAGTGGTCTTTGCTGTTAGATGGTGAGTATAGCTCAATAGGAAGAGCCCTGGTTTGTGGAACCAGTTGTATGAGTTCAATTCTCATTACTCACCCCACCTTTAAGGAGCCTTCTTATGAAGTTAGAAGATGGCGTTAATCTATGTTCACATAGAGAAGAAATCTTTCCGGGCGCCGCCGATGAGGTGCTAAGAAATCTAAAGCATTGGTACATAGTTGGTAGCATGTGGATTCCAGGAACTAATTGGGCAGTTAAGGTAAGAGCCTATCAGACAGACCTTTACATAATCTCACCCACTACTAGATGGCTCTATATCTGTGAGATGTATAACAGTAGAGCAAGAAATCTTACATTTGAGAAGAATCTTGCCCAGCTTTTCGAAGATGATGTCATCACCTTTGAAATTTCTATCCCATTCTCCTCACCTTACTACCTCAGTTAAGGAGCGGCATGTTAGTCCTTCACCACCCTAGCGCCCCATCCTTAGGTCTAGGTGCCTTCAAGGTAACGCCGGTTACTTTAGATGGTAAACCTGAGGAAGGTGGCGCGCCGATCTTTGTCCTAGGAACAATTGATGGAGAAGATGGAAGCTTCTCAGCAGTTGCTACCTACCCAGCTGAAACTGACATCAGATCTTCAATAGATAATCTCTATAAGAAAGCATCTCTTACCCAAGGATTCTTCCAACTAGAAGATGGAACAGAGGATGAGAAAAAGCTCGCAGCTGTGCTATTCTATCTAAGAGAACTAGAGGAAATGGGCTATGCGCCCATTACTCATGAAGATAAGGGTATAGCATTTGATTAGAGGCTCTATCTAAACAATGTTCTTATTCCATTCAGCATGGGTTTCCTTATGACAGTTGGAACACAGTAGTACACATTTGTCTAGTTCTTTCTCGATAGTACTCCATGCACGCGTGATTCCACTACTGATACGAAACTCTTTTTGTGATGGGTCCTGATGATGAAACTCTAATGCTGCTACACACTTAGCGTATTCACATACTTCACATTTACCACCTTTATGGTTTACTGCCATTACCTTAAGTTTTCTACGTCGCTTTGTTACTTTGGCTCGGTTAGAGCATTTGGAAGAACAGAAGTTCTTTCCGTCCTCAATCTCCTTAGTACATAAGTGCCATTGACATTCGTGCATATTTACCTCCTTGGTTAACCAACTAGGTTAATGATAACATATAGATGCCTCTTAGCTCAATCGGTCGAGCGCGAGCCTGTTAAGCTCGGAGATCCGAGTTCAAGTCTCGGGGAGGCAGCCACTTTACTAGGAGGAAAAATATGGCAGACAAAGAAACGTGGGAAATTTACACTCAGTTAACTCCCACCCATAAACGCGTTGGTATCTACAACACTAAGACCAAAGAAAAGATTCAGCTTGGTGTTATAGATAGGAATATGGAACTCCCTGGCACGCTACTAGCAATAGCTAAGCAGCAAGCCAAGGAACACAATGGTGTCTTTAAGGAGGAGCCAAAGGCTCCTCAAGAAGTAGAGAAGCCCAAGCGGGCTAAGAAAACAACAACAGAAGAATAACAAGAACCCCTGCGGTTCGCTTTTCCCTTTTCCCAGGAGGTCTATCATGGCTAAGATTGGTTACACTTCTCCATCTCCCCTTATCAAGAACCTTGCCCCGACCAGCTTCAATGCTGCTGGTGGCAGAGCCCACCAGATTGATGACCCAGCCATCAGACTAATCAGCAAGATGGGGGGCTACATCAATGAGCCCACCTTCTACAAGTCAGCACCCAAGGTCGGCGCCGACTCCTTTAATCTCTCTACACTAGAGCCTTTAGCTCAAGAGGTTATCCAGACTGCTGCCCAGACCCTTACTAGCGGTCAGCCTTCAGATGTTCTAAAGATTGCTGCTTGGGCAAGGAAGGAACTTAACCTGCGCTCTACTCCACCTGTTCTCCTAGCTCTAGCAGCTACATCAGGTGTCTTTGCTGGCTCAGGTGAGGTTAGAGAATACTGTAAGAGGGTTATCCAGCGCCCTGATGAGGCAAGAGATGTCTTCGCGGCATGGCTCTTCCTCAATGATCACAAGCAGTCAAAGCAGAGAATCCCTGCCTCTCTCAAGAGAGGGTTAGCAGACTCTCTAGCTAAGTTCAAGCCAGGCACCATCCTGAAGTATGACACGCCAGATCACCCTTCCTTTAGTGACCTTCTAAAGGTCCTAGACAGGGCAACAGACTATCCAGTTCAGCAGGCAGTCAGGAATGTTCTGGTATCAGGTGACTGGACAGGGAAGCTTCCTGAAGATGTAGCTAAGCTGAGGGAGTTCAACCAAGCTACTGAGCTGAACAAGGAGATTATTAGTATCTGCCGAGACATCAACATCCCTTGGCAGAATGTAATCTCAAAGTTCGGCGCTGAAAGCGCCTCAGCTAAGCAGAAGGCAGCCGCATGGGAGTTTGCTATTCATTCTATGGGAGAGCAGGCTCTCCTAATGAACATGAGAAACTTCGAGCAGGCTGGGGTCTCTGACCACGCTTGGGACATTGTAGAGGAGGGTGTCCTAGAGCTAGCGAAGAGCGGTAAGTCAAGGATGATGCCCTATAGGTATCTATCCGCTCTGAATCAAGTCTCTAGCAGGCGCGCAAAGGACCTTCTGTCTGATGCTCTAGAAGCCAGGGCAGGTTCCCTTGGCTACCCCGAGGGCAACACCTGCTTCCTGGTGGATACTTCAGGTTCCATGTATGCTTCTGTCTCTGCTAAGAGCAAGATGACCATGACTGATGCTGCTGCCTCTATGGCAGCTACTATGTTCAGGGCTAAGCCAAAGAATGTTGAAATCATCATCTTTGGTAGTTCAGCTAGGAAGCTGGAGCTAACCAGCAGGACAGCTCCTGAAGACATCATCAAGCAGATTACTACTAGTAACCTAGGAGCAACCTATGGTCACTATGCTGCTGTAGAGATGTTTAAACACACTCAGAAGACCGGACAGGTCTTTGATAGAGTAGTTGTCCTCACTGACATGCAGATGTATGGAAGTCGTTGTAACACAAGGAGTTCCTTCGGCACAGCCTTTGAAGTGGAGCTAGAGAAGTATCGTAGGAGCTTTAACCAGAACCTACGTTGCTTTGCCGTTCATCTCCAAGGCTATGGTGATGCTCAGGTAGACCCTACAAGGATCAACAACATCCAGCTAGCTGGCTTCAATGATGCTGTCCTTACACAAATCTCTATCCTAGAGGGCACCTCCGAAGGCAGCACTGAGAAGGTCCAGTTGGATCCGAAGGCTCTCCTTGAGTATATTAGAGCCAACTACTAGTAGATAGTCCTAGTAATATGGGGGCGGTCCTAGTGGACCGCCCTCATTATTGTTTAAGGAGCTAGAGGTGAGAGATAGTGACCTAGTCCTGGTTGTTTCAGGAACTGACATAATGTCTATTGTCCATTGGCATAAGGCTGTAGGCGCTGTAATCTCTGACACTGCCTACATTCTAGAGAGCAATGGTAAGGTCATTAGGTCTCAACATCTTGAGCTACCATTCCCTGAGGTAATCCTTCAGAAGAGAACCTTGCCGCCGCGCCTACTGAGACCTCCCATCCATGCTAGAACCATCTTTGAAAGGGATAACTACACCTGTCAATACGTGGGTTGCCATAACCCGCGACCAGGCGAGAAGTTCCTAGAGATGGAACACATACTGCCTAAGAGTAGAGGTGGCAAGAAAGAGTGGACTAACATCGTTACAGCTTGTAGAAAGTGTAACAACAAGAAGAAGAACATGACGCCCGAAGAGGCTGGTATGAAGCTAGTTAGACAACCTCAACCTCTAGATGCTGCCACCTTAGCTACCAACTTGAAGAGAGCAGCAGACAGACGCATCAAAGAGAGTTGGAAGAAGTATATAGACGCTTACAGCAAGAGGAAGACATGAGAATAAGCAAAGCAGAACTACTGAAGATACTTGAGTGGCTCCCTGATGAAATAGAGGTTGTGATAAATGAAGGTGAGGAATCTTTCCCTGATGTAGTAGACATCAGGAAGACGCTTCTAGATGACCACGGTAGACTCTATGAAGAGGATGAATGGGGAAACCTAGGCGCGCAGAACATTCCCTACTCAGAAGTTCTAGCTATAGAGGTTTCTTAAATGGCAGTAGAAAAGCACGGGCGGGAATATGTCTTCCACTTTCCTACTAAACCTATAAAAGCAGTTCCGTTAGTTAAACCAGAGCAGTATGAACAATACTGTATGGAAAACTATAAGGAACTACTAGGCTACGACCCAGGCGAGAAGCCTTCTATTTGGGTAGACCTCGATAAGAGTCCCCATCCTACAGTAGTTCATTCTGAGAAACTGTATAAGGGCGTTCCATTTCTTGATGGTCTTCCTTTTGGAATGTATAATGTAGGCTACAAGAACTACAACTATACACTAACAGAAGTTAATCCCATTGACACTGGTAAGATGGTAACAGACTTTCCTTGGTGGAAAACTATAGAGCGTGAAGTCAAGAGATTTTCTAGCTCTAAAGAAATCTATGAAAAGCTTGGGTTCCCTAGGCGAAGGTCCATGCTTCTCTATGGTCCTCCTGGTAACGGTAAGACGCAGGCAGTTCTTCATCATCTTCAGTCCGTTGGTGAGAAAACCTATGTATTCTTCCTAGACCTTCAAAATACAGAGGTAATGGGCTTTCTTCAATACGTTCCTCAAGAGATTGGAGAAGACTCAGTCTTCATCTTTGAGGAGCTAACCTATCTAGAAGGTTCATGGCGCGCTGCCACAGTTCTCTCCTTCCTAGACGGCTACACCTCTATGAAAGATGTAATGATAGTAGGAACTACAAACTACCCTGAGAAGCTTCCTGAGTCACTCTCTAATAGACCAGGAAGATTCGACACCTTAATTCCAGTTGGTAATCCAACTGAGGGGGAAAGGCAGTTACTTCTAGAGCACTTTGGTGTGGACCCAACTAAGGAACTAGTAACTCTCACTAAGGACTTTAGTATTTCCTATCTTAGGGAAATCTCCCTAAGGTCAGCGCTATTCGGTATGACCCATAAGGAAGCAGCAGAAGAGCTAGTAGAGACAAGGAAGCGCGCAAGGAAGGACTTTGCTACAAAGGGAGCTATGGGCTTCGGAGTGGAGACAAAGAAATGAAACCCCCAGGATGCTATCAATGTATCTACAGAGGAGAACTTCCTGGCAGCGCTCATAGCTGCTGCCAACATCCCTCTCTAGGTGATATCAACTCTGACCCTCTTCTATCCATTATGGCAATGTTTGCCTCAGTAGGTAGAGTAGCACCTATCCAAACAGGAGTAGAGAGGATTAACGTCAAGGGAAACCCGCATGGTATCTCCCATGGTTGGTTCAACTTCCCATTCAACTTTGACCCTACCTGGCTAGAAGAGTGTGATGGCTTTAAGGAGAAAGAATGAGTAGGCTACTTCATTGGCGGAGGATGCTAACAGAGCCAAGAGGTAGGGAGCACCTCATAGGCTCGCGTAAGTGGAAATGGAGAGTTCGCTATGGATAATCTTGTTAGGAGCCTAAGAAATTGAAGGTATATGAAACTGGTAGCCACGTAAAGAAAGATGATGAAAACCTACAAGAAGCTTCCTTCGGCATCGGAGATGCCGTCACCATCTTCAGGCTTCTTCGGGATAAAATCTACAGTGATAAGGTAACTGCCGTAATCAGAGAGTATGTAGCTAATGCGGTAGATGCCCATGCTGTGTCTGCCCAGACCCGCGCAGTAGACATCTTCCTTCCCAGCTTCACTAGCCCTAACTTCTATGTAAGAGACTACGGAGATGGTCTCTCTGAAGAAGACATTAGAGACATCTATGTAATGTATGGAACCTCTACCAAGAGGGCTACAAACAATGAGGTAGGGCAGCTTGGTCTAGGCTGTAAGTCAGCCTTTGCCTATAACGATACCTTCACTGTAGTCAGCTATCAAGGTGGCAAGGCTATTACCTACACTGCCTACATAGACGATACTGGTGTAGGTAAGATTAGAACTATGAACGTGGCTACTAGCTCAGAGCCAAGCGGCATCAAGGTCCTCATCCCTGTAAAGTCCTCAGATATCTCATGGTTTGTAACCAAGGCTAAGGCAGCCCTCTGCTACTACCCTCAAAAGTTCAACATAGTCTCTGGTCAACATCTAGACTACTTCGATAAGAAGGAGCAAGTTCTTCACGGGACCTCTGGTCCCGCTGAGTGGTATATTACTTCCTATGGTAAACCCACCATTGTAATGGGTGGGATACCCTACCCACTAAACGCAGACCTAGCCTTAGATGGCGCTACTGTTGAGCCATGGGTCAAGGGTCCCTGTATAATCTTCGTTCCTATCGGGGCGGTAGACTTTGCTGTCTCTAGAGAAATGCTAGAGTATACAAAGCGCACTAAGGGCTTCCTCAAGAAAGCAGTAACGGAAATCACTAAGGATATCTCCGAATCTATAGAGAAGCAACTAACTTCTTGTAAGAATCTTTACGCGGCAAAGGTTGCCTATGAAAAGCTATCCTCAGCTAGACTAGTCAATTCTATAACACCGAAGTGGAAGGGAGCTAGTCTTAGCGGCATCATTGTCTCTAACCATCCATGTATAGCTTATGTATCAGACTGGGCAGAGCCCAGGATAATTCAATATCAACTTAATGTAAATGGTAGTGTAGAAGCAGTTTACTTTGTAGAAAAGCCAGCAAAGATAGATAATTGGCTCGGGCGCCTTAGAGCTCTTGCTAAAGCAAACTACGAAGGAAAGAGACAGTCCTACACCGTAGTCTACGACCCTTCTAAGGACCTATTAGATGCTACAAAAGCAAACTCTAAGACCATTAAAGAGACCTATAACCTAGACCTCTATGAGTGGCAGAAGATAGAAGACTTTGAACCTATCCCTGCGCCGCCCAAACCGACTTCTATCTACTCCTATTCTTCAGATTACTCGAAGAAGAATAGCTACAAGTATAGAGCTAAGGCATTTCAATGGCGCGATGGTCAAAGCAAAGGTAACATAGCTTCATCCTACTGGGATCAGATCAAGATGGATGACCAGACCCCAGTTAAAGATCGCCCCTATGTTATCGTCAAGAGTGGCTTTAAGCTAGATTACGGCGGAACCAGAGGAGATGCTCAGAGCTTGAAGGAACTGCTGAATTCACTATACTCGGTAGTCCCTGCCGCCAAGGGTCCTATCTATGCCTTCCGTGCCCCAGTAGTAGTAGCCGACCTACCTCCTGGAATAATGCCTTTTCAAGATTGGCTAAAGAAGCAGGTAGCGACAGTAGACATCCAGCTTCTTAACGATAAGACACTATATAACACCTTGGTTAACACTAAGAAGTGGAACATCACTAATACTATCTATACCCATAAGGCTTTGGTAGAAAAGAAGTTGGCGCCGTCCTCACCGTTCCGCACAGCCTTGGCAACATGGTATAGACTAACAATACCTAAGAACATCACTAACGTCAATAGTATCAGAAGGTTAGGAGACCTCCCGACTATCTCTAAGCCTGTTGATTATGAAGGGATTTTCTCTAGATATCCGCTGGTAGAAGTGATAGCAGCTTCTGCTTCATACTTTCAACAAAAGGATGTGGCAGATCAAGTAGGTAGCTACGTAGCAATGATTGATGACTACCTATTGCTCTCCCAAAAGGGAGAAGCAGAAGAAAAAGAAAAAGGAGAAACGAAATGAAGAACGTTCCGTATATCGTTGGAAGCCAATCAGTTAGCTTCTTCTACGATGGCGCCCCCTATGAGATCTCTGGGTTTCATCCGAACTACAGGCAGATCGTGAAGAAACTATCCGCTAAGGATACTGAAGACCTTCTAGAGCTGATCGACATCCCTAGAGCTATCACCTCTCAAAGTGGTGGCAAGATCGTTGTAACAGATGGAGTAGTCTACTACGCTGGTCAGCAACTACATAACCACGCCGCAGACAGACTCCTTGCTCTTCTAGAAGGCGG
>Ga0208958_1004029_pt1 | contig 10876 bp, 13 predicted proteins | sample RifOxyB1_FD_184032 | JGI IMG/M metagenome (GOLD analysis project Ga0208958, IMG submission 184032) | Soil microbial communities from Rifle, Colorado - Rifle Oxygen_injection B1 (SPAdes) | ecosystem: Environmental > Terrestrial > Deep subsurface > Rock core/Sediment | place: Rifle, Colorado...
CTTGTTAAATTTCCTATCAATTGAACTTTATTTAAAGATTTCATAATTTATTTATTTAATTTTACACTTTTACAATCAAATATCTTAAAATTGATTCTTCTGTTTTAAGTTTTAAGTCCAGTTGTTTAACGGACTCTGAAGGTAATTCAAGAGGAATATGAAGGTATGCTCCTTCTTTGTTTTTTTTGATTTCATGAAACATTTCTTTTACTCCCCAATCTTCCACTTTGTCCATTTTACCCTTTAATAACTTAACTATTTTTTCCACAGATTCCAAAGTTGCCTTTTTCTTGGCGCTTGTAGATTTACCCTCCATAATAATGGTTAATTCATAATTCTTCATAATAAGTCGAAGTATAACACGATAAACTTGATATCTTCAAGAGAAAGATTATATGTATTGTAAGAGATCTTTAATATCTAATAAAAATGTATCAAACCCCAATCTTTTCAATTCTTCCGGAAGTAAAACATCTTGGAAAAAAGAGGATCTGTCGTTATAATAATCTAAATTATATTTTTTAAACAAAGCCCGCCTTGTAATGATTAAAACTTCAAGTGTATTTGTAAATTTTTGACATAAATTCCGTCTCAATTCATCAATAACTGGTTCAACTTTTCTTGCACCGCCATCAACTTTCAAAACTTCCTCCTCAAAGAAATGATGATTTGATTGACCTTTAAAGTTTCTACCAATGAGTCTATCAAGAATAATTTTACTGGATGTTGCTAAACGTTCTAGACCCTTACCACCTTGAGATTTATAAAATGGATAAACATGTTTCCAAAAAAAATCTTTAGCCTTACTTTCATTAAAATGACCATATCTATCTGCAGACATCATAATCCCGTCATTTATTATTTTATCTTCATCTCTTTCCTCTAACATGGAGTGTTTAAAGCCTGCAAATTCTGCTAGTCTAATAAGCCCGATGTATCCCGACCCCGCCAAGCGGTCAATGTCTCTTGTAAGTCTAGCTTCTAGCGAAATATTTTTGGGAAGCACGTCGTCAATATGATGAAAAACCGCCTCGCAAACACGAGGATCACCATTTACTACAGTAGCAATAAATAAACTTCCAAAATGATGTTCGTTTGGTTTTAGACCCACCAAACTCTCAAAACCTTTTCCTAAATCGTGTAGTTCCAAAGCCTTTTCTATTCTACTAAAGGTTGGCTGATTTAAATCATGAATGAGCCTGTTTTGATCGAGATGTTCAGGATAAGGATAATCATGAAAATTAATAGCCCTCCGAAGAAATCTTATATTCTCTTCAGAAGTTTTATCAACATACCTTAATAAAAAGAGAGCATCGAGAACATGATATTTTAAATGGGAAAAGTCTGGTTGTTGCTGCAATACTTCATCTAACCTACCTCTAAATGGTTCAAGTTTTGTTAGAATATCTGGAGGAATTAGTTTTAAATAATCTGTTACCTGCCCTTTTCTTTCCATATTTTAATTAGGCAGATCAACATTTTAACACAGATTACGAACCAATTTTAAATTCAACAACATCTCCATCCTTCACAATATAGTCTCTACCTTCACTTCTCACTTTTCCCAATTCTCTATTTTGTTTCCAGCCAGAATTATTTACAAAATCATTAAAATCACAAACATCTGCTTTAATGAACTTATTCATGAAATCAGTATGAATTACCCCGCTTGCTTCTTGGGCTGTCATTCCCTCTTTAATTGTCCATGCCCTAACTTCTTTTTCTCCTGCTGTTAAAAATGTAATAAGTCCTAATGTTTTAAATGCTTTTTGAATTAGTTTATCAAGTGCTGATTCATTTGTTCCTAATTCTTTTAAATACTCTTTTTGTTCATCTAAAGTAAGTTCTGAAAGTTCAGCTTCAACCTTGGCACAGATAGCAACAACTTGATCTTTATCAATTCCCAATTCTTCTGCATATTTATTTTCTATATCTAAACTTTTTGAAACATCACCCTCGTCAATATTTAAAACAACAAGAAATGGTTTTTTCTTAAAAAGAGGCAATTCTTCTGGAGTGGCATTTTTTTTCTTCATGTGCATTTCTAATGTTTGTTCATCAGCCAAATCAAGTTCCAACCTTAAAATTTCAAGGTCACTTTTAGGGTCTTTAACTCCCTGTTTAATGATGTCTGGATTTGAAAAAGCGCGGAGAACAAAACAAATAGCATCTACTTGCCTGATATGATTTAAAAATTTATTTCCCAGTCCCTCCCCTTTACTGGCCCCTTCAATTAAACCCGCAATATCCACAAATTCACAAGTTGCAGGAACTTCAGGAGGTAGAAAAGAAAGATTTTCAGCATTCTTAACTGTTTCAGAAAGTTTTTTTAATCGTTCATCAGGAACAGGAACAACACCAATGTTTGGCTCTATCGTAGCGAATGGAAAATTAGCAACATATGCCTGTTGCTTTTTAAGAAGTGCATTAAAAAGTGTGGACTTTCCTACATTTGGTAAACCCACTATCCCCACACTAAGACTCATCTTTTAGCCTCCATTATTTGACTATTGTTAGACATATAGCATATAATACTTACAAATTGGCGTTAGCCACGACCTTCTCGCTTCGGCGGGAAGGGCAAAATAAAAAATTTAGATACTTCTTCTAAAACTCTGAAAAAATCCCCTTCATCAAGTTCTGCTAGTTTATTCCAAATCCTTTTGGAACTAAATACCCGAAGTTGTGAAATCATAACCGAAACGGTTTGTTTTTTGACAGACACTGGAATATAGTATTTATTATCCTTGAGTTTTGTACTCATCGGAACACCTAGAAATAATTCGCGATTAAACTTTTTTATAATTAAAACAGGTCTGACAAAATTATCATGTTTCCCGTCTTCTTCAAATCCGACATTCACACCAACAGATATCCACCAAATATCTCTTTCTTTAAATAACGGTGGATTTTTTGGCCTAAAATGGCAATCTTTTTTCTTTTGAATCCATTTATCAAATTCTTTTGGAAAATCATCTATCATAATTTATTTTACTCTAAAATCTGGAGCTTGGGGAATAGTTACTTTGAAGATAAATTCAAATTGTGGTGCGGTGAAATGCATGTCCCAATTTTTAGTCCCATAGTTAATATTATTACTTGATTTCATCTATTCTAACTTCACCATCTTTTAAAGTCTTGTATTCAATATTCTCTTTATTGAAAAATTCTACAACCAGATTAACAGCTTCTGATTCTGGATGTGGTGACATATAATGAGGCGCAATAGAATAGCTTATCAAGTTAAGTCCACTCCACTCTGTCTCGGTGGCATATTTATCCGGAACTTTATTAGGATCATCAACTATTTCCAAACCTTTTAAACTAGGAGCAAGCAGACAAACACCTGCACTATAACCAGCATATACAAATTCGGGATTGGACCGATGTTCTTTTAACCATTCATCTAATCCACTTTCTTTATATGCTCGTCTTAATATAAAAACATTACCCCCTCTTGACCAAATTCCTCCGAATTTACTAAGCTTTGCTGATAACAATTCTGATTTACCAAAGTAGTCTCTTAAATCGACCTCTTCAGGTTCTAACCCTAAATCTTTTAAATCTTTAATTTCTCTAGCTGCCGCTTCTTGTCGTTGTAATTCATCTGTCAGAAAATCCATAGAATTTGCGATTACAGCGACACTTTTGTTGCTTCTAAACATTTCAGCAAGAGTTTGGGGATTTTCTCCCAGTCGGTAAGAAGATAAATATAATTTCATAATCGTATTTTACATCAAATTGAATGCTAATTCAGTTTTAATTATTCTACCAAGTTTGTCTCTACGAATTATTAGTCTTTCTTTCTGAGCCTTCGGAAGTATTACTTTGAAATAAAAATCAAAAGTTGGGACAGTGAAGTGACAGTGTAGGTAGCCTCTACCGGAACAAATAACTAAAACTTAATCGCTGTTTTTGTCATTAACCTGCTTGATCAAATCTGCATTTTCTTTTTTAAGCTCTACCATTTTCAATTCTCTTCCAACCATTGACTCATTCATTGTTTCCAAATCGCTAATTTTTCTTGTCAAGTCGTCCGTCTGTATAGTAATTTTTTCTTCAAGTCCTTTTGCATATTCTGCCAGTTGATTCTCCATATTCTTTTTATCTGTGATATCTTCCATTGCCAATATAATAAGTTGCACAGTATCTATCTGTCTGGCGTTTAGAACAATTGTTCTTTTCCCTATTTTTTCAAAAACATGCTCAACCTCATAATCTCTGACAACTTTTTTTTCTGGAAGAATTTCCTCCATCAGACTTCTTAATTCAGCAATATTCCATTGCCCATTTCCTAGTTCATAAAGAAGTCGATTTTCTGTTTGAGCTGGTTCGACTTGAAAATTTTGATAGAAAGTCGGATTTCCTGAAATTACTCGAATATCACTATCCAGAATCAAAAAGGATTCTCTAGCCACTTCTACAAGAGTTTTAAAATAGTGTAAAGCAAGTTCTTTAGATTCGCTTCTAATTATCATTTTTATCACCCCTTCTCTATTATTGTTATACCTCATATACTACGACTTGTTGTAGTACTTTTCAAGCAAGGTGGATCTATAAATTCTTCTCTTAATATTGTTCACAATTATAAAACCTGTTTAAAAATTAAATTGTTTGATGTTAAAAAAAACTATCCTGGATAAAAATTGTGGCTTAACAAAATTTGAAGATCAAGATGAAAAATTCATCAATCTTGAAATTACTTTCATTTTAAAGATAAACTACTATTATGAATTTTAAAGTTAAAGAAAGTATTGAAATAGCAACAAAAGAATTGCGTGATTGCTACTTAGATAGTGGTATTATCGCTGGAACTCATCATTTTACAGATTATTGGGCAAGAGATGCTTATTTTGCAGCATTCGGTTCACTTTCGATTGGAGATGATTTTATAGTTAAAAAAACTTTAGCAAATTTCTATTCATATCAAAGGTCTGATGGCCTTATCCCATATAGGATCATGCGCGGTCCTGCTAATTTAAAAAAGTATCTAGGAAAGCCTTCTTTTTATTCAAAACCTAAACCAACCTATAAATTAAGAGGTTTTGGAACCGAGGTCTTAGATGGAACCACCATGACAATACTTTTCTCAGCGCTGTTAGAGTTAAGAGAGCACCAAGACAATATTCAACTAGCTCTTAAATATCTTGAGACTCGTGAAAAAGATGGCCTTTTATACGATGGCATGATGGCTGAATGGAATGATACCGCACTAAAATTTGGAAATTTACTTTATTCAAATATTATCTATTGGTACATGTATGATCGTCTAGTTTCATGGGTTAAAACATTTGACGAAGATTGGTCCAAAAGACTTGAGATTAAAAAAACAAAGATTGCTCAAGCTCTTAGAGACAAGTTGTGGACAGGAAACTATTTTGCTGATTGGCATGATTATAAACGTCAAGATTATTTCTATCCATTTGGCAACTTATTGGCAATAGCTTGGGGTCTAACAACCGATAAAGAGGCTGAGTCTATTCTTAAACAATGTTCACTTAATAAAATTCAGTTCACCTTAGAAACAAATACCCCAAAATATCCTTTTTGGAGAATTGATCTTTTTCAGCAACTGTCTGGTATGGGAGATTATCAAAATAATGGTATCTTATGGTGGCAACCAGTAACTACTTACTTAGCTGCACTTAAAAGATTAGGAAAACAATCTGAAGCATTAGAAGTTGAACAACTAATGACTAATAAAATAACTTCTGATAAAAAAATTTTTGAATGTTACGAACGAAACGGTTTACCAATGAAACACTTTATCTTTAGATCAGAATATCCTTTTGCATGGAGCTCTGGTATGCTTCTTTGGTCTTTGTTATTTTAAAAGTAAAGTAAAAAATATCAGAACATTTTAGTGCTCATGGGGAATTAGTAATAAAGTTAAAATAATAATTAGAGACCCTAAAAGTAGAGGAAGAATTGACTTTAGTCTATGAAGTTTTTGATCTTTTATTTTAGGTAAAAAGTCACTAGCTCCAAGATACAAAAATACACCCGCAGAAACTGCCATTAATGATCCATTTAGAGTATCGTTTTGATTAAATGTATAAACCAAAAATGCACCAACTATTGTCATGAGGGAAGAGATTATATTTACAATTAAAATTCTTGTTCTTTTCCATCCAGCCTTTAAGAGTATTCCAAAATCCCCTATTTCGTGGGGAACCTCATGAAGAAATGTAGAAAGAGCTGTAATAAAACCTAAATTGGGGTTAATCATAAAACTTGCTCCAATTGCTACACCGTCTATGAAATTATGAATTGTGTCTCCGAAGATTACCAACCCCACAGAGGAATTACTTATTTCTTTGTGGTGTTCATCGTCTACTCCATGATGATGTATTCCAAAGAATAGATGTTCAAACAGGTAAACTGTTATGAAAGAGGCTAAGACTATCCAATAGACCAAATCTCCTATTTCATGTTCGGCTTCGGGGATTAAACCAAGAAGTGACACCGTTACCATTACCCCTGCCGCAAAGGGAACCGAATATTTTTCAAGGATATTTGATAGATTTCTACTAAATAAAAATACGACACCTCCAAAAAGAGCAATAACACTTCCCAAGAGAGCCAGTAAAAATAAATTTATTGTTTCATTCATGAAAAAAATTGTAACATTATTCTGACAAACTGCCTAGCCTCAAACTTTGAAGCATTTTACGAGCAAGGCTTGAGTGAGATGTACCAGATACAGGTCTATTGTTAAATTTATTTGTCGCATCAGTACCACAGGCTGAAACAATTATTTCTCCACCTGGATGTTTTGAAATAATGCTGGTTACATCATATACTCCACCTTCAATCACAAGCCAACAATCTTCTTTACTGTTATGAAGATTAACGTCTGTCATATTTATTGTCTTCTCAGACACTGTAGACAATGTCTTATTTTCTTCTAAGACCTGATTATTAGAAAAATACATAAATACACTACCAATAACTATAATTGTTGCCATAACCAATAAGATGGGTAATAAATTCTTTTGTTTCTTTGTGGGTTCTTCTATTGGTCCCTCGACTGAGTCTTCAGCTTCTTCATTCATCTTTGATAATTGGGTTTAATTGTATTCTATTGGCGGTTACGCATCCATCCGAATTTGACTTACCAAAAACCGAAATCTTGATTCCTGTCTTTAAATCTTCTTTTTTTGCCTCCTGGAAATTAGAGTAAACAGTAGATTCTGAAAAAAATATTATCTTTGTAGATCCATCGTTAAGTTTTACTGTTACTGATTTATCATCATTTGAAATTATCTCTCCATCAATTGAATTAAAACCATTTATGTTTCTTGCAGGACCTCCGGAAGGAATTGCTATTCCCCCTCTTTGACCAGCACCATTTCTCATCTCATTAAATTGTTTTTGTTGATTAAGACCCTTGTAGTAGTACCCTCCAGCAAAACCAAATCCCAATCCAATTACTATCAAAACTGTTGGCAACAAATATCTAGACTTCATATTTATATATTATATTTCATTTCTTAAAAAATGCTTAAGAATTCCCGTAGAATTCTGTTACTTTAATACTATTCATACCTTAAGGCCTCAATCGGTTCAAGGTCTGATGCCTTTTTGGCAGGATACCACCCAAAGATAATTCCAATTACTCCCGAAACTACGATAGCTAGAACTACCGCTCCAAATGATATTGTAAAGGGTAAACTCATGACCTTAGATAAAATGAATGAGATTAGAGTTCCCAGTATCATACCTAAAATACCACCAGTAAAAGTTAAAATTATTGCCTCAGTCAAAAACTGTTGGATTATGGTTTTCTTCTTGGCTCCTAATGCTTTTCTTAAACCAACCTCTCTTGTTCTTTCTGTTACCGTAACAAGCATTATATTCATAATTCCAATCCCACCCACAAGTAGTGAAATAGCTGCAATACCTGAAAGAAGTGATGTAAAGGTTGAAGTTATAGAAGAAGCAGTTGATAAAATATCACTTTGATTCATTATTCTAAAATCTGCTTTTGAAGGATCTGACAACTTATGTCTTGAAAGAAGGAGATAGCCAATTTCGTCTTGAGCAGTAACCATAACATCAGCTGATTTTGCCTCTACTGAAATTGAAGAAAGATAATCCTGACCATATAAAACTTTCATCGCTGTTGTTAGGGGGACATATACAATATCGTCTTGGTTACTCATACCGCTTCCACCTTTTTCTTTAGTAATACCCACAACTCTAAAAGATTGATTCTCAATTCTAACTGTTTGACCTATCGGGTTTATACCCTCCCCAAAAAGATCTATTGCAACTTGAGGCCCCAAGACAACAACTTTATTCATTGAGTCTAAATCCCGTTGTGTTATAAATACACCACCCGAAACTTCAACTTTTTTAACTTCTGCATATGTGGGAGTAATTCCGTAAACCTGAGTATTGGTGTTATTCTTTCCTGTTGTGATTTGACTTCTTTTTGAAAGCTCGGGTGATACTTTAGATACTGAAGTAACCAAATTGGAAGAAGAAATTGCTTTTGCATCATCATATGTCAATGTTGTACCCCCACCGGATGCTCCTCTTACATTACCAGATTGAGTAAAACCTGGACTAACCGTCAAAAGATTACTTCCTAGAGATTGAATTTGATTAGTCACCGATTTTTGAGAAGCTTGACCAAGTGATATAAGTGAAATAACAGAACCAATCCCTATAACAATTCCCAGAACCGCCAAGGCTGTTCTTAATTTATTTACTCTTAAGGTGTTTATAGCTTCTGTAATTATTTCATTTAGTTCCATTTATAATCCTCCCATCTTTTACATGTATTATTCTTTTAGCATGTTCTGCTATATCTGGTTCATGAGTAATCATAATAATAGTGTGTCCCTCATCGTTTAATTTTTTAAAAATATCCATTATCTCTTCTGCCTGATTACTGGCAATATTTCCTGTTGGTTCATCAGCCAAAATTATTGCAGGGTTATTAACAAGGCTTCTAGCAATTGCCACCCTTTGTTGTTGACCACCTGACAATTGATTTGGATGATTATTTAACCTGTCCTCAAGACCTACCATCTTTAAATATTTTTTTGCAATTTCAGAACGTTTAATTTTTCTCACTCCTGCATAACTTAAAGGAAGCATTACATTGTCTAGTGCTGAAGTGCGAGGCAGAAGATTGAAACTTTGAAAAACAAAGCCAATCTTTTTGTTTCTAATATCAGCAAGTTGATCGTCGTTTAAATCTTCTACATTCTCTCCATCTAAAATATACGTACCCTTAGTTGGTTTATCCAAAGCCCCCAAAATATGCATTAAAGTTGATTTACCAGAACCAGATGGGCCCATAATGGCTACAAATTCACCTCTTTTAATTTCAAATGAAACATCATCTAGGGCTTTGGTCTCAATTTGTGTTTGTATTGATGATTCTCCTGAATAATAAATTTTACTGATATGGGATACTTTAATCATATTATCTCGGAATTCCCATTCCCCCACCACCAACACTTGAAAAGACTGACTTTGTTGTGGTTGCAGTAGATTCTCTGGTTGTATTAGTGCCGGTTATAACAGTTTCTCCCATCTTTAGACCCGACTTAACTTCCACACCATTATCTGTTGATAATCCTAATGTTATTTCAACTAGTTCTTGTTTTCCGTCTTTTAAAATTTTGGCATAATTTATATCGTTATTTGTCTGAATAGCTGCACTAGGAATTATTAATACATCAGTCACACTATCAAGAATAATATTTGCTGTTCCTGCCATATTGGAAAGTAACTCATCTGACGAGCTATCAAGCTTGATGTATGCAGTGTAATTTGTTACGTTACTTGTAACTTGCCCTACTTTATCAACAGTTACAACAACTCCAGTAAAAGATTTATCACTTAGACTATCAAAATTAACAGTTGCTTTTTGACCCACTTTCACCTTGTTTACATCAACTTCTGAAAGACTAAGTTCAACTACAGGATTACCCTTTGTTGAAACTGTCGCAATTCTTTTTTCAACAGATATATTAACACCTTCAACTATATTTAAATTACTAATCACGCCAGAATATGGAGAAACAACAATCGGTGAACTTAGATTATAAGTTAATTGGGCTGAAGCAAGGTTTGACCAAGCATTATCGTTTGCAACCTCTGCTTTAGTTCTTGTTTCTTTCATTGTTAAGGTTTCGTCAGTATCGTGACCATCAATTTCTTCATATGTTTTTGCAAGTGATGCCTGGCTAGAGCGATAACTATTATTTGCAGAGTCTAAACTTGCTTTAGCTTTAGCATTAGCCAACATGCCACTTGAATCTAATGTAATTTCTGCAATTTTTTGACCTTTATAAACAGTTTGCCCATCTTTTACATACACTTTTTTAACAACACCTGTGGCTGTTGTTTTTATCTCCAAGATATTTGAAGTTACTACTTTGCCTGAAACCGAAACGGTTGAAACAAGAGTTCCTTTTTCTATTGTCTCAGTTTGATAGGTAATTTCATTTGAACTACTTGAGACTGTCTTCCAAATTCCAAAAATTGCCAATAATATTACAGCTATACCAACAATCCACCTCTTTTTATCAGCAACAATCCACTTTTTAAAAGATTTTATTTTTTTAATGAATTTATTCATACACGAGAAGTATATTACCACAATTCTTAAAGATAGCTTAAAGGTCGTCGGTAAAATTTAACTATCTTATAAAAAACATAATTCCAAAGAGAATTAGAAGAATAACAAAAAGTGAAACTGCAGTAGAAACCACAACATTAACGGCTTCTTCTTTTTTATTTGCAAAAAACAATTTATAAGGCCTATAAAAAACAATCAAACCACAAATTAATGCTGAAACTGAAAGCATTACAAGAACGGCAATAGGACCAATAAGCGAATCAACTCTTCCAAAAA
>Ga0208958_1004034_pt1 | contig 10869 bp, 8 predicted proteins | sample RifOxyB1_FD_184032 | JGI IMG/M metagenome (GOLD analysis project Ga0208958, IMG submission 184032) | Soil microbial communities from Rifle, Colorado - Rifle Oxygen_injection B1 (SPAdes) | ecosystem: Environmental > Terrestrial > Deep subsurface > Rock core/Sediment | place: Rifle, Colorado...
GATCCCGTTGGCTCCGAGCGAGACCGCGCCCGTGAGGGTCGTCCCGAAGATCGTGAGGGACGCCGTCAGGGTCGAGGTTCCCGAGAACGAGCCGCCCCGGATTGTCGCGGCGGCCGAGACCGTGAGGGTCCCGGTGATCGCGACGCCATCCAGTTCCAGCGTGGCGGCAGCGGCGATCGAGACGTTCTCGGCGTAGGTCCCTGGCGTCACGTAGATCCGGGCGCCCGCGCCGCCTTCGGTCAGGGCCTTGCCGATCGTCTTGTAGGGCTCGGCCGCCGATCCGTTGCCGGTCGTGTCGTTGCCCAGGACGCCATCGACGAACAGCATCTTGGTCAGGGACGTCCCGGTGTTGACGGCCCCGACCAGGGCGTCGATCTTGTCGAGCAGGTGCTTGGCGTGATTCTCGTCCACGCCGGATCCGTCGAGGAGCCGACGGTTGAGGACCGCGATGGTCATGTGGATCTCCTTCCTTTAGGGCCGCTCGCGGCCCGGATCGTCGTTGGATCAGCGGCGGTTCCCCTTCGGGGGACGGCCACGCTTCTTGGGCGGCGGGGGCGGGACCGCCTTGGCGGGCTCGTCCGCGTCGATGTCGTCGGGATCCTCGTCGTCTTCGAGATCGTCCACGATCGGCTCGATGGCCGCGATCGGCTCCGGGTACAGGGTCGCCTTGAGGTCGGTGATCCGCTCCAGGCGCCCGACGACGTCGGAGTTGATCCCGAACAGGGAGTCGTATCGGACGTCCAGGACGGACTCGGGGGGCGGCTCACCGGCCCCGTTGTAGGACTCGGGGGCCTGGTAGTCGAGGATCGCCGGGATCGAGTCGATCCCGAACGGCCCCTTCGGGTTGAAGTCCCGAGCCAGATCGAGATCCTTCGTCTTCACGAGGGGCTCGCCGGCCAGGAGCCTCTTCGCGACCGTCACGATCTGGGCGCCCAGGTCCGCCCCCCAGACCTCCAGGGCGCCCCGGAAGACGTCCTGCTCGGTCCAGGCCCGACCGTCGGCGGCCGGGACCGGGCCCCGCTGGGCGTCGTTGAGGATCGCGAACCACGACATGGCTCGGATCTCTTCGATCTCGGCCGGATTGGACGTCTGGTAGGTCTGGCCCTTGATGTACCGGCGACCCGGGCAGGTCCGAGACCCGTAGGAGCCGGGCCCGTCGTCCTTGAGCCTGAATGTGAAGACTGCGGTTGCCATCGATCTGCTTCTTTCCCTTGTCCCGTCGCCCCCGGGGGCTCCTTGCCCCCGGGGGACCGGCCGGGCCATTTAGGATGTCCCGTCAGGGACCGGGGATCACGACGCGAGCGGGCTCACGTTGTAGCCCTTCACGCAGGCGTCCGTCTCCTCGACGTTCGTGTCGAGCTTGACGGTCATGACGTACTCGTCCACGCGCTCCCAGTGGTTGCGGCCCTTCTCCAGACGGATCTCGCGGCCGATCCCCGCGATGAGGTTCTGGCGGGCCGTCAGGAGGATCTGGGGGTACGTGTTGTACGTGACCTTCACGGTGCTGGGGGTCGGGATCGCGCCGCCGCCGTTCCGGACGATCGTCCCGGCCGTCGTGTCCAGGACGTAGTCGGTCACGTTGATGTACGGGGTCTGGGCGGCCGTCCCGAGCGTCGAGGGCGTCACGACGACGTTCGAGATGTTCGGGTATCGGAGCGACGAGACCGTCACGCCCGTGAGGGTGATGTGCTCGACGATCTTCGGGGCGGACGGCATGAGCGGGACTTCGACCATCTCGATCCCGAACGGCTTCAGGTTCTCGGCGCCCTCCAGGGCCCGATCGCCAACCTGCGTGGCGCGGCCGGACATCCGGAGCCGCCAGATCTGCGCGAGATCGGGGCTCAGGAACCACCGCAGGACCGCGCGGTTGCGGCGCCACTTCTCCGGGAGCGCCCGGAGCATCTGATCGAAGACCGTCGCGCCCATGACGGCGCCGGACAGGTTCTCCAGGTGCCCGTTGGTGTCGACCCGGCGCATCCAGCCGTTCGTGAGGGCCAGGTACGAGTCGATCCGGTACTGGGTCGTGGACCCGCCGTCCAGGAAGTCCGACTCCAGGACCGCCGCGCCGTTCGAGTCCGCCCAGAGCGAGAACTCCTCCAGATCGTTGGCGAGCTGGGTCGCCATCATCTTGAGGACGTGCTCGGCGATCCGGTCCTGCTCGATGTTCTCTTCCTTGAAGTTGTCGGTGATCGCGAACGGGACGATGATCTCCTTCGGGGTGAGGGTGATCTTCGAGGTCGTGACGCCGCGGCGCATCCGGGGGTCCTGGGCCTCGGTCGCCGCCATCGCGACGCGCCGGCCGATCCCGATCTTGTTGATCTCCGCGGACGCGCCCGTGACCCGGACGATCCGGGTATGGGGCTTCAGGACCGTGTTGTCGACCACGAAGTCCAGGAACTTCTCGGTCTGCATCGGGTTGAGGCCGCCCGCGGACGCGAGATCGTTCGCGGCCATGACGGCCTTCTCGACGTACTCCTGGGTCGTCATCTGTCTGGTGGTCCGGCTTGCCATTTCGGTCTCCTTCCTTTGCTCGATCTCTTGACCGGCAACCTAGCCGGCCCCTTGTGGGAGGCGGCGTCGTGCCGCCGGTCGATCTCAGTGGCTCGGGCGGAACAGCCCGTCCAGGGACCCGAAGAGGTTGTCGGGATCGCCCTCTCGCTTCGAGACGTCGGACGAGATCGCCCCCGACTGGGCGCCGGTACGCTCCAGGGCGTCCATGCGCTTGGCGATCTTGGCGGTCTCGGCCTTGGCGGCGGTCGCTTCGGCCTTGGCGGTCTCGGCGGCGATCTTGGCGGCTTCGGCTTCCGCCTTGGCGGCCGCGACATCGTCTGCCTTGACGGCCGGATCCGGAGCCGCCGGGGCCGCGTTCGGATCCGGATCGGCCGCCGCCTTCTCGGGCTCGCAGGCGGCCTTCTCGGAATCCGTCGTGTCCGCAGCAACCTTCTCGTTCGCGGCCGCGACCAGCGCGTTCGTCGCCGCGACCAGCGCGTCCCCCTCCAGGGTCTTGAGGTAGTCGAGCGCGGCCTGGATCGGATCCGCTACCTTGGCGGCCGGCGCCGCGGTCGTGCTGGTCCCGGTCCCCTCGCCGGTCGGGGTGACTTCGTTGCCCATGGTGTCCTCCTCCGTGTCTCGCTTGACGATCAGGAACCGTCGCTTGTTGGCTGCGCGGTCGACAAGCGCGACCGCCTCTACATCGATCTCGGAAAGTCTTGTGATCGGCTTCGTGGCCATCTGGACCCTCACAGGGGCGTCTTGGTCGCGTGACCTTGGATCGAAAATCCGTCCAACGTCCCGGACTGTACTTGCTCCCACATGGTCTGGTCAACGACCGTGATCCCCAGGAGCCAGGTGCCTAGTCGGATCGTCCGACGCTCGCCCCGAGTGGACTGGATCTCGAAATCCACCGGAGCCAAATAGGACTCTACCACGACGACCTCGCCGGACAAGAACCGCCGGTGCATCAGATTCATGCGACCGTGGTGGAGCTGCATCCAGACGTGGGCGGCTTCCCGGATGTCCTCGCGGCTGTAGACGTCTCGCTGCTGGTCCGGATCGAGCCCGGCCGCGGGGTCGTTGGGCTCCAGGACGATCCCCAGAACGAAGTGCTCGGCGTCGTCGGTATCGAGTCCTCGCTTGGCGATCGCGACCGTCGAGGACCCGGACCCGAGGTGGTCGATCAGCTCCAGGGCCCGCTTCGAGATCGGCTCGGGCCGGGCTTCGGCGAGTTCCTGGACGGCCAAGAGGATCTCGTCGATCGTGTAGGGATCGCGAGCCGGGACTGCTCGGTCGTCGATGTAGGCGACCGCGGCCGGCTTCCCCTGGGTCGGGTCCGCGACGTCGTCGAACGGGACGTCCCGGTCCGTGAGCCACTTCCGGATCGCTTCCCGACCCGCCTCGTCGTTGGCCCGAGAGCTGAAGATCAGGATCCGGTGGCCGGCTTCCCGGAGAGCCTGGACGGTCCGGACTCCGGCCTCCAGGAGATCGCCATCGATGTTGGCCGGGCCGTTGAAGTCCGGGTTGCTGTGCAGGACCCCGTCGAAGTCCACGCAGACCGTCTTGTCGGACTTCTGGATCGACGGCGCCGCGGGATCGACTTGCTGGTCGGGCTGGACTCGTTCGATCTCAACGCCCTCTTGGGTCCAGAGGGCCGGGGCGTCGCCGGCCGCGAAGAACCACGTCCCGCCATACCGGGCGATTGGGCGCTCGATCGTCTGGAGGCCCTGGACCAGCGAGCCGTCCAGGACCACCACGGACCGTCGATCGTCCTGGCGGATCACCCGGGCCGCCCCGTGGTCGAGCGTCGTGATCGTTGTCTTGGGGGGCTGAGCCGAAGCGACGAGCTGCCCACTGGCTCCGGCCCAGTCTTGGATCAACCGCTCCAGATCCTCGCGCGACCCGGTTCGGGTTTCCTCGTTCAACCCGAACGAGTCCAGCGATAGGACCCTCGTGCCCCGGAACGGCTGGGACGCGAACGACCACGCCCGCGCGCCTCGGATCGGCTCGGTCAGGACGAACCAATACTGGTCCGGGAGATCGTCCCAGGACTGGACGGCCAGGAGGAACTGCCGGGGCTCCGGGGCCAGCGGGGCCAGATCGGTCGGATCCTGGAGGAACCGCTTCTGGACGGTCGCTTTGATCTGGCCGTCCACGACCATCAGGCCGTCCGGGAATCCGGACTCCACGAGGGTGTCGCGGGCCTGAAGCCGCTTGGTCTCGTCCGGATCCTCCCAGTACCGGAGAGCCCTCGGGACCTGGGGTTCGAGGGACCGAGGGATTCCGGATCGCCCGGCCGGCGGGATCTCGCCGGCCGCGACCGCGTCGTGACTCAGGACGTACGGGGTGAGGTCCTTCGAGAGCCTGGCCAACCAGACCCCCTGGTCGGTCTTGCCGAGCACGAGCCGGCCCGACAGCCCGACTTTCGATCCCGACAAGAACAGCTCCCGCATGGTCGGCTTCGATGTCCCGTCCTGGACGTCCGGGGTGTCGAGCCGAATCAGGATCCCGCCGGTCTTCTCGCCGCCCCCGGGGGCGCCGGGGTCGATCTCGCCTTCGCGAGCGAGCCACGACGGATCATGCTGACCCTTCGGGACCGCCACGACCGAGTTCGGGGCGTCAAGCGGCTTCAGGGCGTCCGATCCCTTGGGGTCGAACTGGCGCCCGAACGCCTTGGCGTCTCCGACAGTCTCGACCCCCCGGACCTCCCCGGGCCGTTGGACCGCGAGGGTCCATCCGATCGCGACGTCGGGGCCCACGAGGTAGCGGAGATCGGCATGGACCGAGTCGCCCCGGAAGTGGAGCTGAAGGACTCCCCGGCGCGGCTCGTCCCCGACCTCCAGAGCCCGCTTGCGGATCGAGAACGTCTCGTCGCCGGGATCGTCCTGGGGGCCGGACTCCGGGTCCTCGTCGAGAAACCGATCGACCTCGGCGGCCTTGACGGTCTCGGTCTCGAAGCCATCTTCGGCCTTGCTGGTCGGGATGTCGTAGTTGCTGAAGACGAGGTTGATCAGGAACTTCTGGGCAGTCCGGGTCGCGGGGTTCTGGATGAACATGGCGGATCGGCGGGTCTTGATCTTCGTGACCCTCCAGTCCTTCAGGTCCTTCATCATGGTTGGGAGCTGACCCCGGTTCCCGTAGGTGACCAGGACCTTCCCCTTGAGGTCCTGGATCATCTTGAAGAACCGATCCTCGTCGAACTGGCTGGCCGCGGCGGCGCGATGCGTGGCCAGAACTTCCCCATAGGCCACGTACGGGGGATCGAGGAAGTGGATTGTGTCCGGGAAGTCGTACTTCCGGCAGACGCTCTCGTAGTCCTGGCAGTACACCCGGACCCGCTTGACCCGTGGGGCCCAATGCTCAACACGCCGGAGAGCGCTGGACTCCACGCCCTGGTCGTCCCCCGAGTAGGTCCGGCCCATCTTCATCTGACTGAACCGCCGCACGTACAGGAACCGGTAGAGCTGGTCGATCGGATCGGTCGGCTCGGAGTCCCGGAGCTTCAGGAACCGCTTCCGGTCTCCGGTCCAGTTCTGGCGCTTCAGGCGATCGAGCCCGGACTGGTCCAGAGCCTTGAGGGTCCGGAAAGCGCCGGCGATGTCGGGATCGAGATCGTTCACGACCTCGACCGCGGCCGGCTCCTTCGCGAACAGGACCGCCCCGGACCCCACGAACGCATCCACGTAGACCCGATGAGGAGGGAGCATCTTGACGATCTGGTCGGCGATCCGTTTCTTGCCGGCCGGGCTGGACCAGATGAACTTCTGGACCGGTTGGTCGGCAAGGGCTTTCTGGAGGTCTCGGAGATCGTCCTCCTCGTCGGTGTCGAGGAAGGACCGGAGGATCCCGGGGATCGAGGTCGGGTTCAGCCGTCCTCCGGAATCGAGGGTGGCGGACGTAATGGTCGGCATGTTCGTCTCCGGCGCCGGTGAAGATCGGCAGTCAAGTTCCTATGGCAGAATACACACGCGGTCTGGAATCCGTCTAGTCCACAGAGCCCGCCACCTTCCGTGACGGCGACTCGATGGTGGGCTTCCCAGATCGCCGGGACCTGAATGGCCCGCTTGATCAGAACCCGCAGTCCATCCCGCGATCGATCTCGGCTGGTCGCGTCAGCCTGGATGATCCGTTCGGTCGACGCACACCGGACCACCTTTCGTCGCAGCCCGAACATCTCCAGGATCGTCTCCAGTTCCCGGAACGCCTCGGTCCTTTCTTCGACCGATCTCAAGCCCCAGCACTTACGCTGAAGCCCCCGGAGATAAGCGGCGATCGGTTTTGTGTCGACCCCACAGATCGAGCAGATCCCGTGGTCCCGTTTCTCCAGGCATTCCCGGACGTACCCAGGGTCAGATCGGATCCTCCATTCGTGGACGCAGTCGTTCGAGCAGAAGGTCTGGCGGCGCGGCGGAACTTCAGTCCCGCACCACCGGCAAAGCCGACGGCCGTTCGGACCGCGGCCGTGGTGTCCGTCGCCGCGTTCAGTGGAGATCTTGCGTTGGCGGGTCATGGGGCGGGTCACGAATTTCCCGATTTTCCCGTTACGGCTTCAGGGACGTATCGGGATTGTCGACGTCGTAGGACCCCCGCGAGGATTCCGGGGGATCGGCGGCCGGCTGGGTCGGGGTCGTGAAGTTGTTGGGCTCGGCCGGATCGGACTGCCGCTTGGATGCCTGGGCCAACTGCCACGACATCGGGACGTCCGGGTTGATCACGTCGTAGTCGGGTGGCCCGACCTCCTCGGTCTGGGGGAACAGATCCTCCATGATCGCTCGGGCCAGCCGGGGCGTCATGGCCCCGACTCGCTCGGAGATCGCCATCATCCGGACGATCTTCTCGTTGTCGGTAACGTTCGGGGTCCGGGTGAGGTAGCGGTGCCACCGGAATCCGGCGTCTACCAGGAGCCTCGTCAGGACCCAGTCGGTCTCGGATCGCTCCGGAGACCACGCTTGCTCGTCCACGACCTGCCTGGCTGCGTCCGCCGACGCCTTCGTGTAGTCCTTGACCCGGCCGGTCATGAGGGACGGGGTCCGGAAGACCTGATGGGCCTGGTTGTGGCCCTGTTCGGAGTAGTTCAGGAACATGGCGTCCTTGTGCTGGACCGCCGTCAGGGGCTTGGCGTCGATCTTGGTCCTCTGGGACTCCTCGGGCTCATCCCCGAATCCGGACTCGCCCTCGACGATCAAGATCTGGCCCATGTGCTTGCCCTTCTTGATCGCCTCCGCCATCCCCTTGATCCGCTCGATCGAGCCAGCCGTGAGCCGGCCGTTCGAGACCGCCAGAAGCATTGCGGGGATCTGGGGGTTCGTGAGGGTGTTGTAGTTGATCACCTCAGCACCCCGCAGGCCGAGCTGACCCATCGCGATCCCGACCCACCTGGGGACCCCGTAGGGCCCGAGGATCGGGTCGAGCGACCACCACAGGACTTCGGTGGCCCGGCGCGATCGCGGCATCGGGTGCCCCAGGCCATCCCAGTCCTCGACCTTCTCGTCCGGGACCACGAATCCGGTCTCGGCGTCGTGGACCCGGGGATCCCCGTACTCCTTGAACCACCGGAACCCCGGGGCCATGGACTCCTGACCGGCCCTGGTCCGGTAGCCATAGTAGCCCATGCAGAAAGTCCGGAATCGCCGGTACGAGACCTTTTGGTAGATCTCCGGCATCCCGTCCCGCTGGACCACGATGTTCTGTCGGTACTCGGTGAACTCGTCGTCCTCCGGGCCAAGACGGGTCTGGATCGCGGGCAGCCAGTTGATCTCCGCGACATGACCTCCGAGGTCCCGAACGATCTCCCAGAACCCGTTCCCGGTGACTTCCGTGTCCCGGCGCTTCCGGGACCGGAGCTTCATGAGGGACTGCCTTGAGCAGACCAGGGCCCACCAATTCTCGATCCGCTCACGCTCGCGGCGGATCTCGTCCTGGACCTGATCCTTCTTGGCCTGGTCCTTGATCTTGTCGATCCGGACTCGTGGGGCCGGGCGCTCCCCGTAACACTCGGTCCCGGTGATAAAGGCGTCGATCACCGGCCGGAGCGCCGAGGAGTTCTCGTAGACCTGATACATCTGAACGGGATCGTAGTAGGGCTCCAGGACCGATCCGTCGAACCGAAGGACCAGCCGATCCTCGGCCATCTGGCCGGACTGAGCCCCGGCCCCGTACTCGGACTCGGCCCCGAAGACCATCGCTTTCGCGATGGCGGTCTTCTGGCCGATCAGCCCGGCGGCCTCCTCGATCTTGTCGTAGACTCTCCGGACCAGGCCCTTCTTGGTGTCGGTCATGGCTCCCCCTAGAATCCGATCAACCCGGGCTCGGGTCGCGGAGTCCGTTCACGTGCAAACTTGGTCCCCAGGAGGGCGAAGTAGAAGGCGTCGACGAAGTCGTCGTGCTCGGCGTCCGGGAATCCGACGATCTCGTTGATCGCCTTATCGTTCCCGGGCCCGCAGACGATCTTCTTGGCCGCGCACCTGACCTGGATCTGAAGGGCGCGGGCCAGCTTGGCGTTCTTGTCGTCCCGCCCGAACACCGGGAGGTCCGGGTGCTCTTGCTTGAGATCCTTGATCATCGCGTCCTGGTAGGCGTGCTTCTCGATCGTGATCCGGGCCGGCGAGAACTTCCGGTCCAGCTCGACCACGTAGTCCCGCTGGTCGGAGGGCTTCAGCTTCCCGCAGAACGAGTGCAGTAGGTAGATCATCCCGGTCCCGCGGTCCCATGAGATCGTGACGGTCGCGAACCGGTCCGCCTTCCGCTCCTTCGAGACCGCCAGGTCGACCCCGACGAAGACCGGCAGTCCCTCCGGGATGTCATCTTTCACGATCCCCGGGAAGTCGTGGTACGTGAAGATGTCTCCGAGCGCCACGACCTCGGACTCCAGTTGGTACTGAAGGAGGAAGTCCGGGATCGGTGTTTCGGTTCGGATCTCCCGGCACCGCTCCAGGCTGAAGTGCTGGGGCCACGAGGATCGCTCCAGGCCGGTCTCGGGATCTTCTTGAATCAATGGGATCTTGACCGTCCTGGGCCCAGCGAACATGGTCTTCTGCTGGGTCACGTACAGGTCTTCGGAGTGGTAGTGGGTCCCGTGCTCGGACAGGTTCCCTTCGGGCTCCAGACACGGCATGAGCGATCTGTGGAACCACGTCCGGAGTCGCTTCCGCATGTAGTCGGTCCGGGAGTTCTCCTCGTCGACCAAGTCGTCCCCGATGATCTCGTCGTAGTGCTGGGAGACAACCGCGGCCTCGACCCCCAGGGCCGTGACGTTGGCTTCCTTGCGGGGCTTGGTCCGGCCCTTGATCGAGAACCGCCGCTCCTCCCATTGGGAACCAACGAGATCCCCGAACAACATCCGGAACGTCTCGTTCTTCTCGATCTGCTCCCGCATCTCCCGGAGCATCGTGACGGCATTCTCGGTGGACTTGCTGGCCACCGCGATTCGCCAGTCCGGATTCTTGAGGAGCCGCCAGATCGCGTACACGACGGTCCTGATCGTGGTCTTCCCGGCGCCGCGGAAGACCAGCGCGAGGTTCCGGCGCGGGTGGGCGATCTGGTTCTGGATCATCTGGAGGTGGTGGGGGGCGACTTCGTACCCCAGGACAACTTCGGCGAGGACGTCGATCCGCCGATGCTGGAGGATCATCCGGCGCAGCAGCTCACGCCGGACCTCTGCGACTTGTTCGATCCGGCTGGTCAGGTCCAGCCGTGGGGGCTTGGCGGCCATGGTGGTCCTTCAGCATCGGCGGTCGATCTCGATCACCGCCAGGCCACGAACCGGAGCTGTTCGGTGGCGCCGTTGACGGAGTCCGTCCCGAGCGTGAAGCCGGTCGCCTCGGGGGTGATCCCGTTGGTCGCGACCAGGGTTCGGTCGCCGTTCTGGGCGGTCTTGATCCCCGAGGCGTCCCCCATCCCCTCGATCCACTTCAGGCCGATCCCCGAGGTCACGTTGAAGATCTCGATGAAGCTGGGCCGGAAGCCGATCATGTCGTACCGGACGTGCAGCTCTGCCCCGGTCCCCACGAACGCCCCTGCCGCGAAGTGACATGCCTGTCCCATTAGGACCCTCCTCGATCTGTGCCGATCCGCTCGGCTTGGTTTCGATCCGCTAGCGGGTGCGCCGCCGAGCGGGCTTGCCAGACGCCTTCGGTTGTACCACGGGCTTTTCGGGAGTGTCGAGACGAACCGTCCGGGCCCGGTGGTCGGTCCCGATCGAAACGACCGCCGCCCGGCCCTGCCGGCGGGCGGTCTTGATCGCACGCTCGTCCCGCGCGACCTCGGCCCGGTAGCCACGGGGCGGGGCCGGGACCTTGTCGAGAGGGGCCGGGGGAGGGGCGATCCGGCCCTTGCTTCGTTTGGGCGGGGGCGGCGGGCCCTTGGGGGCGATCGGCT
>Ga0208958_1004037_pt1 | contig 10862 bp, 8 predicted proteins | sample RifOxyB1_FD_184032 | JGI IMG/M metagenome (GOLD analysis project Ga0208958, IMG submission 184032) | Soil microbial communities from Rifle, Colorado - Rifle Oxygen_injection B1 (SPAdes) | ecosystem: Environmental > Terrestrial > Deep subsurface > Rock core/Sediment | place: Rifle, Colorado...
GGGCCACATGGCCTTGACGTAGGGCAGTTCGTTGCCGGGATCGGGCAGGGCAAGCGTCGTGGCGGGCTCACTGAATTGCGCATGGGCGAAGTAGGGCGCCACCAGGATCGGCTGCACCCAGGCGATGTCTCGTCCGGCGTCCTGGCTGACCACGCGCGCGAGCTTCTCTGCCGCCGCCACCGCGCTTGCGCCGTCGCCCGCCATCTGCGCCGATGTCATCAGCGAATGGATGTTGTGCGGGTAGTAGGCCAGCGGATAGATGCCCGCGGGGCTGGCTTCGGCGAGATAGGCCTCGTCTGCCGCCACCGCGCGCTTGTTCGCCTCGATGGCGTCCTTGTACTGGCCGACGCGGTAATAGATGTGAAACGGCATGTGCACCAGATGGCCCGCGCCGGGCATCTGGCCGCCCAGCCGGTCGGCGTAGCGCAGCGCGCGGCGGGGATCGGTGGAGGCTTCCACCATGTGGATGTAGTAGTGGATGGCGCCGGGATGGTCGGGCTGGCGCCGCAGCACGTTTTCCAGCGTCGCGAGGATCTCGGCCGTGCGCCCCTTGGGCCGCGCGCCGGCCGCCTCCCAGTAATCCCAGGGCGACAGGTTCATCAAGGCTTCGACATGCAGCAGCGTGATCTGCGCATCGTCCGGATAGCGCGCTGCCGTCTTGCCCATGGCCTCCGCATAGGCCGCATTGAGCGCGGCACGGTCGGCCTTGGGGTCGCTGGCATAGCGGCGGGTGCCGCGATCAGGTCGCGTTCGCGGGCGCTGGCCTTGCCTGCCGCTGCCTGCGCCCGCGCGATCGCAGCCAGCGCCGGGGCGTTGGCCGCGGCGTCCATCGGCGCATTGATGTTGGGGCCCAGCACCAGCGCCTCGCCCCAGTGGCACATGGCGCATTGCGGATCCAGGCTTTGCGCCTGGCGGAACGCCCGCGCCGCCTCGGCGTGGTTGAAGGCATAGGCCAGCCTCAGTCCCTGGTCGAAATAACGCTGGGCGAGCGGAACGGTCGTGCTGATCGCAAAGTGCAGCGTGCCGAGGTTATCCCACAGCGGCGGGGGCGTGAACGCGGCTTCCGCAGCCGCCGGCGCCTGGGTCGGGAAGGGGCGCACCTCGGTCTTGGCGGCCGCGAGCTTCTGGTAATAGCCCATCAACCGTCGGCCCTTGTCGCCCCCCACGCAGGCCATGCCCTGCGCCTGCAGCAACGGGTCGAACTCGGCCTTCGCGGAAGCCGGGCCGGATGATTGCGCCAACAGCAGGCCGCCCGTCAGCAGGCCGGCGGCGGTCAGCGCGTATAACAGGGGTCGGATAGCCATGGTGACGCCTCCATAAACAGTGGGCGGCCACCGAAACCCGGTGGCCGTATCGTGTCCGGTTTAGTCCAGGCGGGCACCGAAACCAAGCCTCCCCGGCCGGCCGCCCTCGTTTCATAAAAACAGCTTATTGGCCGAACCGGGGTTCAGGCCGCCGCCTGCTGCTTGTATTCCACCCACTTGGCCGCCTGCTCTTCCCAGTCGTCGGAGCGGAAGTAGGGGTTGGAGCGCGGCTCCCGGATCATGTTGGGGTCGATCGGGATGTCCATGCCTTCGAGGAAATTGGCCAGGCCGATGCGTTCGATCATCTCGCCGGTGCGCTCGTGGTCGAGCGCGTTCTCAGCGAAGAAATCGAGCACGTTGCGCGCCAGCTCGTTCAGCTTGTCGAAGTCCTCGTCGGTTTCCAGCTTCATGAACGGGATGATCACCGTGCCCATCGTGGCGCCGATCTTCAGCACGCCCTTGCCGCCCACCAGGATGGTCACGCCCTTGTCGGTGCCGGGCAACAGCCCGCCGGGAATCACGTTGAGGCAGTGCATGCAGCGCACGCAGTTCTTGTTGTCGATGCACAGCGCGTTGCCGTCGCCCAGCTGCGCCACCGACACATGCGGGGCGGCCTGCACCTCGCCAGACGGCACCACCGTGATCGCCTTGGTCGGGCAGCGGCCCACCACGTCGTTGTAGAGGTCGTGCATGCCGTGCGCCTGGTAGTAGTCCTGCACCTGCGCCTCGTTCACGCGAATGTTGTCGCGCCAGGTGCCGATGGTGGCCATGTCCGAGCGCTGGATCGCGTTGACGCAGTCGTTGGGACAGCCCGAGAACTTGAACTTGAACTTGTAGGGCAGCGACGGGCGGTGCATGTCGTCGAGATTGTTGTTGATGACGGTGCGCAGCGCGCGCGCCTCGTCGAAGCACGACATTTCGCAGCGCGCCGCGCCCACGCACGACATCGAGGTGCGCAGCGCCGGGCCGGCGCCGCCGAGGTCGAAGCCCATTTCGTTGAGGCCGTTGAACACCCCCTGCACGTTGGCGGTGCTCACGCCCTGAAACATGATGTCGCCGGACTGGCCGTGAAACGCGATCAGGCCCGAGCCGCCGTTGTCGACCCAGACGTCGCACAGCTTGCGCAACAGGTCGGAGGAATAATGCATGCCGGCCGGCGGCTGCACGCGCAGGGTATGGAATTCGGCCGCCTCGGGAAACAGCGGCTTGCCGGATTCGTCCTTCAGTTCGGTAAAGCGCGGGATGATGCCGCCGCCATAGCCGAACACCCCCACCGTGCCGCCTTTCCAGAAGCCCTTGCGGGTTTGGTAGGAGGTTTCGAGCTGGCCCATCAGGTCGGACATCATCGGGTTTTCGCGGGCCAGACGCTTGAGCCCGGTGACAAAGCTGGGCCAGGGGCCGCTTTCGAGCTGGTCGAGCATGGGGGTGTCAGGGAGGGTGCGAGTAGACATGGCAGTCTCCTGTCGGAACGAAGACATTTCCACTGTAGACAATACTTGAGCGATTTGCTCGGGATTTTCCCTGTGCCGGTGTTCAGGCCGCCATTGCGCGCGTCATAGCCTTTGGCCGCGGTGGCCAGCAATCCGGAGCGTCAGCATCACCCCCTCTGGATCGCCGCGCCCCCGCGGGCCTCGCGATGACGGCCCGGCCCCCATTGCCAAAAGTCCATAAATGGACTACCTTTCGATTACTAGTTCATTTCAATACTGGCATGGAGGGCAAGATGCAAACCCCAGCACACGCCGTAAAGGCCCAGAACAAGCCGAACAGCCGCGACCTGTCCGCCGCCGGCCTGCGCGCCTTCTTCAACATCGCGCGCGACTGGGGGCTCAACACCGACGAGCAGATGGTGCTGCTGGGCACCCCGGGCCGGTCCACCTTCTTCAAGTGGAAATCCGCCCCCGAGAGCGCCGACCTCAAGCGCGACACCCTCGAGCGCCTGTCCTACCTGCTGGGCATCTACAAGGCGCTGCAGGTGCTGCTGCCGTCGACGGCAGCGGCCGATGCCTGGGTGAAAAAGCCCAATACCGCGCCGCTCTTCGGCGGCAAGAGCGCGCTCGACCGCATGCTCGGCGGCAACGTCGCCGACCTGGTGGCCGTCCGCCAGTATCTGGACGCCCGGCGCGGTGGTTGGGCCTAGGCGGGGGTGGGCTTGAGCTATCCCGCCACGCGCCTGAGCTGGAACCCGGCCTACCGCGTCATCCCCAGTCGCTTTCCTTCCATCGGCCTGTTCGAGCGCGTGGCCAGCCCGGAGGATTTCGACGCCCTCTATGCGCTGGAGGCCATGACCAACGACCGCATCCGCGACGAAGTCGGCGAGATCAGCCTGGTTCCCCCCGACGAGCGGCTGTTCGGCCCCGGCAGCACCTGCATCATGGCCGCCTTCACCCACCTGAACCCGCAGGGCAGCCGCTTCAGCGACGGCACCTATGGCGTGTTCTATTGCGCACGCAAGCAGGACACCGCCATCGCCGAAACCCGGTATCACGCGGCGCTTTTCATGGCGGCCACCCACGAGCCCCCCATGCGCTTGCAAATGCGGCTTTACACAGTGAAAGCGAAGGGCGAGGTGGCCGATCTGCGAGAGGCAAGCCAGGCCGACCCGCGCATCGTCGATCCCGACGACTACGGCCATGCCCAGGGCATCGGGCGAAAACTCAGGTCCGACGGGATACGCGGCATTCTTTACCCCTCGGTGCGGCACCCCTCCGGCGAATGCCTGGCTGCCTTCAGCACGGCATTGTTGAAAAACTGCCTGCATGCGGCTTATCTCGAATACAACTGGAACGGGCAGGGGATCGATGCGGTGTTCGAGGTATCGCAGGTGCTGTGACGCGCAGGCAAGATCGCCGAGAAGCTGGCGCATCTGCGCAAGCTGGATGAGGAGGCGGGGAAGGGGTAAGCGGACGCAAAATACGTCACAAGGAAGATCCTGGAACTGCGCTAAAATTTCCGAAACTACAAAGGCAGATGGATGGGGAGCAACGAAGCCTTTTCGCGCGTCGTCATCGACGCGCTACTGGCCGATCAGGGATGGAACACCCAGGACACCAACAGCGTTCGCTATGAGGTCGTGTTGGGGGACGGCACGCGCGCCGACTATGTTCTCTGCGACCGCCACGGTCGATCTCTAGCCGTCATCGAGGCCAAGCGCTTCTCCATCAACCCCACCGACGCCACCGAGCAAGCCAAAAACTACGCCCGCCAGCTCAATGTGCCCTATGTCTTCCTCGCCAACGGCCAGGAGATTCGTTTCTGGGACTGGCAGCGCGAAGCCTACCCCCGCCCGGTCAAGACTTTCTTCAAGCAGGATGACCTCGAACGCCGCGCCGCCACCGCGCAGGTCAACCGTGACCTGCTCGAAGTCCCCATCGACTCCCGCATCGCCGGGCGCGACTATCAGCAGGCGTGCATCGACACCCTCTGCAAGGAAATGGGGCAAGGCCGCCGTAAGCTCCTGGTCGAAATGGCCACCGGCACCGGCAAGACACGCACCGCCGCCGCGCTCATCAAGCGCTTGTTCGAGGCCAACGCCGTCACCCGTGTGCTGTTCCTGGTGGACCGCATCCCGCTTGCCAAGCAGACCGAGGACGCGTTCGCCGAGCACCTGCCTGACTACCCCGCCTATGTACTGCGCACGGGTCGTCGCTTTCAGGACGAGAAGCTCATCACCATCACCACGCTGCAAAGCATGGTGAACATCTACAGCGACTATTCCTCCGGCTACTTCGACCTCGTCATCTCCGACGAATGCCACCGCAGCATTTATGGCAAATGGAGCGGCGTGCTCAAGCACTTCGACGGCGTGCAGATCGGCCTGACTGCCACGCCCTGCGTCGCCAACCTGGATGACATGGCGCCCGACGAGGAAGACAAGCTTTTCGTGCGCGACACCCTGCGCTTTTTCGAGGTGGACAAGCCCACCTTCTCCTACAAGCTCAAGGACGCCATCCACGACGGCCATCTGGTGCCGTATCAAATCTACAAGGCCAAGACCGTGAAGACCGCCGCCGATGGCGGCTTCGAGGTGAAAAAGGATGAGCTCGATTGGACGGCGATGGATGCCGCTACCCGTACCGAGTTTGAACAGCTTTTCAAGGACACGGACCGCATCACGGTCGATCCCAACGCGCTGGAACGCCGCTTCACTATCCCGGAGCGCAACCGGGCCATGGTGCGCGAGTTCCGTCAGGTGATGGAAAACGGCTACCTCGACCACAAGGGCGTGCTGCGCAAGCCCTTGCTCGGCAAAACCATCATTTTCGCCGTCTCCAAACGCCACGCCGCCACGCTGGCCGAATTGCTGGACGCCGAGTTTGCCGACAAGAAGCCGTCGCCCGAGGTGCGCTACGCCGACTATGTCGTGTCCGGCATGGGGCCGGACGACACCGTGGACGGCATGACCAAGATCAAGCGCTTCAAGAAGGAGCCGTTCCCGCAGATTCTCGTGTCGGTGAACATGCTCGACACCGGCTTTGACTGCCCCGAGGTGGTCAACCTGGTCTTCGCGCGCTTCACCCGCTCCGCCATCCTGTATCAGCAGATGCGTGGACGCGGCACCCGCAAGGCCGACAAGAAGCCGATCTTCACGCTGTTCGACTTCGTCGGCGTGGCCGACTACCACGGCGATGACGAGGAATACGCCCAAGGTGGCATCGTCGTCGCCAAGCAGGCGCTCAAGAAAAAATACGAACCGCGCCGCCTGCTTGCGCTCGACATCAATGACCATATCGACCCCGCCACGCGTGAATGGGTCACGGTGGATGAAAACGGCAACATGGTTTTCCCCGAGGCCAGCGAGCAGAAGGCAGCCGAGCTTGGCGCCCGCTTCGAGGCCTGGCTGCTGCAACAGACGAACCTCAATCCCGAGCGGGAGCGCTGGCTGCGACTGCTGGGCAGCCAGATACGCGCCAACGCTGACACCCTTGGCGAGGTTATGCCCGAGCATTTCGCCTACTTCCAGCTGTTCTCCCAGATGGGCGGCCTCAACGAGGCACGCCGGATTTTTGGTGGGGCAGGCCCATTGGAAAGCCTGCTGGAATCCCTCAATGCCGCCGTCTTCGACGGCGATGCGTCTTCAGGCCCGCTCGACGACACCCAGCCACACGCGCGGCACTGATAACAACGACAAGGACGTTTCATGCCCCTGACCCCCAAGATGCGCCAGGACCTCTGGGATATCGAAAACTATCTCTTCGGCGGCGGCTATCCCGACCCCGTGAGCAACGCCGAGCAGCTTTCCTTCCTGTTCTTCTTCTACCTGGTCGAAGGCATCGACGCTGAAAACGCCCACAAGGCCAAGGTGATGAAACAGCCCTACGCCTCGCTCTTTGCCGGGGAATGGGCGCTCAAGAATCCGCTCAATGCCACGGACGGCAAGCCGACCATCCTGCGCGACCGTTTCCGCTGGTCGGTTTGGGCCAGGGCGCTCACCGGCGAAGCCCTGGTTCGTTTCGTGCGCGACGAGGTGTTCGCCTTCTATGCCGAAATGGGCGCGCAGGCCGCGCAGAATTTCATGTCGGGCGCGCGGTTGACCATCATCGAGCCCACCGTGCTGACCCAGGTGATCGGCAAGGTGGACGAGTTGCGCCTCGACCAGTCCGACGCCGACACCAAGGGCGATCTCTTCGAAGACCTGTTACGTCGCATCAAGCAGGCCGGCTCGCTGGGCCAGTTCCGCACGCCGCGCCACATCATCCGTGCCATCGTCGAAATGATCGACCCCAAGGTGGGCGAAACCATCTACGACCCCGCCGCTGGCACGGCAGGTTTTCTGGTGGCGGCCTATAACCATATCCGCCTCGCCAACTCGTCCCCGACCGCCATCCACGAAGATGATGTCGACGGCAAGAAGCAAAGGCGCGGCCTGGGCGACAGACTTTCCGCCGCGCAGGTTTCGGCGCTGAACAACACCACCTTCTACGGTAACGATGTCGATCCCAAGATGGTGCGGCTCGCCACCATGAACCTCACCCTGCGCGGCCTGTCCAATGTCCGCATCCTGCTGCGCAACGTGCTCACCACCACGCTGGACAACGAAATGAAGCACGAACTGGGCCTGCCGCAGGACGGTTACCACGTCGTGCTCGCCAACCCGCCGTTCTCCGGCCGGGTGGACAAGGACCGCATCGTCGACGATGTGAAGGTGGGCACCACCACCGCCACCGAGTTGCTGTTCCTCAAATATATGCTCGACTCCTTGAAATCCCCCTCTCCCTTGAGGGGAGAGGGCCGGGGAGAGGGTGGAAGTGGAGGCCGCTGCGGCGTCATCGTCCCCGAGGGCGTGCTGTTCGGCTCGACTGGCGCCCACAAGGAGCTGCGTCGCCAGCTCATCGAGAACAACCGAGTGAAGGCCGTGCTCTCTCTGCCGGGCGGCGTCTTCCAGCCCTACTCGGGCGTCAAGACCTCGGTGCTGTTCTTCGAGAAAGGCGGCACCACCGACAAAGTGCTCTTCCTGCACGCCGACAACGACGGCTACAAGCTGGATGCCAACCACGACACGCCTATAGAGGACGATGACCTGCCAGTATTGACCAGGGCCTACAAGGCCAAGGCGGACAACTGGACGAAGTGGCAGGCACGGGACGCGCAAGCCGAATGGGCGGAGAAGTGGTGGTTTGCCGATGCAGCCACCCTTCGCGCCAACGACTTCAACCTCTCGGCAGGGCGCTATCGGCCCATGAGCCAGACCGCCATCGAGCACCAGGACCCGCGCGAACTGCTGGACGAGTTGGCCGCCATTGAGGCCGAGATCGCCGAGGAGGTGGAGGCATTGAGACTGGCGCTAGCGGAGAGCGCCACATGAGAACAGTGCGCCTCGGTGAGGTGTGCCAACAATGTCGCGAAAGCGTTAGACCAGGCGAGCGAGGAGAGCTACGGTATATCGGGCTTGAATCCATCGAGTCTGGTAGCGCTCAATTCGTTGAGGGTGCACTATCCAAGACGCCGGAGGCTCCCCAAGCAAACAGCTTCCGCTTTGGGCCGGAGCACATCCTTTATGGAAAATTGCGACCCTACCTGAACAAGGTCGCGTTGCCGGATTTTGAGGGCAAGTGTTCGACTGAAATCATCCCGCTATTACCTAGCCCCGAGGCAGACCGGGCCTATCTCGCTTTCTTCCTCAGAAGCCAGCAAGTTGTTGAGCAGATTTCGGCACGCACCGCTGGGGCGAGAATGCCAAGGGCAGATATGGATTTCGTGCTCTCGCTGTCAATCCCACTGCCGCCTCTCCCCGAACAGCACCGCATCGTCGATCTCCTTTCCCGTGCGGATGGGATCGTGCGGCTGCGCCGCGAGGCCGAGAAGAAAGCCGCCGAGCTGATTCCCACCCTGTTCCTCGACATGTTCGGCGACCCAGCGGCGAATCCGAAGGGATGGCCGATGGCTCCTGTGGGCGATGTCATTGCAGCAGCGGATTACGGCAGCAGCACTAAGTCATCTGATGATGGCTCCGGCTTGCCACTCATTCGCATGGGCAATGTCGATTACGCTGGAGCACTTAACCTCTCGGACTTGAAACTAGTGAATTTGCCCACCGAGGAAATTGAAAAGTATCGGCTCCATGAAGGCGACATTCTGTTCAACCGAACGAACAGCAAAGAGTTGGTGGGCAAGACAGGACTCTGGGACGACACCCGCGACGCGATTGCCGCGTCTTACTTCATCCGTGTTCGAGTCCAGCGCAACAAGCTTAATCCGCGCTACTTCTGGGCCTTTATGAATTCACGGCACATGAAGCGCGTCTTGTTCGAGACCTCGCGCGGCGCCATCGGCCAAGCCAACATTAACAGCAAGGAACTCAAAGCCTTCAAAGTAGCGCTGCCGCCTCTGGCTTTGCAGCAGGATTTCGCTGGAAAGATCGAGCAAGTCCGTTCCATCCAATCCCAACAATCCACTGCCACCGCCAAGGCCCAAGCCGCCTTCGACGCGTTGCTGGCCCACACTTTCAGAAACTAGGCGAGTCAATGAGCGAATCAGAAAAATCAAAACCATACATGTCTGCCGACTTCGGCGAAGAAGGCGGCCGGCACGATTGGTGGAGCCACGAGGAGGTGGTCAAGTGGATAGACCAACTCCAGCAACAATGGGATTGGCTTCAAAGACAAAAGCACAATCCCCCAAGAAACGCATGGCAGGCTATTGCCAATACCCTGAGCAATGCAAAGCAAAACCTACAACAGGCGCTGAACTCGGTTAACCAAGGGCAGATGCAGAATGCCGAAAACAACATCGCATCTGCCCGCGCTGTCCTTGAGGGTTTTGTTAGGCCTAACCCATGGTTGCTGTCCGGTTCTGCCCAACGCAAATTCGTTGAAGAACTTAGAGATGGTGGTATGCCTCTCGAAGCGGCACTGATCGTCTGTCATTGGTTAAAGCAGGATTTAGGCGGTCCGCAGATCAACTTCATCGTTAGCGCCCTGCTGCAATGGGAGTTATACGAACGCGGTATCAAGGATCGCATGAAGACCGAGAACGCTGCACTCAAGCGTCTAGTCGGGGAAATGCAGAGCACGCTCACGCAATATCAAGACGCTGAGCACACCCAAACTTCGCGCTTTGATGAACTGCATGGCCAGATAGCGGAGCAATCGGCCAAACAGCAGGGAGCCTTCGATACGGCTCAACAAACTCGGGACACGGCATGGGAAGAATTACTTAACCACACCCAGGCTGAGCTGAACACGCTTAAAGAAACCTATGACAAACACATGGCGCTTGCTGCCCCTGTTGAATATTGGGATACCAAACGCAAAAAGCACCGACTCTGGTCAGGGATTTCGTTTGGTGCCATCGTTGCTGGCATGGGAGGCGCAGCCTATTTCTTGCACTCCGAGCTGCAATCAGTAGGGCAGGCTGTCTTGGCTAGCAAGGCAGTAGAAACTGCCACTACAGCGCAGGTCGCTGGCACAACAACGATGCAAGCATTAACCGACTCCGCTACTACCTGGCATTTAGGTTCATTCATTCTGTTGGCAACCCTTAGCTTCTGGTTCATCCGCTTGTTGGTTCGCATCTTTCTTAGCAATCTCCATCTTGAGAACGATGCTGCGGAGCGCGTGACGATGGCCAAGACCTACTTGGCGCTGATCCGCAACGATGACTTACCTAAGGGTGACAACATCAGCACCGTCCTTGCTGCCCTGTTCCGACCAACTGGCGACGGCATAGTGAAGGATGAAGGCGTGCCACCCTCGACACTGGAATGGTTTACGAAGCTTGGTAGGTAGCCTCTAATGAAAACCCAGAAATACGCCGTCAACCAATACCTGATCGAGAGCGTCCTCTCCAAGGTCCGCGAGGGCGAGATCGCCATTCCCGAAATCCAGCGCCCCTTCGTATGGGATGCTTCTCAGGTGCGAGACCTCCTGGATTCTCTTTATCAGGGCTTTCCGATCGGCTACCTGATCGCCTGGCGCAACCCGGATGTAAAGCTGAAAGACGGCAGCACGGCCTCTGGCAAGATGATCCTGATCGACGGCCAGCAGCGCATCACGGCGCTCACGGCAGCGGTGCTGGGCCAGCCCGTGGTCAACAAGGAATACCGCAAGGTGCGCATCT
>Ga0208958_1004038_pt1 | contig 10861 bp, 13 predicted proteins | sample RifOxyB1_FD_184032 | JGI IMG/M metagenome (GOLD analysis project Ga0208958, IMG submission 184032) | Soil microbial communities from Rifle, Colorado - Rifle Oxygen_injection B1 (SPAdes) | ecosystem: Environmental > Terrestrial > Deep subsurface > Rock core/Sediment | place: Rifle, Colorado...
CTCAAGCACAACCTCTAAATACAAATCTTTGTGAACATAGTGATGAACAACCCCCCAGGTAACATACCCAAAAGCCACCCCCACCGCCACCGCCAATTGAAAAATCCGATCATAAGAAAAAGTGTAAAAACCCCAAAAACCAAAAAACAGTATTCCCACTAAAGGCAAATAATGAGGTAAATGTTTTACAACTCTTTGTAGATGATAATTCATTTAAAATATTCTCCCCGCTTTTGCAATCAAAACTATCGCGACAACCATCCCCATAAATGATACATGTGCAACTGTCCTTCCCACAAACCTTTTTAGACCCCGTCTATAAGCTACCACTCCATCAACTATCATCACTGTCATAAAAACAAGTCCCATAACCAGCGCCAAGGTTCTTGTCATCCCAAACGGTGAGCCTACAGGCTCATTACTATTATCTAAACCCGACGCACCACTAATCAGCTCATTATTTCCAATTGGTTGAGTCACAGTGAGCTCTTCTTCTGTCGGTAACACTTCGGGGATTAATTCCGCCACTGGAACCACTTCCTCACTAGCTTCTGCAACCGGGATTGTCGCCGGCGCACTTACCGCCCTCGCCCCAAAAAGTTGCACAATAATCGTCGTGTCCACCCCGTTCAAATCTCCCTCAACCACCGCAATCCCAATATCAGCATACTTATCCGACAACAAATTATCCCTGTGAGACGGCGACGTCATCCAAGCTTCTACTGCGTCATGGGGATTACTAAAGTCTCTCGCCAAATTTTCGCCCGCATAGCGATAAGCATAGCCAGCACCAGCAAAAAAAGCCCATGGTTCGGTTCCATCTGGCGAAATATGCGCCCAATAGTCCTTATTGAGCATGTCCGTACCTTTAGCCAAAGCCGCCTGGCTCAAAATCGGGTCCTCTCTTAAAACAGACAATCCTTGAGCCACTCTTTTTTCGTTAGTTAGCCGTATAACCTCGGTTGGAGAAATATTTGCCGCATAACCCAAAACCCTCAAACCAATCCTTGGGCTATATCCAATAAAAAGCTGAAATGCCAGTACAAGCAAACTAAAGTACACCAAACTCGAAGAATGCAATAATCTCGCTCTATGGTTATTAGAAGATCGCGGTACAACTAAGTGCACCGTTCGGTCAAGCAGGTAGCTGGCAGCGCTCATTTCAAATATTGTTTTACTTTGTCTACGACTTCTTTCGGTGTGTAATTCGCCTTCAATAAATATTCCTTCACTCCTAAGTCATGGGCTCTTTTACTTTCCTCTTCGCTTGAAAGATTGGATAAAACTATCACCACAATATCTTTTCCCCGTTCATCTGCTCTCAATCTTTGAAGCATATCCATCCCCGAAAGCTTCGGCATCATAATATCAAGGACAATCGCCACAGGCATCTTTTCCAAAGCCAACTTAAGCCCTTTCATCCCATCATCCGCCGATAAAACAGAAAAACCCTCTGAGGCAAATTTAGTCCGATACATTTTGACCAACAAAGGATCATCCTCAACAACTAAAATCAGTGTTTTTTCATTTTCCTTTTTCTCCATCTGTCCTCTCGTCTAAACTATCATCATTTTCACGCCTTGGCAACACGAACCAAAAGTTACTTCCCTTACCCGCTTGCGACACCACACCAATCTCCCCACCAAACTTTTCAATCAATAATTTCGAGATATAAAGCCCCAAACCACTTCCAATAGTTTTCCCAATATTTGACTTCACCCTGTAGAACTTTCTAAATAATTTCTTCTGCTCTTTACTTGTTATTCCCCGCCCGGTATCAATCACTTCCACTTTTACTTTGTCGAGTGACGGATTTGTCATTTTAACAACCACACTACCCGCATCTGTGTATTTTAAGGCGTTACTTAAAAAGTTAACTACCACCTCATGGAGCCGATCTTTATCCACATATACGCTCGCGCGTACCCCCTCAGAAATATCAAGCTTGTATTCTATACTTTTATGCTCCGCCTCAAGCTTGAACTCCCCAAATGCCTGATTCACAATTTCAACGACATCACAATAATCCTCTTGATATATTATCCGTCCCTCCTCAATACGGCCCACATCAAGCATATTATTAACGAGTCGAATCATTCTCGCCGTACTCACTAATGTATCCTGTAAAAACTCTTTGGCTTTATCGGAAATCGGTCCAGCATCCCCTTCGATAATCATCGATGTGTATCCCTTAACTGCTGTTAAAGGCGCGCGCAACTCATGTGCCGCCACCGAAATAAATTCATTTTTCATCGTATCCGTCTCTTTGAGCTTCTTTGTCAACATTTCCAGCCTTTCCCTTTGCTGAACTTCTTTCCTCACACTTCTCACTAACAAAATGCCAAAAAATACAACAATCACTAACGTCAAACCGTTTACCACAATTTCCCCGAGTGATGACGAAACAACAACTTTAGTAAAGAGAACAATCCATATAAGAACCGTTAATAACTGCGTTGCCAAAACCTTAATGTCAAATAATTTGTGCTGGACAATCGAATATGCCGTAAAGCCAAAAACAAAAAAGCTCAACAAGGGGCCAATATTACTAATCACAAAATTATTAAAAAGCAGGGGAACAATAAAATTCGTTGTTGTTCCAACAATCGTCAAAATTCCAAGCCCACTAAGTAAATACTGAATTTTTACCCGCTCTATTCCCGAAGAACGCCGATACTTTTTTGCAAGAATCGCAATCGACCATAAAATATAAATACAGAATTGGATACCATAAAAAACAACTCCCCATTCAAAAACTACCCCCGTTCCACCCGTAGGAATGTAAGTTATATCTTTAATGATTAAGTTTGCTAACCCCAACACATTAGATACAGCCACCGGAATCAATAGTAAGATCATTTTCCTTCTCATAGACCCTGTGAAACCTGAAGGAAAAACAAACGAAAAATAAAGAAGAAAATAAGCAATATAAGGAGAAACCAAAAAAATGAGTTTGTTAAACCAAAACACCATTTCGTATGAAAAATTCTGGTTCGATAGGAAATTTGAGCTCATCCAAACCACGACCGAAATTACAAAGAAGAAAAAGGCCCGATTGATCTGATCCCTCGGGTTTTTCACCAATACGAAAAAGGCCAAAAACAAATTCAGTAAAAGCGTAAAACCAAATAAGTATGAGTAGACTATCACTTTTTAATCCTACCATATTAGAAATATCACTAAACATCAGTTAAAATAGGAGCTATAAAAATTATGGGCTCAAACAAAATTGCTTTACCCAAACAATACGAAAGCCTCACCGGTTTTCTCAATAAAAAAGACCTGCTTAAAATCCAATCATCCGTTATCCTCCTTGCAGGTTGTGGCGCTGGAAGCAACGTTGCCCATCTTCTTGCCCGTTACGGCGCCGGCACAAAAAACAAAGGCACTCTCATTTTTGCTGATCCCGACATCGTTTCCAAAAGAAATCTCACCCGCCAGCTCTACACCTCAAACGATGTGGGTTTCAAAAAAGTCGATGCACTCTCGAAATCTTGTTTAGCCATTAACCCCTCCATTAAAATCAAACGCGTCCCCTCAGGCATCACCGCTAAAAATGTTAGTTCCCTTGTCAAAAAATCTGATCTCATCTTCGAAATGGTTGATATCAGCGCTCCCGAAGTTTCTTATCTTATCCATCAAAAAGCATATCAATTCAAAAAACCAGTCATTATCACACTCGATCTAGGTGATAACACTCTCACCCGTGTTTTCTCCAACCGACCAAAATCTCTGTCTTTCATGAACTTTTTTGGCTTACCTGACCTATTCCCTGCCGACGAGTTTGCCAAACTCAATCCCTATGCCATTGTGACAAGACTAATCATCGGCCCCTGCAAAACGCCATTGATAAGCCACAAAAAGATTGTAAACTACTACAGTGATAAGTTTTTCACCATGGACGGGAACCTTCAAAACCTTCTCAATAATGTTCCTGTTGAAATGAAACCCTTAATCACGGCCATTATCTCAGGAAAATTAAATTTTCTACCGCAAACTGGAATTGCCGGCCAAATCCTTGGTGCAGTTCACATGAAGCTTGCCCAAAGCATCCTCATGGGCAAATCCGTCCCCAACGCTACCAAACCAATCAAAATTTACCTTTCCGAGCTCACCGCTCCTCATCTCACCCACCAATGACCCCAGATCGACCTCTCAACCTTATTACCCTCCCCGAAATATTCCAAGTTAGAGAAACCGCCAGCGAAACGGCCGTCTCCTGCGGAGTTGCTACCAGTCAAACCGACCGAGACGCCAGACTCGCAGTTGTTACCGCCACTTATCTCGAAAGAACTTATATTACCCCTGATGACCCTCATATCATAAATGGCCTCTACCACGATCCACACGAGGCCCAATCAATCCCACTCGTCGCAAAATACAACGGGAAAGTTGTTGCCTCAATGCGCCTCATCCTTAACAGACCACTCCCTCTCCCCATAAACATGGATGGCGTAGTAGTAACTGGCAAGTACGCTGACATCATTAAACAAGAAAGGCTGGAAATTTCACAACTGGCAAACCTTCCTATTACCTATGATGATCCCCGCATAAGTCCCGTCCTTGGTCTTGTTGCTTCTTATTTCGCCATCGGTCGGTCCCTAGGCATTCCAACAGCTCTAGGTGTAGTAGACAACAAAGTACTCACCCTTGCTCTCAACCGCAAATATCATTTTGGTCTACCTACCATCGGGCCATCAATTGATGATTATAAAGGCTCCCCGTCCACACCAACTTACATCGATATCACCCATGTTGTTGAATCAGTTAGAGACCACGACCCCCTAACCGCCGCCTTTTTAGCTGGAGAAAGAAACATCCCTGGCTTTGAATGGTACGTCGGCCCTTAATTACCCAGCCACTTACCCACCTCACTGTCATACCTCAACACCACCACACACTCAGTATAATCCCGTCGGGTAATTGTGCCACTATAGTCCGTCAAAAATATCCCCATACCACATAAATCACCGTTTTTTACCTTCTCCTCAATCAAGTAAACTCCATCCTCAGGTCTCTCCACTACACCAACTCTCGATTCTCTACCCAAGTAATTACCCTCACCCTCAGTGAAATACTCTCCAACTTTATTACCTGCAAACCTAATACTCACTTCTCCTTTGCCCCACACCTCAATACCACTGTGGTCCACTCCAGATTCCTTCGAACTAACAGGCGTAGCATCCAGAACATTCTGTTCGTTCTTTTGTCCATTCCAAAGAAGAAGCAACAGAATAGTTAGCAAAATCCCGAGCCCCACCACTAAAACCACGAAACCATTTTCTTTCATCTTAAACCTTGCGGCAACATCTTTATCTCATCACAACCCATAAGGCCAAGCCCGTCCTTAAACTCCCCCCTCAAGCAAGCCTCCCCACCCCCAAACAAATAATCCATTCCCACCCTCTCAAACCAAACCACCATATCCAAATAACCATCTTTATTAACATCCCTCAATTGTGTTTTTTGGTTAGGCCTATAAATCATTGCCCCCTCAAGCTCAAGCGAATATTTATTTATTTCAAAAACACTTAAATCTTCTGACCCCAAAATCGCCACCGGAAAAACCGAATGGCTCGCCCCATTCACGAAATTCTTCTCGTTCGCCGGTCGCACATCAATACCAATATTTACGACCAAACCTCCATCACCATGAAACCAAAATTCTCCGCCACAATTACTAAAATCCCACCTTTCTATGCCGCCATCTCTGCTAGAACTAAAAATCGTGTAGTCGCAAATGCCCATCTCATCTGGTTCCACTTCAACTGAATAAGATCCCTCAACGGCAGGCTGTACCACTCTCACATTCCCTTCCCTACCCAAATAATCACCCTCACCTACCTTAAAATAATCACCCACTTCTAACCCATCTTTCGATACACTGACCTCTGTGTCAGAAAAAATCTCAAACCACCCCGGTGTACTACCCTCAAGCATTGCAAGGGCTGGGGCCTGAACTGAACCATAAAGAACCACTCCTTTGCCATCATCAAAAACCTCATAACCTCGATCACCTAAATGAACATACCCACTAGGCGGATCTGGAAAAAGCGGATCATTAATTATTAAGCCCGCGTCATCATAACCCTTAACCACTACCCAGTGTTGATCTGTAAAATCAGCTCGCACTTTTACAGCTACCGGTATTTGACCGTCTATGTATTCTTTAATGATTTCTTCATCAAAGTAACCCCATGATGGCCGGCTTAACCCTGCATAATCTCCCACTACCCACCAATTAAAGTTCCCTTGCCAGTACCAATCACTCGACTTAAAATCCGTGTTCACCTGCCCAGGGTCTTGACCAAAACCGTAATAATTCATCACCATCGTCGCCGAAGTCAACGCGCAACCACAATCCTTTATACTTTGCCCACATCCCAAATTATTCACAACCGCACTATCATATTCATCACTTCCCCATGGCTCTTCGTACTGCTTCAAGCTCGGCACATCCAAAACCACAGCATTATTCGAAGTATCCTCCTTACACCCCATGGCAACCAAATTCCGAAAGTACTTAACATTATTTGCAGTCGAGATTAGATCCACATATATCGACATGCCAGCTACAACCACATAACCATCCCCAACTGAATATTCAGAAATTAAATACCTACCATTCACCTCATCCAAATACACCCCAGCGTCACCAGTCACATTTATTGCCCTAAATTTTCCGTATTTCACTGGTCCAACTAAACCAAAAACTCCATTTGTGATATCCGTCAATACAACTGGATTTTGTGTTATAACACCACTACTTACATTTGTGTACACACTTCCAAAACTATCATTCAAACCCAACTCCAATAACAAAGTATTAAGATTAACTAATGTAGATTCACAAGACGTCACACCAATAAATAACACCCCACCCCTATTCACAAACCTCACTAACTCCTCGATCTCCTCATTACTTAATTCCTGAGTTGTAGGCGACAAGAAAAACACATCCAAATTTCGCTGTCCGTCAGCATTAATAAGGCTTCCGTTAACCACATAATCAACTGGCACAACAGAACTTACCGAACAATTAACCAAATCGTCAGGGTCAAACAAAGAGTCATTTAGCAAACTCCCCACCGTCCGAGTTGTTGCAATATTCGAAAGTAAAGAAATATAAAATGGATCACCATCATAATCAAACAACGGAGAAAGACTCCTACTATAATTAAACCCTGAAATTCTAATAATATTCTCCGAAGCAATAACATCACCAACGCAAAAAAACAAAAGGACCAAAACAAGCAACACCTTCTTCACAACAACCCACTATATCACACAAGAAAAAGAGAAGTCCACACACATAAGGCAGGTACTTCTCTTTTTTCTTTACCTAGTTACCGAAATAACTTCTCCCAACTCTGCTTCAGGTGCAGCTGCCGTAATTCTCGATGTCGCCGCGTCTAAGTAAATCGAATAACCACTATCTCCAGCTGCGGGCTCTCCAGAAGGATCAGTCGGCAAACTCGCGATATATGTTGGTGCGATTGGCTCGTCAACACCATCACTGTTTCCATCAACATCCCCAGCTACTGCTAAATTAAAACATGTCGCACAACTTCCAATTTCAGTAACTGCTATCGGGAAATTCGAAACTGTGGTTGTATCATCAGTCCCCGGTAAATTACCATTATGGTCGGCAGCAAAAGCATAAATCGCAGTCGTAATTCCGATAATATCACTCTTTCGTGTCGTATTCCTTGCTTGCGCAAATTGCCTACCAGGATTGACCGCGACCAAAACGATCGCCGCTAAAATCCCAATAATACCGATAACGACCAATAGCTCAATCAACGTAAAGCCTTCTTCTCTTTTGTATGTCATAATGTCATTATCACCCCCGTTCTTTTTCTACTATATTATTTGTAACCAATTTCACTCCCCCAAGTCAAGCACCACCGCTTTCGAATTCACAATTAATTCATAAGCTCTATTCAAACTCTCCTTGTGTAGCCTCGGTGTTTGTGATTCCAAAAATTCTTGATCTATCTCCCTTGAAATAGTTATGGAACTAAATATTCCTCTGATTACCAAAATTACCAGCACCGAAAGTACCAATAATAAAACCCCAAAGTATAGATAAAACTGGTCAATGTTATTTAGCTTACTCATTTACATACAAAAATCCTACATATTTAACTCTCACTTGATTTTCTTCCCTCAACATACTTATGTCTAAGCTCGCCGTCCTCATCAAAAACGGCATTTTTTCTAAAGTCAGTAAGCCCTGCCGCACGTCTTCTATCCCACCTTTAAATTCAATTAACAGTGCGTATCCTCTATTTCCGCTTCCATCCTTCACCACTTTATCACTCACTGAAAAATCAGTCACAATCCCGCTCGCTTGCAGTTGATCCTTTGCGTCCAGAAATTTCAAAAAACTATCTTCGTCCACAAAGACAGATTTTATTTTTGCGATTTCCTCCATCCTATTATTTAAATCTGCCCGAAGCACAGCTACATCTGTCATTTCTTGTGCCAGCACATTTTCGTTCTTCAAAATCTTAAGTTCATTCGCTTTTCTTGAAAGGCCACTAATTAAAACCAAAGTCAAAACCACCAACAGTACATTTACTGCGTTAAAAACAATAATTCTCAGAACCACTTTTCGAAGCCTCTTTTTCGCCTTCTTTTTTACTGGTATCTCGGGTCTTTGTAATCGTTCCACTGCTGTCGCTACCGGCACAGACTGAGGTGGGATTGATTTTACTTCAGGTTTCATATTTGCAATTTAGGTACTTCCTTCTCCGTTTCGGCAGAAAATATTATATTCATTTCAAAATCCAATTCTCCCTCCCCTATCAAATTAGAAATTGGCATCTGTACTTCCAAAAAATCTTCCTCGGCTTCCAATGTTTCCTTGTATGCTAGTAACACCCCTCTACCAGACGCTTTGCCAATAATTTGAATGTAGCCCTTCTCCAAGTTCACCGAGTATTCATCGATCCTAACACCACCCTGTCTAAAACTAGCCACTTTATTAACTAGCTCCTCAGCAGATCTCTGATCATTCTTCACCGACAAAACTTTATCTATCATGCCATTTATCATTAATATTTCTTCAAACACTTCTTCGCCAGTTCCAGTCTCTCCCACCTTGTTTTTTGTCTCAACTACCTGTACTTCACGCGACAAAATCATGTACGCTCCAAGGCTCGCCAAAAAACTTGCCCAAATCACAATTGACGCAATTAAAGTCAACGTCCAAAATCTAACATTTCTCATTATTACCTTGTAGTGCTTCTCCCAAGCCGGAGGCAGCAAGTTTATTGTTCGCTCATCTTCAGGACCAGCTGGATCTTTACCCTGAAGCGAAATTCCGACCAAGTATTCTTGCACCTGCGCCCGCTCTAGTCCGCCCACTTCATAGTCCAAAACCGCAACCGGTAATTTCATCGAACTCTGCAAAGACTGCATAAATTGTTGAGATAAACCCGCTCCCCCTAAATAAACTTTCTCTACCCCAACCTCCGAATAATGTGTCATCATTCGCTGCGCTGTTTGAATTATTTCGTTCTGTGAATTTGAACTTGCGACCGAGCTTGCTACAACCATCTTCCCTTGAACCAAAACAATGACTGTCTCTTCAACCGAAACATACAAAATCAACTTTCTTGTTTCATCTTGAGGCACTACCCTACTCAAAGAAAGCGACGGTGTTTCCACAACGAGCGGATACAATCCGGCTTTACTCGCCGCATCCACATACCCAGAGAGTACTTCCTGACCAATCGCGACGGCCAATACTTTGTAACCACCATCAGCCTCTTCTTCAACAATTTGCCAATCCATTATCATCCCCAATCCACCTGTTGGCAAAAAATCCTGCGACTGCCAATTTACTGCCTCATCAAGCTCATCCATCTCGAGCTCCGGCAATTTAAGACTCTTTGTGTAGGTCGAAAACTCAGGCACTACCAAGCCAACTGACTTTTCTCTCAAACCTAAACTCGACCAAACACTCTTTATTATTTCTGCTAAAACAGTCGGATCTTTCACCTGTCGATTAACAATTAAGCTCGGCTTCAAATCAAAGCTCCCATACTTCACCACTTTTTTTTGACTGAAATCAAGCTGAATAACTTGCATTCGTCGTGAAGAAAAAACTAAAGATACAAATGACTTCTTCATTACGAAGTGTGTTTTTCTCATAGGCAGACCTACCTCATTCTACATGGTGTTATACTTTATATACAATGACGTCCCGCCTTGGACAAGTCTACATTGGGGTAATTGTTTCCCTTGGTGTCTTTATGATCTTGTCTCAAGCAGTTATTACCCTCGCCATCTCCGGCTACGATCTAATTTCCTACAACCGCGCTCGAACAACCGCCAAACATCTTGCCACTGAGCAAATCGAAATCGTCAGGAACCTCAATTACGACAATATTGGTACTGTCGGCGGTATACCACCAGGTATCATTCCTCAATCCGAGGAAATCGTCAGAAACAACCTCGGCTACACTGTGAAAACCACCATCGTTTACATCGACGACCCTTTCGACTCCCTTGCCCCCACCGATGAAGACCCAAACGATTACAAGAAAGTACGAGTGGAAGTAACTTGGGGTGGTCTCGCTGATTCTAAATCCCCTGTGATTCTTTCCACCAACATCGCCCCCCAAACGCTCGAGGAAAGTGTCGGTGGTACCCTCCAAATCCTCGTTAGTAATTCACACGGTGAACCAATTCCAAATGCCGACGTTACCATTACGGTTAGCGAATTTAATCCCCCCATTAATACCACCATCGCGACCAATATCAACGGCACGGTCACCATCCCCGACTCACCTCCTTGCGTGAACTGCTATCACATTAGTGCCACCCGAGACGGCATGAGTACCGATCGTAC
>Ga0208958_1004041_pt1 | contig 10854 bp, 18 predicted proteins | sample RifOxyB1_FD_184032 | JGI IMG/M metagenome (GOLD analysis project Ga0208958, IMG submission 184032) | Soil microbial communities from Rifle, Colorado - Rifle Oxygen_injection B1 (SPAdes) | ecosystem: Environmental > Terrestrial > Deep subsurface > Rock core/Sediment | place: Rifle, Colorado...
TGCGTAAAAGATTTTGCAAAATCGTCTCCAAGAAGAATTACCTTATCCCACTCCCCATATTTCATTAAACCAGAAACTTGCGCCCAAGTTCCTTGGCCTGAAGAAAGTAAACAAATTAATTCCATTTTTAAAAAAATTGAAACAAGTTTTTAAGGATTATTGTAAAAAAGGGCATACAAAAGTTTTATAAAACCAATTTCTCTTTGATTTCTAATCATAGACTACATCATTACAAAATAAATTCTATGTTTGTAATGCATAGGTAGAAGATTAACAAAATGGCAGAACTACAAGACCTATTAAAAGAAGCTTTGGTAGGATTAAGAAAAAAACCCGAAGCGGAAAGAAAGTTTGATCAATCAGTCGATTTAATTGTAAATTTACAAAAGTTTGAAGTAAGGAAACACAATGTAAATATCTTTGTAAAAGTCCCGCATAAAATCAAAGACAAAAAAATAGCCGGATTCTTAGAATCAGTAAATAAAAATATTGATACAATCCCAAAAGAAGAATTCAAGAGATATAAGGACAAAAAAGAGATTAAAAAACTCGTCGATAAATACGATTTTTTTATTGCACAGGGAAGCCTCATGCCGTTAGTCGCTTCAACATTTGGTAGAGCATTGGGGCCATCTGGAAAAATGCCATCTCCGCAAATGGGAATTATTCTAAATGCAGACGATAAAACAATATCGGATTTAAAAGAAAAAGTAAACAAGGGTGTAAAGATTAAAATTAAGGAAGCAAGTGTTAAAGTTGCTATTGGAAAACAATCCATGAAAGATGAAGATATAATTGAAAATGCTCTCTCTATTTATAATGCAATTCTAAAAGAGATGCCAAGAGATAAAGAAAACATTAAGAATGTTGAATTAAAATTCACTATGACTAAACCTATAAAAATGAATGTGAGATAAAATGAAAACAAAATCAGATAACGAAGTTCCAACTGGGAAGATTAACACGGTCACAGAATTAAAAAAATTAATCAAAGATTCTCGAACAATTTTAATTGCTTCTGTAAAAAGCTTACCCTCTTCTCAATATCAGGATATTATGAAAAAACTTCGAGGAAAAGCAATTGTTAAATTTCCCAAGAAAAATTTGATTCTACGCGCAATTGAAGAATCAAAAAATTCACAACTTAATCAGTTAAAAGATCAGATTAAACAGGATTCGGCCTTCTTATTCTCTCAAATGGAAAGCTATGATCTTGCCACAGAACTCTTGAAAAATAAAAGTGCGGCAAAGGCAAAACCCGGCCAAGAAGCCCCCTTTGATATTGAAGTAAAAGCTGGAATGACTGAACTTGTACCTGGCCCAGCAATTTCCGAACTTGGAGCTGTCGGAATCGTTACTAAAGTTACTCAAGGAAAATTAGAGATCACAAAAGATAAAATTCTCGTGGAGAAAGGAAAGAAAATTACACAAAAGGCCGCAGATGTTATGGCTAAATTAAATATTAAACCATTTTCTATTGGATTCATCCCAGTATGCGGATTTGATCTTAATGAAGGAAAAATCTATTTAGAAATAAAAATTGATAAAGCAGAAGCAATCAAAAATTTGAAAGAATCATTTGGAAGAGCGTTGCCTTTTGCAGTTTCTATTGGTTATGCCAGCAAGGAAACAATTGGTTTCTTATTGAGCAAAGCAGAAGCACATGCTAAAAAAATTAACAGGATTATGACTGGAGAACCAGAACCAGAAGTTGTCGTTGCTGTTGAAACTCCAAAAGAAGTTAAAGAAGAAAAGAAGGAGGAAAAAGCACCTGCAGCTGCCGGACTTGGTGCTTTATTCGGATAAAATGAAGAAAGCAAATCTTTACCAATTTACAGGAAACCAAGAAGGAGAAAAAGTTAGTGGTTCTCTTTGGGGACGAACAGATAGCCAAGTGACAAATTATCTCAGAGATAAGGGAATTAAAGTTATTACACTTAGAGCAAAACAGACAAAAAGCATTGACTATATTTTCATAGACAAGTATATTCCACAATTAAATGTTGGAAAAATGGAGAACTAAAATGGAAAACATATATGCGGCACTTTTACTGCACAAAGCAGGTAAAGAAGTTAATGAAGCAAATTTGAAAAGTGTTGTAGTTGCTGCTGGTTTACAAGCCGACGAAAGTCAAATTAAGTCTCTTGTTGCCAGTTTGAAAGGTGTTAACATCGACAAAGAACTTGAATCTGCAAGTTTGGTTTCTGCTGCTCCTGTAGCTAACGCAGCTCCAAAAGTCGAAGCAAAGAAAGAAGAAAAGAAAGAAGAAAAAGCACCTGCAGCTGCCGGACTTGGTGCGCTTTTTGGGTAAACCCAATTTATTATTTTTATGGCGTGCCAAGCCTAACACTTTGCTAGTTCTAACTAGAGTATAATAAAATGGAACAAAAAGAAATATTGATTGGATGCTTTCACCATTATCGAAGAGCATTCGCTATTTTAGCCTATGCAGATAAAGAATTAAAAATGCGGGGGGCGGATAAATTTCTTTTGAGCCCAATCGAAAGCTTTGATGCTTTTGTACCGGAGGAGATAACCCCTGAAGAAAAAGAAAGGGTCAGGAGAATTTATGGAAAAGAAATTAAAGAACTAGAAGAAATTGCTAAAGAGTATAATAAAAAAATTGAGGGATTAAAAAAACCGGATTATGATTTAGCACTAAGAACATATGAAAGGGCAGAAAAAATTTTTGAAAGTGTTAGAGTGGCAAGAAAAACTGGAGGAGGATAATCTTTAAAAAGGGGGGGGATGATAAAGATTTTACATGGGAAAGGACAAAGCGGCAGACGCATTCTGTGAAGAAATAGACACACATCTTCGCAAAATAGATGCAGAATGGGGGGATAAAGAGGAACAAACAAAAAATATAAATAAAATAAACCTCTCAAAAATCTATAAAGAAAGTGGGATAGATTTCAACAGATATTTTTTTACGGGGAAATTTGAAGATAAGATTATGTTTTTTGAAGAAATGGCCAAAAAATCTAACGAGGATATTGCCTATGGTCCACTCCCCCCACAGAAAAACGATAGAGAACGATATAATCTTTTGCCAACATTTGATGGAAAAAATTTTTTTGGACACCCAGGGATATTTAAGAAAATGGAAGAAGAACCGAAAGAAGGGCTCATAAGTCTTGCAAGAGCGATTGCTGAAGCCGAAAAGCAGATTAAATCCGTCTACAAAGAATGAAAAAGAAAATTGGAATAAGATGAATCAAAAAAATTGGCCGACCCATTCAGAAAAAGAAGTAGAAAAAATCTTGGTGGATGCAGGATATAAGATAGAGGGAAATAAAATAATTACCCAAAAAGAAAGAATCTACTTCGGGGAAATTTGGAAAGAGATTGGATGGTATGAGGCAATTAAAATATGTTATACAAATTCTGGGGTGGACTTATTTAGTAAAAAAGGAGTTGCCATTCTTGAAGAAGCAACAAAACTGAAGACCTTTCTTGAATCCAAAAAAATTCGATATAGGGAATCGCCCCCCCGTGCCATTATTCTAAAATCAATAGAAAAACATAAGAATTTTCTCGAGGACATTGTAAAAAATTTGGGAGAAATGGAAAAAAAGAAAACAAATAGAAATATCTGGAAACGGGGGGTGTATCTTCCATGAATAAAATTGAACTTCTCGGGGCATTGGCAGTTTTGAGTTTTACCGGAATTTTGTTCACTCCGATTGGAACTGAATTTTGGAAATATCCCCTAATTGCCGGCCTTATCTTCGGAGGAATTTGATTTTGGAAAAGTTAAATTTTCAAATTATTATCCTAACCACCAACACAGTCCGAAAAGATAATTCTGTCCGTTATTTGTCCGAACAATCCTCTTAAACTAAAAGAGGTAGTTGATCCAATGGTCCCAGTCTAATTAATTTAATTGGCTGGGGCTTTATGATTTCTTATTAGTAATTTGGATAAGAAGGATGTACTAAGATTACTTTTTTGATTTTTTAGGAGTATGAATTTTCATCTTTTTTTTATCACTTTCAGTAAACTTAACTTTCTTAAGTTTCTTGAGACTAATTTCAACATCATCTCCTGCTTCAATACCATATTTTTCAAGAACTTCTGGAGGAATCGTAACTACATATTTGGGATAGACTTTATCACCAACTTTTCTTGAAACTTGTTTTTGTACCTTGGGCATAATTATTTTAGGTACCAAATATTTATAAACATTTCTATCTAATTTAAGGAATGAAGAAAGGAAATAGTAAAAAGGAAATAGATTCCTCCTTTGACGGATTTGAAGTTAAAATAGATTCTAGAACTGGGGAGATTAGTCATTTGAGTACAGGAAGTTTTGTAGGAATAAATAATGGAAGCAAATGGGTTTATGAAGAACAAGTAGATATTAATCCACATCCTCCTGTTGATAAAATGCATACCCAAGCTAATTTAAGATCTTCTAATAAAGAAAAAAGACCCAAGAAAGTTAGATTAAAAACTATAAAAGAATTAGATCACAAACCAATTGATTTTGAATAAATCTTAGGTACCGAAAGATATATAAATAGTAGTAGGTACCTAATTATATGGATCAACAGTTGAAACTTTATCAGTATGAGAAATCATTATTTGGTACGTCAGTTACAAAATTACGACAAAATCCAAAGGCTCTTGAGAATGAAAAAAGAAAATTTATAGATTCGATGTTATCATTCATTAAGCCATTAAATTTTGAAACACTTCAAATGAATGGAAGACCAAAAGCAGATATGAAAACGATTATTATTTCTCTGTTGATTATGTCTTTTAATGGAATGTCTTATAGGAGAACACAATCAGATTTAAGAGATTTGGTTGAAAAGGGCTTAATTGCAAGAGTTATCCCAAGAAGCACTTTAAATGATTATTCAAATAATGAAAATACTAAACGATTGCTTGAGAAATTAATTCAGGCTTCCGCTTTATTCTTTAATGATAATGAAAATACTTTGATAATGGATAGTACTTGGTTAGCCACAAGAATGTATTCGGGAGGGTACAGAAAAGTTCACGATAAAAAGAATGTTAATTTTAATGAAACAAGAAAGTTGCATATTGGATGTTTAAAGAATAGTAGAGTTATAGCGTTTGCTAAAACAACTGAAGGACAAGTTAATGATAATCCTGTGGGAAGAGAAATCATTGAAGGTGTGGCAAATGCAGGTTTTAATCTTACAACTGTTTTGGCGGATGCAGGATATATGAGTAAGGAAACTTATGCCCTGTGTAAAGAACTAGGAATTTTAAACCCTTACATTAATTTTAGAAGTAATTGTAAAACCAAACGTGCAAAAAGCGACTTGTGGCAAGATAGATTAAAACTATGGAAAGAACAACCAGAGGTATGGCACGAAGGCTATAGATTTAGAGTTTTAGTTGAAGGAATATTTTCAGCAATTAAAAGAAAAAATAGAAATTGGCTTAGAGCAAAAACTCCTTTAGCACAAGATGTCGAATTGTTATTATTATGTTTGGTTTATAATTTGACAATTATTGGGAAATATAGTTAAATAAAGGTAGAAAATAAAAGGTTTGATGTAACACTTTTAACATAGAAATCTTTATAAACCCTTTACTTCTTATATATGTAGTTTGAATTAAATGACAAACAAAATGTTTAAATACTCAAAAGAATTAAAAGTAAAATGGAAACAGAGAGCAAAACAGAAAAGCTAAGACCCCCCTATGCTAGTTCAGGGGTTGCAGATGCAATGATCGACTTATTTCGTAGATTAAACCCTCCAAAAATAGATAGTAAGTTTATAGTAGAAAATAACATAGCAACAACATCTAACGCATTTACTGCATTAGATTTCACAAAATGGGTGGGAATTACAGATCTAGAAGGAAATGTTATATCTGAAGTGGCTCAAAAATTAAGATTAGTTGGGGAAGAACGAAATAAGTATATAAAAGAGATTATAGAAAAATCCTATGCAGATTTATTTGAGAAAATTAATGTCGCTGAAGCTAAAAAAGAAGATGTAGTCAACTATTTTGTAACATATCATAAAATGGGAAGTGGGGCTGCAAAATATGCTGCAGCTTTATTTTTACATCTTTGTTATAAGTATGGGATCCCAATCGCAGAAGGATTAAAAAAGAAGACTCATACTGGCTCAAAAAAAGGAAGGCCAAAGAAGGATAAAAAAGAAAATAAAAAATCCAATGAAAATCCTCAAAAGACAAAAGATAATCCTCGACCAGAAAAGAATCTTAACGAAGGAGAAATTTTAATAGAAATTAGTGGTAACGGGGGGCTATACTTTCCTTTTTTAGCGAAAAACAAAACAGAATTAGAAAATTTAGTTGAAACGCAAATCAAACCAATCATAGAAGTAATAAAATTAAGGTTGCCTAATAAAGAGGAATAACTATCATCATATTCAACTAGGAGTCGTTTTAGGCTCCTTCCAAGAGTTTAGACTTCGTAAGGAGCTCATTACGAAGAGACATAAGGTTCGAAGAAAAGAATGCGTACCAGCATTAAATACTAAATACCTTTTGAACTGGAACAGAGAGGGTTTGTGGTATACTCTCGAATCCTAGTTGATATTTAATAAACATTACACCTCAATACAAACAAGGTTTGGGTTATTTATAAACATTTCTAATTATTTTTTACCCATTAATCTTCGAACAGCTTAGATAACTACCTCTGCTCTAGAACGATAACCTAACTTAGATTTCTCAATAAATTTATCAATTTCCTTTGCAAGTGTTTCAGGAATTGAAACATTAACATATCTAGCTCTCATACCTTACACGTAAGCGACACGTATTTAAACTGGTTTTCACTCACCTGTACTGGATAGAAAATGAGATATACGGACGAAAATGGGTACAAACGAGGAAAATTAAACCATTCAGATTTAATACATAGACAAATAGCTTACAAAGAAATCTATCTAAAGGACAGAGAAAGTTATCCCTTAAGATTCAGCGAATATGTTATTCACCATAAAGATGGAAACAAGAAGAACAATAAAATTAGCAACCTACAAATATTAACTCCTGAAGAACACGAATCAATTCACGGTTTTGATTATAATGGAGAGAGTTTTAGTGGTGCCGAGTTCACATTTTTAGACTTATTAAAATTCTCCGGAACAATTATTTTAGTTTTAATAATTTTGAATTTATTTATTGAGATACCAATATACTATAACATTTTAATTGGGATTATGGGGATAATAATCCCTGTATTCAGATGGTTAAGAATTATTACTTAAATTTTTTCAGACAGTTTTCGGACAGAGATAATAACTTCTCGGACATTATGGAATTATTCGGACTATGTTCTAACCACCGAACAATTTATAAACCAATTTTTTCTAGATAATTTATTCCAGGGAAAGATAAAATGATATCCGCACTATTTACAAATATAGAAAATGCCATCAAGAAAATCACCAAGAAAAGGAAGTTTGCAATTTTGGCCTCGAAAAAAGGCTTCTAAATTTCTACCTAGTGTAAACTGGGGTGCGATTGATTCTGATAAATCATTGAAAGGCTTTATTTGTTATAAAGCTGGAATGGCTTCAGCTTATGTCAAAGATAACACACCAAACTCAATGACAAAAGGAAAAAATATCCATGTTCCATGTACTCTCCTTGAATGCCCCCCGATGAAAATTTTCTCAATAAGATTTTACAAAAATAAAAAAGTGACAAAGGACATTCTTGCCGAAAATTTAGATAAAGAATTAAAGAAGAAAATTAAAATTCCAAAAAAGAAAGAAAATAAATTAGATACTGCAAAAATTGAAGATTATGATGATGTAAGAGTAATCGTTTATTCTATAGTTAAAAAAACTGGAATTAAAAAATCTCCCGATATGACTGAAGCGGATATTGGGGGGAAATCTATTGAAGAAAAGATCTCCTGGATTAAAAATAATTTGAATAAAGAAATTTTTGTCTCAGAAATTTTCAAAGCAAAAGAACTTGTAGATGTACGAGGTTTGACTCGGGGAAAAGGATTTTCTGGACCAGTTAAAAGATTTGGGATAGATCTTAAATTCCATAAATCCGAAAAAGGTGTGAGAAGACCCGGAAACATTGGTCCATGGCATCCAGCACGTGTAACTTTCAGAGTTCCAATGGCAGGTCAATTGGGAATGTTTACTCGTGTGGTTTACAATAATAAAATAATAGCAATAGAAAAAGCTTCAGAAAAACCACTTAAGAATTTAAAAAATTATGGAGACATCAAAACAGAGTACATTATTGTCAAGGGTTCTGTTCAAGGCCCAGTAAAAAGACAATTGGTATTAACCCCTGCTCTTAGAGAAACAAAGAAAACTAAAAAAAGAGATTTTGAGGTAATCGAATTAAGATGAAAGCAAAACTATTGGATATTCACGGAAAAGAAAAAGCAAAAATTGATTTACCTAAATGTTTTTCAGTTAAACCTCGAGAAGATATTGTCGCAAAAGTCTTAGAGATAAAAAAAACAAAACAACCATATGGAAATTCTCCAAATGCAGGGGCTCGTTCAGCAAGCGGAAATATAGTCCATCGAAGACATGTCTGGAAATCACAATATGGAAGGGGCATGTCAAGAGTCCCTAGAAAATCAATGTCTCGACGTGGAACCCAATTCAATTGGGTCGGAGCGGTTTCTCCAAACACCCGCGGAGGTCGCAGAGCCCACCCCCCAAAAGCAAGTTCTATGATTAATACTCTAAAAGTGAATAAAAAAGAAATGCAACTTGCAATGTATTCTGCTCTCAGCGCAACCACAAACCCACAATTTATCCTTAAAAAATATTCTACAATAAAGAAATTTGATAAAGAAATTCCATTCATTGTAGAAGAAAAAATAACTTCACTTAAGGTTAAAGAATTAATTAAAGCACTTGAATCTATTCTGGGAAAAGAATTAATGAAGCTTGCGATTCGAAAAAAAACGCAAAGGGCTGGGAAAGGAAAAATGCGTGGAAGAAAATATAAATCAAATGCCGGATTGCTATTAGTTCAAGGTCCAAAAGAAAAATTAAAATCAAATGTAATTGAGATAGTTAATGCAAATGAATTGGGAATCACTGACCTTGCAAGAGGCGGAATGGGAAGATTAACCGTTTATACAGAAAATGCAATCAAATACTTTTCAGGCGAAAAACCAAAACCAGAAAAAGAGATTAATAAAAAAGAAGTTCCGGTGAAAGAAATAAATAAAGTGGAGAAGAAAAAATGAAACCGCTAGTAACAGAAAAAGCAGTAAGATTAATTGAAGCAGAAAATACTCTTGTGTTTGAATTTGATAAAAGAAAAACAAAAACTGAAATAAAAAAACAAATTGAAGAAATTCTTGAAGTAAAAGTGGATAAGATAAGAACACTTGTTAGAGATAATAAAAAATATGTTTATGTTAAATTAAATAAAAAAAATCTTGCTATTGATTTGGCAACAAAACTCGGATTAATGTAAAATGGGAAAAAGAATTATTCAACAAAGACGTGGAAGAGGAACTAGTACTTACCGAGTCAAGAAAAAATCTTTTGTGTATAGAGTTCAATACCCGAAATTCCTCGAGAAAGAAGGAACAGTAATAAAGATTTTTAGTTCAGCGGCACACGGCGCTCCTTTAGCCAAGATATCTCACAAAGGGGAATCATTCTATATTCCCGCATTTAAAAAAATGGTTGAGGGACAAAAAATAAGTTTCGAAGTTAAGGATGCAAAAAAAATAAACGATGGAACAATTGCCTCGCTTAAGGATTTGCCGGTAAAAACAAAAATTTATTGTATTGAATCCCACCCAGGAGATGGAGGCAAATTTATTAAATCGGCAGGAAATGATGCAACAATTAATAAAGTAATAGGAGATAATGTTTTTGTATTAATGCCTTCAAAAAAAGAAAAAAAATTCCATCCAAATTGTAGAGCAATTGTTGGAACAACAGCCGGAGGGGGGCTAAAAGAAAAACCAATTTTAAAAGCAGGAAAACAATTTTATATTAAAAAATCAAAAAGTAAATTATGGCCAAGAACCTCTGCAATAAAAATGAATGCAATCGATCATCCATTCGGTGGTGGAAGAGGTAAAAATCCAAAATCAAAGATTGCTCAAAGAAATGCGCCTCCAGGACAGAAAGTTGGTTTATTAAGACCAAGAAGAACTGGTAAGAGGAAATAATCAAAATGGACTTAAGAAAAAAAGAATTTAAATACAAGGGAAAAACTGTGGAAGAACTCCAAAATCTCGGGGTAAGAGAATTCGCAAAGCTAGTTCGCGCTAGAGAAAGAAGAAACTTACTTAGAAATTTTCAAAAAACAGAAGAATTTCTACATAGGGCAGAAAAAAAACAAGGAAACAAAAAACAAATTCGAACCCATATTCGAGACATTGTTGTAGTTCCACAGATGATTGGGATGAAAATTCAAGTTTATAATGGAAGACAATTTACTCCAATTGAAATAACGGGGGATATGCTCGGGCATAAATTTGGAGAATTCGCCCCCACAAGAGCTAAAATTGTACACACTAAAAAAGGTGTCGGCGCGAGTAAAGGAAGTAAAAGTAAATCTAAGAAATAAAAATGACTGAAAAAGATTATAACCCAGAACAAAGAAATGCGAAGGCAATAAAACAGCAAGATAAAATTGCAAAGGTAAAAGCTGAAACCCCAAAAAAAGTTTCGGAAAATAAATCCGAAAAAAAAGAAACTTCAGAAACAAAACCCGTTCAAAAAAGAGCCCCGGAAAAAAAGGAAGTCGTTGTAAACGCAAAAAGTGTTCCAGTGTCTACAAAATATGCGATAAATATTTGTCGTTTCATTAAAAATAAAGAAATTGATAAGGCAATAGAAGATTTAGAGAAAGTTATTAGTATGAAGAAAGCGGTTCCAATG
>Ga0208958_1004045_pt1 | contig 10848 bp, 14 predicted proteins | sample RifOxyB1_FD_184032 | JGI IMG/M metagenome (GOLD analysis project Ga0208958, IMG submission 184032) | Soil microbial communities from Rifle, Colorado - Rifle Oxygen_injection B1 (SPAdes) | ecosystem: Environmental > Terrestrial > Deep subsurface > Rock core/Sediment | place: Rifle, Colorado...
AATTCTCGGTTTAATCAACGTTCTTTTAGCCAAACTTTCTCTGCCAAATCTTATTTTCTGGTCTAATCTCTTCCTTTCTTTACTTTATTTAGCTTGGCTAAGAGTGTATTTCTACCAGACTGTGCATCATGAACCTGCCTATTAAAAATGGTCTCTTGGAACTAAGAGTGGTCCCTCATTCCAGCCGTACTGAACTTCTCCAAGAAAACAATCAACTTAAGTTGTATCTCAAATCTGTGCCGCAGAAAGACAAAGCCAATAAAGAATTGATTAAATTTTTCAAAAAGGAATTTAATCTGAAAGTAGAAATTCTGCGCGGGTTGAAAAGCAGAGAAAAAGTGTTGAAAATTATCCATTAAATTTTAATATGATGTTATCTTTTAACGAAGAAATGAAGATTATAGACGAAAAGACCATCCAATTGGATCGAGAATTAAGCGAATTGGATCAAATAGTCTTAAAATTTGTCAAGATTTTACAAAAACACGTTCGTTATGTTCTAGTTTCTGGTTATGTGGCTATTCTCTTTGGGCGCTCACGAGGTACAGAAGATGTTGACTTCATTATTGAAAAATTATCTAAAGATAAATTCTTTAAATTATACCACGAACTTCTCGAAAATGGTTTTTGGTCGATTAGTGTGGATGATCCTCAAGAATTGTTTGCGCTCTTGAGTGAGGAAAAATTAGCCGTGCGCTTTGCGGAAAAAGGAAAAGTATTTCCCAATATGGAAGTTAAATTTGTTCGTGATGCTTTGGATACTTGGGCTTTAAAAGAAAGAATTAAAATCATCATTAAAAACGGAGATTTGTTTACCTCTCAAATAGAGATGCAGATTGCGTATAAAAAATTTATCCTCAAAAGTCCTAAAGATTTAGAAGATGCCCGTCATCTTCAAAAATTGTTTAATGTAAATGAGGATAAAATTAATAAATATAAATTAATCTTAGAACAATATGGAAGAATCTAATAAAATGACTTCGCATTTTAAACTTTCTTCAAAAGAAAGTAATCAGAAACAGAGGGAATGGTTCATAGATTATTGGGTGGATTACATGAAAACACATTCCGATGCTGAATGGAGCCGTCAGCAGAACGTTTTGATTAATTCTCTTTTAAAATCGGCTAAACAATGGTCTCGGGAAGAGTTCCGAGAATTGCAGCAAAACATTTAATAACATTCTTTTCTTTCTCTATTTCTGATGTTAAAAAGAGGACAGGTAACTATTTTTATAGTTGTGGGTTTAATCATTTTCTCAGTTTTTGCGGGTATAACCCTTCTTCTCAAACAAACTACCTTATCTTCTCTTCCAACAGAAAAAGTGCCGGCGGAGGTTGCGCCGGTTAAATCTTTTGTAGAAAATTGTCTGGAAAAAACTGCCCACGAAGGCCTCTATCTTCTAGGCCAACAGGGTGGATATTATGAGTTAGAGCAAGAATCTCCTGAACTTTTTTATTTTAATCTTTTTCCGATCATTTATGCAGAAAACAATTCTCGTTTAGAACCAGTCCTGAGGCCTTATTATTTTAGTGAGCAAGGAAAGAATTTTCCTTCTCTGCAAAAAATTGAAAGCGAGCTCTCTAAATATCTTCAAGAAAACCTGCCCTTTTGTCTAAACCAATTTAATGATTTTAAAGAATTATATGAAATTAAAACAGGAGAATTAATCGCTTCTGCAAACTTTTTTTATGGGCAGACTCTGCTGGAGCTTAATTATCCTTTACAAATAACTTACCGCCAAAAAGATTTCTCTTTAAATCATTTTAAAGTAAATTTAAATTTTGACTTTTTAGAAAAATATGAACTTGTGGAAAAAATGATTCAAGAACAAGAAATTAATCTTCGTCAGGTGCCTTTAGGTTATTTGACTAATTTAGCTTATGAACATGATTTTACTTTTGAGACAATTACTTTTGCTGATGCCCCCATCATCCAATTTGATTTTATTTTTACGGAAGATTTTGGAGAAAAGCCCTATATCTATGCTTTTATGATTAAATATGATTGGAATGAAGAAGAAATAGTTGAGGAAGAGATATGAACCCAAAAAATCTCTTTTTCTGGAGTTGTTTTATCTTCTTCTTTTCTTTCTTCAGTTTAGTGGTCTTTGCTCCAGAAGATAATCCCTTTCCAGAATTTGAAGATTCTGCTTCTGAGCAGGATTTGCCTTTATTGGAGGAAGAAATCCAGGAACCAGAATTGTTAGAACCCTGGGATGATTCTCTTTATCTTAATTCTCTTAATGGAAATGATTTGGCTTTAGCTCTGATGTCCGGCAGTGTTACGGACCTTAGTTTGATTGAAGATCAGAATTTAGCGGAAGCAATCAGAAGTAATCTTAACTCGCCTTCTGCAGAAAGTGGACCTCTTTTTTTGCAATTAACGGATTTAGATTTTAATCGAGCTTTAAGAAGTGATCAAACACTTTTACAAAACTCGGAGTTGCGGACTAATTTTGAAACTCGTTTGGAAACGGAATCTTTCCGCAGTGAAATAAATTCAGAAAGCAATAAAAAAGTTAAAGCGGCCTGGTATACACAATATCAAATCATTGACCTCGGAGCGCCGATAGAAGATTATAAATCGGGAAAAGTGACTACCGGCGGAACAATTGGGGCTAATTTTAATCCTCGGGAGCATCCAGGAGCAACCGTTTTAGAAACAGGACAGTTACGTGACGCTGCTGGTGCAGTAATGGATGGAGTCATCTTCCGAGAAGGAGATAATATTATCGTGGAACAAGGGACAATCGATCTTTCACAGGCCCAAGATAAAGGAAAAGAAAAAGGAAATTATCTCTCGCGCGGAGGCAATGTTTATTTCTCGGGAACTTATCTTTCTGGAGCAGAAGTAACTGTTCAAGTTAAAGGTGGGCAGTTATTAGTAAAAAGCACTTCTGTAGATATTTTTACTCCTACTTTTGGTACGGGGGTTCTAGATAAAGTGGCTACTGTTAGCGGCACTCTAACCCTTTATGATGACTTTGAAAATAACCGTCATCTGACTTTAGGTTCAGGAAGCGAGTTGATAATCTATAGTGAAAGAGAAGAGAGTTCTCTGGCGCTTTTTACATTGAAAGTGGAGAAAGAAACAGATTATTATGGACATGTTGGTTTCTGTTATGATGTACAGCGAAGCTGTGTAGGATATTCTAATGCTCTAGAAGGAAATGATTTTGATGCTCTCCGTCTGGTAGCCAGAGGCGATAATAAAATCAATTTACAATTAAGTGGGCTTCTGAACCAATTGGAATTGTTAGAAATTCCTCTTATTAAGGACAGAAGTCAAGTAATTTTAAATCAAGGTCAAATGGTTATCTCTAAAAGTTTTCCCTTGGTACAGGATCCAGCACTCTTGAACTCTTTAAGTGAAATGATTGTAACTTATTTTTCTAGTCGAGAATCCTCTGTTTGTCAGCAAACCTTTTCTTCCCGTGCGGGCCAGAGTTGTATGACCTCTTTAGAATATGAAGGGATGCAAAGCACTAAAGGATTGTATGAAAAGCATCAAGCCTTATTGAAATCCAGAGGTTTTGGTGAATTTTATGGAGTCAGATGGATCGATGCTTATTATTTAGAAAGTGGCTCTGCCCGAGAGAGAAGGATTGCTCATTTGAAAGAGAAAAAAGAAGCTTTAGAGAGCTCCATTGCTTCTTGGCAACAGAGATTAGAAGATGATCCTCTTCAAAAAGAACATTCTCTCAATGTGATTAGGATGAATAAAGAAGAATTGCAAGAGACAGAGACTCTTTTAAGAATTCTTCAATCTCCTCCGAGAGATTTACCGCGAGAGACCCATTGTATTGGTTATGTTGAAGAAACACTTAATAGTTTTACTTCTAGCAGTGAGAGATCTTTATTTATTAACACTCTAAAAAGGACAGACTCAAGTGTTCCTTTCGCCATGGAAGCTTTGGTGGAAGGAGCAGGGTGGGAAGCTTATTTTTATGCACCTGATGTGCAAGACCCTGAAGACGGTGGAACTCGTCATGGCCGAATTTATCAAAATATTAAACAAGATAAGATCTATAATATTTATAATTCTCGCGGACAAAGTGTGGTTGATTTTCCGGTGCAAGAGACCGTAATAGATTATCTTCTCTCTCCTTTCTCCCAAGAGGAAGGAAGAAGTGTCTCTGTGGAGGACCGAGAACGTTTAGAGATATTAAGAAGAATACCTTACGCCATTGGAGAAACTAGATATGGAGAACATTCTTATATCCTCAGTAATGGTCTCTTTTATGAAGTGCATTGGACAGAGGGTCCAGAGAGTTCTCATTTGATTGATGCCAGTAGCATTGATGGGAAGATTACAACCTCAGAAGGAAAAGAATATTTAGATTGGGATTGGCAAAGCGGAATTGTAGTTGCTCCTCCCGGAGCTTGGCAAAGAGCAAAACAGAGTTATTGTAATGATAATCCTTTGGCTCATGTGTGTGATGCATTAACACAAAGATAAATTTTTGTTATATTGATATATTAAATTTAATTTTAGATTAAATCTTTTCTCCCAGAATCCATTTTTCTATCAGTTGATCATCCAGAATTTTACCGACAACACGATATTTAGAATCGGCAAGAGGACTTCTTTCATCTATGCTCTGGCATCTTACGCCAATCTCTGGTTGATAATAGTCTGCATGACAAAATTGTAACCTTTTTTCTTTTTCTTGCACAATAAAGCCGATATGACAATCTAAACCAACGACATAAAGTCCCGGTCCCCGAGCTTCACTTTCAGCCACAAACTCTCTAAAATCTTGTTTTCTGGATCTTCTGATATCTGTAGTAAGATATTTTATACTGTTCTCAGCATAATCTTGACCAATTCTTATTCTATCTACCTTGAATCCAGCATGTTCTAAAATAGTTCCGACAAAATAACCGCAGGAAATTGTTCCTTCTCGGGGAGTTTGGCTTACTCCACTAAATTCCCAAGGTGTACCATACCAAGCAGGAAGAAGACCATTTACAATTTTATCTGTGATATAAATTCTTGCTTCTTTCAGAATCTCTTTTTTTGTTTTCGGAGAGCTTGCTTCGGTATATTGTTGTGCAAACTTTCTTTGTCTTTGTTTAATCTCAGTTCTTATTTGGAAATAATTTTGTAAGTTATCTTGTAAGTTATCTTGGCTACCCGAAGAAGAACTCTGAGGATTTTGATGGCTTTGAAAAGAAAGTTCTTCTAATACCGGATCCTCTAAACTAGAAAGAGAATAATTTTGCACTTTATCATCTAAATGATTACTATTTGTCCCTAAACTTTCTGGAAGAAAATTTTTAATTAACCCTAATCCTCCCAATAATATTCCCCAACCCCCTAATCTTAAAAGAAGTCTCCTTTTTTCATCCACTTTGTCTTTAGCGGCATTAAAATCTTCTCCTACAAATTCTTCAATCATAACAGAAAAAAACTGTTCTTATATTTATAAATCTTTCTATTTTTATCACTAATAAGTAAGAATAAAACTGCTAATTATGTGCTTAAATTTATTGCCTCAGTCTACAACAATCTAAACTTTACGCCCGCTTCCTCAAACAATTTCTTGCCCACTTTATCGGGATAATCATTCTTGGCTACCACCGCCGTAATGCCTGAATTGATAATTAATTTAGCGCAATTGGAACAGGGAGTGAAAGTTGTGTACATCGTTGCTCCTTTAGTGGAAGTGCCGTTGTAAGCGGCCTGAGCAATAGCATTCTCTTCAGCATGAGCACAGATACAGGGAGCGGAATAAACTCCCGATTTAATTTTGCCTAAATGGCGCAGAGTGCATCTTTCGCAGCCGCCTAAATTACAATGAGTCACCCCTTTAGGACTGCCATTATAACCGGTTGACAAAATTTGTTTATCACGGACAATAATCGCGCCCTTTTTCGCTGAAAGGCAATTGCATCTTAATTTTACCGCTTCGGCAATATTCATAAAATAATGGTCCCAGTCCGGTCGGGGCAGATGTAATTGATACAAATAATCTTTAACTAATTGTTCTACTTTGCTCTGCAATTTTTCTAGAGTGTTGTCATTAATCATGACCACTTCGGCCATTTCTGCTACTTTTTGTAATTGCTGGGCGTTCGGATCAGTAGAATTTTCTTTAGCCTCTTTTTCCCGCAGCTCTTTCATCGTCTTAGGATCATTTTCGCGGTTGCGAGAAATGATACGTTTCAAACGCACCGCTTCCGGCGCTTTGACCAAGACCATGATAAAATCTTCCCGCTCGCGCAACTTTCCCACTTCGGCGGGATTGCGAATAGAAGTAAAAACATAATTCTCGCCGTCTTTGACTTTTTCTAAAGCACGCTGAGCTAAAATGTCTGCGCTGTGTTTTTCGCGCAGTTCATTGCCTACCGCAATAAGGCTATCGCGGGTAATCTGTTCTTTTCTGTGATTCAACTCTTCTCGCAATAAATCGGAGAAAGAAACATGTCCAAAGTTCATCTTCTGCAAAATTTCTGCCACCGTATCTTTGCCGGAAGCATAATTGCCCGTGACGCCAATAATCATAAGAGTGTTGGTAAAAGAGTTTATTTAAATGGTTTTTCGTTCTGAAAAAGAGAGAATCTATCCATAACAATCTATCATATCTTTAGAGATACTCTGAAAAAGAAATTAATTTAAAGAGTAAATTATTTTAGAAGAAAGATGAAGAAAGGTCTCTTTATAGTCATTGAAGGTTTAGATGGCTCAGGTAGTACCACGCAATGCGAATTGTTGAAAAGTTTTCTACAGAGCAAAGGCCAGCGCGTGCTACTCACGAAAGAACCAACCAACAATCTTATCGGCGGCTTAATTCGTGGAGTTCTGACAGGTGATTGGCAGATTACACCGGAAGGTTTACAGTTATTGTTCTGCGCCGACCGTGCGCATCATTTACAGAAAGAAATTGTTCCCGCTTTAGAGAAAGGCACGCACGTCATCTGCGACCGCTATATGTATTCCACCTTGGCTTTTGGCGCTGTAGACTGCGGCTTGAAATGGTTGCAGGTGCTTAATGAAAAATTTTTGCAGCCGGATCTGGCTTTCGTCTTAGAAGTTCCGCCAGAAATTTGTATCCGCAGAATTGCCGCGGGCAGAAATCGTTTTGAATTATTTGAGAAAGAAGATAAACTAAGAAAAGTTTTGGCTAATTATAAAGAGATTGCGCTACAGTATAATTTAAATTTTGTCGACGGGCAGAAATCAAAAGATACGGTACATCAGGAAATTAATAAAAAAGTAAACGAATTATTGAATAAAAATTAAAAAATAAATTTTTTAAGAATTAAAAAAAATAATTTAAAAAATTAGAAAAACGTCAGAATTATAATACTTCTTTTTCTACCGCTTCTTTCTTTTCCGGCTCAATTTTTCCGAAGAAAGATTCCAATTTTTTACACTTTGCCTGTCCCTGGTAAGAAATCATAAAACATCTACCCCCTCTTTTTCCTTAACATCCATCACAGAGAAATAGAAAAGTAAAAAGTATTTAAAGACTCCTAACCTAGAAAATATATTCTGCAAGCCGATACCACTCTCTAAAAAAAAAGTATTTTTACTACTGCTGAGGATTTTGTCGCAACCACAAATTTATAGCTCGAGAAATCTTTATATAGCGTAAGATTTTAATAAGTCTATGCCGAAAGAAAAGACGCATTTGTTCGTGGCCGAACGCATAGAATTGCTGCTCAAAGATAAGAAGCTTCAAGCATTGCTCCAACGTAATCGCATTTATTATTTATTGGGCGCGATTATTCCGGACTGCTGTTATTATTCAAATCCAACCAAAAAAATAGCGGAAAATCTGCATGGTAAAAACGGAAATCTTACCAACTTTTTGGTTTTTCAGTTATTAGAGCAATATAAGAAGAATAAGCTGAAAGAACCAGAAAGAGCAGAAAGAGATCTGGCTTTAGCCTGCGGTTATCTGGCGCATTGTGCTTTAGATAGTGTTTTCCATCCGGTCATCAATTATTTTACTGGTTTTTATTATAACAAAGAAAATAAAGAAAATTCCCGCGCGGTTTATCTGCACCGTCATTTTGAAACTTATTTGGATCAGAAATTAAAATTGCCATTTAAAGTAGGAAAAATGTTTTCGGCTAAATTGTTAGCGGAAACTTCTTTTGCTTCTTTGATTGCGGTGAAATTCAATATTTCTGCACAAAAAGTGCAAACTTCTTTTCAGGAGCAATTAAAGAGAAACAGACAATTTGACAGTTTTGCTTGGTATGCTTTAGTTTCTTTAGTCAGTCATCTGGGAATATTAAATAAAAAAGATCGTGCTTCATTTTATCCCCATCTTTATTTTGATCTCACGGTTTTGCCGGAAAATCTTCTTTACTGCGATTCATTTACGGGAGAGCGAAAGAGAACGACCATTACCGGAATTCTGCAGCACAGCACGAAAGTAGGTGCAGAGTGGCTCACTGCGGCGGGTGCTTATGCTTTTGGTAAGATTTCTCTGCAACAGGCCAAGAAGAAAATTGACGGACGCAGTTTAGTTACAGGAATAATAGGCAAGCCCTCTTCCGAAATAAAATATACAAAAGATAATAAGTCAGAATTGTGATTTTCTATTTATAATCAAAATAATTTTTTCTTACTTTTTCTTTTCTCTGTCAATCAAATCTAAAATTTGATGTGATTCAATTCCGCCTTTCTCAGCATTGATTTTTAAATTAACAAACTTTAAAGAAGTCGTGATGAATGTAAAATTCCAGAGATCTTTCTTTTCAAACCGTTGTAAGATTAAAAAGCCGTCTCCTGTCTTTTCTTTGGGAAATAATTTAGCCGCTTGCTCTTTCCAAATCTCTAAAGCTTTCTCTAAATGAACTTTTATCTTGTTTAACTCCAATTCTTCCAATTTAACTTTTTCTTTCTGAAAAACTTCATCTTCTGGCTTGATTTCAAAATCATTTTTAAGAGGAGCAAAGACCGTAATTTTTTCAGTTTTAGGATTGAAGAATCCGACTTCCCACTCTGCTTTTGGATTTAAATCTGCAGAAAGAGGACAAAATAAATGAGTCAGATAATTCTGGGGATTAAGCTTTTGCCATTTCTGAAAAAGCTCGTTCTTTTGCAGTTGGGCAAAAATGTCTGTGGGTGTAGTCCAACTCATGAATATTCTCTCCAGGTATAGTTGCAGGCGGTACATTTAAAGAATCTTGTTTCTGGTTCGTCGGCGCCGCGGGTCTGCCTGGTCCAATAATAAGCGACTTTGTTGCCGCATTTTTCACAAGTAATCTTGATTTTAGGATGTGTTTCTATCTCTTCGACCACTTCAATCTTTCGTGCCGGAGCATTAGTTTCGGTAATGGAAGTGTTTATTTCTTCACCTTCAGGAGTTCTGGTAAAGCCGCAGCTGCAATAAAGAATTTTTTTACCACCTTTATCTTTAGGCCTTAAAATTGAACCGCATTTAGGACAAAACATAAAACATCACCTGTCTAAGTTTATGACTTGATTTAAAATGGATAATTTTCTTGGTCTTTATATAATTTATTCCTATCTGAAACTATATTTGAAGATTTCACAATAATTTACTACTAAATAGTAACATTTATAAAGAGGTGGCTTTTTTATCTATAAAATGGATTTTTTTATACAAGCTTTGGAAGACAGTTTGACTAATTATTGCTCTTTAGCTAGTAGGAGTCCTCCGGCGACAGAAGGTTTCAGCCGTAATCATCCCCACGCCCGAGTGGCTCGAGTTTTTGCTTCTGATACTCCAATGGAAATACTAGTTCAGTTTGAACAGGATTTTTCTCTTTTTGCGGAACAACTGAACCTCCGCACTAATCAGGGAGAGACATTGGATCCAGATAAAGAGATAAGAAGATTTTTAGAAGAACATCGTTCTCAATATTTATCTCCTTATGCGGTGATTAGTGCTCATGCTTTCTATAATTTTATGCGTGTAGATTATACTCTTCAGATTGAGCATCACAAGAGAAACGGCCATTGTTAACGTTGGATGTTAATGCCTAAAGGTTTGACGGCATCAACAAACAAGATTTTGAGCCAACCTAAATAAGGCAGTCTTAAGATGCCTTTGCCGTAAACTCGATCGAGAGAAATTTCTGTTTCTCGCAACGATTGATAGCTGTTGGCGTTATGGTCGCCTTTAGTCTGATAAAATATTTCTCCGTCTTCTTCCCCAATACGTACCACACGATGAATCAAAGGTTGAGCTTTGACACTTTGAAAAATAAGGACATCTCCTAACTGGAGATTTTTTTCATTGGCGCGCCAGAGAATAATAACATCGCCTTTCCTAAAACCATCTGGGAAAGGGAAATTTTGGAATTGGGTTTTAGTGATACCATAATTCTCGTACCAGGCGCCGCAAACCTGCCAATAATTAGCAAATGATTCTTGAAATTGCGGCAGATCTTGACCGCAGAGCGTGTTTCCATATAAGCCGTGTTCCATAGACTCGGAAACGACGGCGACAATGGGAAAACTGGTGCCTAGTAATAAACCTAACAACGGGTAGATAATAAATTTGATGATGAGAAACGCCACGATGATATTGGCTAACCAGCTCCACAAAGAATCTTCGTGCCAGAAGAATTTCCAGATTCTTTTGCTGTGATGTTTGAATCTTTCTGTCTTTTCGTTCATGGGAGAAAACAATTCTTTTGCATTTAAAAAACTAACGCTAGGTTTTTATAGTTTAAGCACTTAATTTTTCTCATGGAAGAAGAAAAAGAACTAATCGCCGAAATCAAGAAGAAAAGAGAGTTAGCTTCTTTAGCGGATGATTTTGTAGAAAAAGAATTGCAAGAGTATCTTAAACGCGATTATGAAGCTCAGCAATTTCTGAAAACGGAAATAAATCCCAAATCTTATTTATATAAAAAAAT
>Ga0208958_1004049_pt1 | contig 10826 bp, 14 predicted proteins | sample RifOxyB1_FD_184032 | JGI IMG/M metagenome (GOLD analysis project Ga0208958, IMG submission 184032) | Soil microbial communities from Rifle, Colorado - Rifle Oxygen_injection B1 (SPAdes) | ecosystem: Environmental > Terrestrial > Deep subsurface > Rock core/Sediment | place: Rifle, Colorado...
AATAACCATAACAATTTTTCTATATTATAATTATGTAGTTCATAAATCTATATTCAAAAAGAAAGAAGAACATCAAAAAGAAAAATCAAAAATAGAATTAGAACAAGAAGAAATTAAAGACTTTATCAACACAAATCTAGGAAGTTTATCTCTCAAAGAACTGCATTCTAAAAAAGAATATTTTCAGTATAAACTATATCTCGATGCATCATTAAATCCTTTTCCAAGACGTTACTATTGCAAACTTGATGATTTAGATTTCACAATAGAAAAAAAGACCAAGGAACACGAATTATTTGAACTAGAGGAAAACACTAGAAGAGAAAAACAAGAATTAAAAGATATTAGGGAAGAAAAACGCATAGAGCTAATGGATAAAGAATCAAAAAAAGCAGAAAGGATTTATTCATTAACCCATTATGAAGATAATGTCATAACCAGAAAAATAACAATAGAAGAGAAAAAGGAATTAAAAAGTGCAGGATTTAAGCAAATAAATGAATACTGTATTTGTCAGAAAAAAATTATTACTGTATTTGTCAAGCCCGTATTAAGTCATTCAGCAACACATACTTTTCTTGTTTGGTCAACAAGAAAATTATTGTCTGAGTTTGATGTTACAAACATTCAAGAGCATGATACTAGGGATGCAGATGTAACATTTACATACAATAACAGAAAATATGCTATTGAGATAGAAACAGGCAATTTATTAAGCAAGAAAATTCAATTAGAACAAAAAATAAGTTATCTTAATAAAAAATATCCTAAGAGATGGTTTTTTATTGTTTCAAACAGAAATTTGCAGGCAAAATATAAAAAATACGGAATAAGCACCCAGAGAAATCGAGTGTCGGAAATACTTGAAAAAATGCTCGAAAAAACACACCCGTAAAGATCGGGTGTAAAAGCTAAATCATCGACTAAAATACTGCAAGAAACATCACTAAAACAGCCCACCGTATACTGTACCCCCATCCTATTATAATAGGCATCGGGAATCTCGGTATTATTGATTAAAATATTTCTGTCTGCATTGATTTCAAGACATCTATTTTTTCTTTTAATTCTTCTAATGTTAATTCGCCGTTTGCATAACGTATTTTTAATATTTCAACAGGATCAGAAATATTTGCTTGAGATATAATCTTTTTCTGTACTGTTGTTCCAAACGCTTTCTCGATTTTTTCCTTTAAGTCTTTATTGCTGATGTATACATAAATTTGTGTTGTATAAATATCGCTATGTCCTAAGCTTCTCTGTATATAATATAAATCAACGCCTTTTTCAAGAAGATATGTTGCGTATGTATGTCTTAATGTATGAAAACTATACAAATGTCTTTGTTGTCCGTTGCTTGTCTTTTCCCATTTAATTAATAATCCTGCTTTTCTCATATATCTTCTGAACTTTATAGATAAATAATTTGTACTTATTCCTTTTTTTGAACTAGAAGGAATAAAATAATCTGACTCTGTTATTCTGAACCATTTTTCGATTAATGGTTTTATCGAAGAAGGAAGCATGACATATCTGTCCTTACTGCCCTTACCTTGAACAATTTTTATCTTGCCATCAACTAAGTCCATATCTTGTTTTTTTAATTGACATACCTCGCTGATTCTTAACCCGCAGAATAATGCAATAAGACATGCCATAAAAACATCTGTTTCTTCTATTGCTGTAAATAATTCTGTTAATTGTTTTTTATTAAAAACATTAGGAAGAATTCTGTGTTTTCCTTCATTCTGATTTTTTCCTCTTTTAATTTTGTTTGCCATTTTACATCGACCTCACTAAGTTTAATCCTTGAATTCTTATTGCAACACAAATAGAATTCTCGCTTTCATGTCTGCTTTTAAAATGCATATGCAATGCTGTCTTCTGATTAATCATTCCATTTTTTAGCTGAAATCTTAAAGCTTCAGGTATTTTTTCTAGGAGACACCATCTATAAACTTTGTAAGGATTGTGTCCTTTCTCTAGGAGAAATGCGTACATTTCTCTTTCCTTGCCCAGCAATAAAGAATTTTTCTTGTAATGATGCTGTGCAATTTTTGCTATTATTTGCGGGAAATTGCGAAAATATTCCTCACCAAAGCGTTCTTGTACTTCTTTCTTAATAGACTCATATTCTATTAACCAATTTTTACGAAGATATGTTTCTTTCACGACTCTCGACCTCCACCTGTTCGCCAGAAGCCAAAATTCAGGCACGACAAGCCCTAAGCTCAAGAGTTCGCAGAGTATAAAGCTTTTGATTTAGTAATAACTACAAAGTAACACAAAAAAACCAAGTTCAATTCCCATTAATAAATAAAAATACAAAGAAGGGGTTTATGAAGGGGGTGAAACCCCCTTATTATGGACCCACCGGGAATTGAACCCGAATTTCACGCTTGCAAAGCGCGTGTTCTACCGTTAAACTATGGGCCCAGAACACGTTTATAAAAATGAATTTTGCTTTTAAAAGGTTTTGTTTGTTATATGCACCAGCCGGGAATTGAACCCGGCCCTCAAGCTCTTTCCAATATTATTTATTCACCATGGGGGTGACTTGTTAGGGGGTTTCGACCCCATACAATGGGAAGCTCGAATACTACCGATATACGACTGGTGCTTATTTATTTTTACCACAATAATACTTATAAAGGTTAAGAAAGATAAAAAAATATGGTATACAGCAAAAAACAACATATTGATAAGAAAAAAGCAGAATTGGAAAGAAATTCAAATGTTATACATTATGATTGGGAAAAAAGTGGAAATCAAATAGAAAATAATGATTGTCTAAGATACCGATTCTTAATAATCAGACAAGATCAAAGAGACGTTAATACAGCATATTCTAGATTAGCAGAACAATTAAAACCAATAATTGAAGAAAGAAATTTAATGCATGGAAATTGCGAAGGATATTGTTTCTCCTGTTTAGAATTAGAATCATTACAATCTCCAGATAAAATATCTATTGGAAAATTAAAAAGAGATAGAAGATTATGGGACAGACAAGCCCCTAGTGGATTAGACGCACATATTCAAAAAATTCTTGAAGCCCTTCCTCGCCACAAGTAATCTTTTTAAGTATCCCTTTCTTTAGTTTTAGATGGCAATAAAAAATAAATTTTATATTACAACTGCAATCGATTATGTTAATGCCCGACCACACATTGGACATGCATATGAAAAAGTTTTAGCTGATGCTATCGCTCGATGGAATCGATTAAATAACAAAGATGTTTTTTTCTTAACTGGTGTTGATGAAAATGCTCAAAAAAATGTGGAAGCTGCTCAAAAAGCAGGTGTTTCTGTAAAAGAATTTATTGATAAAAATACTGGTTTTTTTATTGAACTCTGCAAAAAATTAAACCTTAGCCATGATGATTTTATAAGAACTACGGCAACAGAACATGCAGTGGTTGTACAGAGAATAATAAAAAAAATTATTGCAAATGGAGATATTTACAAAGGAGAGTATTCGGGATTATATTGTACTGGTTGCGAGGGCTATTACACTGAAAAAGATTTGGTTGATGGAAAATGTCCAGAACACAATAAGGTCCCTGAATTAAGAAAAGAAACAGCATATTTCTTTAAATTAAGTAAATATAAAAATCAACTTCTTAAAATAATTCCAAGGTATGTTATCCCAGAATCAAGAAAGAATGAAATCCTATCAAGGGTAAAAGAAGAATTAACAGATATATGTATCAGCAGAAAAGGTGCTAAATGGGGGATAGATTTTCCAGGAGATAAAGATTTCAAAATTTGGGTCTGGATAGATGCATTGATAAATTATATTTCGGGGTTGAAAGGAAATGAAAAAAAATACTGGCCTGCCGATGTCCATGTTATTGGAAAAGGAATTAATTGGTTCCATAGTGTTATTTGGCCTGCATTATTACTTTCTGCAGGTTATAAGTTGCCTGATAAGCTTTTAGTTCATGGTTATTTGAATCTTGGCGGGCAGAAAATGTCTAAATCTCTGGGAAATGTAATAGATCCATTGATTTTACTTGAAAAATATTCTACAGATACCCTCAGATATTCATTATTGAAATGTTCTGTATTTGAAGATTCTGATTATTCTGAAAAAATATTAGTTGAAAGAAATAATTCAGAACTAGCAGACAAACTCGGAAATCTTGTTTCAAGAATAGCGGGATTAATTGAGAAAAATGAAGATGGGAAAATCCGACAGGACAAAACAGATAAAGAACTTGCTAAAAAACTTAATTTAAAAAAAATAATTGAGCATTATAATAATTATGAAATTGATAAAGCATTAATTGAAATATTTGCATTTATCGATGAATGTAATCTTTATGTTCAGAAGAAAGAACCTTGGAGATTAACTGCCCGAGAAAATGAAAAATTTTCTGGGCACAGAAAATCAGGAGAATTTTCTAGCGGAAAAGAATTAAACAAGGTTCTTTATAGCGTTTCTGATAGCCTTAGAATCCTTACAATCTTATTATCTCCAGTAATCCCAGAATCATGTGAAAGGATTTCAGAAATTTATGGGTTTGATTTAAAAAAAGCAAATATTAAAGACACAAAATTTGATTTATACAAACCAATTAAAGAAATTAAAAAACAAAACATATTCGCTAAAATAGAATCTGATTTAAATGAGCAAACACAAATGCCAATTCAAAAAAAAGGAAAGATGAAGCCTAAAGAAAACGTAGTTGTCTTAGGCATTGAGCCAGTGAAAAAAACCGAAACAAAAACAGAAAATAAAAAAGAATTTGTAGGAATCGCCCCACTCAGCGAGATAAAATACGATGATTTTGCAAAACTAGATATTAGGGTTGCAAAAATTTTAGATGTAAAACCGCACCCAAATGCAGACAAACTATTGGTCTTGGATATTGATTTGGGTTTTGAAAAAAGAACACTTGTTGCAGGATTAAAAGAACATTACAAACCAGAACAATTGAAAGGGAAAAAAGTAATTGTTCTAGCAAATCTTGAAGGAAAAGAACTCAGGGGGATAATGAGCAAAGGCATGATCTTAGCAGCAGTTAACAATGATAGAACAATTGTGGGTGTTTTGCATCCAGATAAAGACATTCCAGTTGGAAGTAAGATTTCTTAATATTAGAATTTGGTTCAATACCTTTAAATATTCGGTTTACTTAAATATAAATATGCCCAAAATGTCATCAATTAAGAAAAAAATAAACGAAGCGGTAAAAGGGGGAAAGAAAAAACTTCTATTTATTTGTAATAACAACTTAGTTAGAAGTAAAGCTGCCGAATTTATTATGAAGAAAAACAAAAAATTTGATGTTAAGTCTGCGGGGCTTTCTCCATGGGCTGATGTTCCTGTAAGTAATCAATCAATAAAGTGGGCAGATGAAATCTTTGTGATGGATGAAGAACATGAATTTCAAAAATCAAGACTTATGCAAAAATTCCCAGAAGCATTAAAAAAAGAAATAGTAATTCTAGAAATTCCTGCAATTAATGTTCGAACAGATGATCCTGAATTAATGGTAAGAATAAAAGATAAATTAAAACCTTATATTAAGTAAATATAATTTCAATTAAAATGGCAGAAGGGGACGGGGAAATACAAGATAGAATAATCTTCAATATATATGAAATAGAAGCATTAACTATTTCTGAGGAAGCTTTTTCTTTTGGAACAACTGATTTTGACTGTCCACGCCATGATAAAGAAAATAAAAAAAGGGCAGCAGACTGTCTAGGATATTATAATGTTAACAATAAATTCTCCCAACCTTGTGATCAATGCTATAAGGCTATAATTTTCTGGCACGATAAAAATAAAAAAATAAACCACTATACTCCTGAAAATTTAAAAAAATTGGAAACTCTTGTCAATGATTTAAAAGAAAGGGGGTGTCCATTTCACGGAAAGATAAATAGCAACGCTGCATTTTTTTATTTTAATGATAGAAGCAATACTCAAAATTTTCTAAAATTTTTAGATCAACAAATGAAAGAGTATGACATACAAGGGGTTCTTGATTGGCAAAAGGCTTGCGGAATGTTTTGGAGATTAAAACCAGAAATGTGGCTTGGTTATAAGGAATTTCTTGGGGTTGAATAAAATTTATAAACTAGTTATCTAATTGAGTGATATGGTTTGCAAATATTGTGATGTGACGAACGAAGATGAAAGTTTTATCACAGAAAGCGAACATTGGAGAGTTTTTCTTTCATATGATCAATGTTATGTTGGGCATTGTTTAATCGTTGCAAAAAGACATGTCAGAGACCTTAATGAATTAAATGAAGGAGAAATAAAAGATCTTTTTAATCTTATTAAAAAACTTGAACAGGTGATGAAGGATGCTTTTGATGCAACAATGTTTAATGTTTCCTGTTTAATGAATGATTGTTATAATACGATGAACAGAAATGATTCTGTTCAGCGCACCGAAAACCTAGTGTTTTCGAGTGTTAAACCAGTCGATCCACATGTTTACTTTAATTTACGACCGAGATATGCAAAACGAGTTGACCTGGGACTTATTTTTGATGATCCTGAATTTGGATTCCACTATAGCTCATCAAGAACAAGAGAAGTTTCTGACAAAATAAAAAAAGAAATTATGACAAAGATTAAAAGCTGTTTGTAAAAAATTGTGTCTATCTCAAAAATCTTATCTTAATTTATAAAACAATTCTGAATCTTTTTTGTATAGTGCTGAAACCTCTTTGTTAATTTTTGATTTTCCAGAGTTCAATGATTCTAATTGTCCAAAGAGCCATAAGAAAGAATCAAAATCTTCAAATGAAATATTTGCTAAACCATTTTTATTTTTTAAACTAACTACACCTTCTCTAAAATATGCAAATGTTCTTTTTTGACTTTGGCTTTCTGGAAAATCTCTCCAATCTGAAAGTTTTTGCAAAGCAAGTGCAGCATATTGGTCATAAATAGGATAACTATCTGTTTTATGAAAATGACAATATTTTGATGCAAAAGACAAAATATTTTTCAGTTTGCCATTTAACTTGAATTGTCTTATCTGTTCAACTGCTTCTGGGTTTCCTTCCTTAAGCATTTCATCTAAATGTTTTATACTTACAATATATTCTGCAAGTTCATCAGGATTATAGATACTGGTTGAATAATATTTATCTATAGTTGCTATCTTTGGTAAAACAACCTTTGTAGAATTATTCCTGGTATTTTGCCCAAACAAAGAAATGATAGCTTCTCTTCTTTTTTTCCATCCACTAAGCTGATCATAAATTTTTTTCCCTGTATCTATATTTTCTTTTGTTATCATTTTAATTGATCCCATAATTAGATGAAAATTGTCGAGGTTTTATCTCGTAAGAATCTACTTTTATTGTTTTTGCCAGATTATTTGGTATAGAATAAAATTTTATTGATTTAGATTTTGCTCTGCCAAAAAGAATAATCCTTAACTCCCTATCTTCTTCTATTGCCTTAATAAGTGGGCTGATTTTATGGTCTCTTGAACATTCCTTGTGATTCTCTATCCTATATATGAGTTGTTTTATTTGTCCACCCTGTCTTTTTAATTTCAATCTAAGTTGTGATTCATTAGCTATTCCTTTTAAAAAATCTGCACCCATAAGATACATTGCCCCATTAAACTCGAAAACATCAACCTTGGGATTTTTATAGATTTCATCATATCTAACTATCTGTGTTCCGGTTTCTTTATTTTATTAAGTTTTTTGAAATAACATTTTATTGTTTAATTATTTAATATGTGAGCAAAATTTAAAGAAGAACGACCTTTATAAGTTATTCGGTTTATGCAATCTTTTCTAATCATAAAATAATTCTAAATATTTTTATAATCTTAAATCAACATAAATTCATGAAAAAGAGACAAAAGAAACCCTATTCAAAATTAATTGGGTTATCCCTAATTCTTGGAGGAATATTTTTAGTTCTAATTAATGAAATTTCTGGAATCACCGGGTTTGTTATATCTTCTAATAATCCCTTAATGAAAAACATTGGAACATACTTCATTGGAGTAGCTTTAATGATTGCCGGAGCAACAATTGTTTATTCTGATAAATCTAACAAAGCACTTGAAATAATGATTTCTCAAAAAGCAATGGAAAGATCTCAAAAAGACAAAACAGTAAAAAGAAATATCTCAAAATATCTAAAAGAGATAGATATGATTTCTCAAAGCCCATTAGAAAGACCACAAGAGATACTTGGAGAATTTCATGTGTCTCCACAAGGCCATAAAGATCTTAGGGTGGCTTGGCATTTTGATAGGCAGAATAATATTCTCTATATTGATGATTTGCTTTATCATGAACGTGGAAATATTTATGTTGATCAATGGAATGATAAGGTAAGAAATCACAAGATTACAAAAAGAGATTATGAATCTTCGGGATATGAAAAATATTCTGGAAGAATGGCTGCTTAGATTTAATTTAACTAGTTTTTTTAATTAATTTTTCTTTAAATACTCTTGATAAAAATAAAAAAGAATTGAATATGTCTAAATCACTAGTTTCTTCTTGTTCTAGTCTTAATAATTTTGAATATTTTTTGTCGGTTTTATAATTTATTAATTCAGAATCTGTTTGTTTTGTTTGTTCTATCACCATTCCCTTATATCTTTTAATTAATTCAATTGCGTCAATTTCTTGTTGATATCCTAAATATAAAAAAGTTTTTGCTGCTTCATCCTGCATTCCAAAATATACGCACCGATAATCTCTCTCTCTTGCAGTTACTGTAAATTGTTCATGACTTTTCAATCCATCGTCTGTATCCAAGGAAAGCTCTAAATCATTTCCTTCCATTGATAGCTTAATTTTTGACTCTGATGGAATTTCTGCATTTACTTGTAAATAAATAGCGGCCAATCCTTGAAGGGGTGTATTCAATCTATCTGTCATTTTGTTGTACTTTTCTTAAATCTTGAATATTTAAAAACCTTTTGTTCTGTTATCATAAGAAAGTGACAACAATCTTTATAAATCAAAAAATCTTGATGATACCATGGCCGAAGAAAATAATGATACAAAAATCGCAAGTTTAGAAAAATCCCTAATAATTTCACAAAAGATAAAGACAATTGCATGCCATCTCGGTGTTTCAAATAAACTATTAGAAGAGGGCAGACAAAAAGAAGCGAAAGAAATGTTAGGGGAAACTGCTTATTGCATACTCGATTTTATGGAAAATTATCCAAGAAGTCTTTTAATCAATCCATACAAATATTCATATCAAAGAGCATCTGCGTTATATCAATTAAAATTTGGTTATAGGGGTGGTTAATTAAAATGAAATTTCTAAAGGAGTTATCCAATGCATTGTTCTTGTTTTTATTATCTGCAGGAATTCATAGTCATGCCCAAACAATTGAAAAACCAAAGATAATTGCAATAAATCCAGGTCATTTTCCAACAGCAGAAATGGGTGGAACAGGAGCACCAGGAAAAGATGCAACAGAATATAAATTAAATTTTAAAATTGCACAATATATTCAAGAAGAATTTACATATGATCCAAGATTTGATGTAATTCTTACAAAAAATGAAAATGATTTTAATGAAAATTTATCAAAAGAAATATTAGATCCATTCAAAATAAAAAATATTCGGGCTAAGATGAAATTAAAACGACCATCTGTACGCGGATTCAAACCAAGAGGAAATCCAACTGCAACACACCCATCTATCTTAAGATATTTGTATTCCACAAGACTCACATTAGAAGAAAAAGCTGAAATTGAATTAACAATTAATATCCATCATGATGCATCTACAAAACCAGATAGTGGGCATTCTGTCATTCTAAGCCCATATAATAAAACATATCAAGAAACAAAAAATCTCGCGCTTTGTTTTTTAGAAGAATTAAACAAAGAACAAAATCTAAGCAGTCAAGAAAATTTCCCAAACGACAGTATTCCGGACTTTCCAAAAAATATGCAAGAAGATAGGATGAAATTTAGGGGAAGTGGATTAAGATTCAGAAAACTTCTCCCCGAAATAGGAAATTATCAAATTCCTGCAAAAAAACCAACAATTTTAATTGAATATAATTTTGCAAAAAAAGTTTCAATTCACGACGATAAATATTTCAAGAAAATGGCAAGAGCAACCTATCGTGCAATTTTAAGATACTACAATGTAGATTCCTATGAAAGTATAAATGATAAATTTGAAATTGTTCTTAGAAATTCAAAAACAGGTTATTCTGTAAAGCCCAATAAAAATCGCATCAGCGATTTTGTCATGAAAGATGTCTTTGGGGGAATAAAAAAATAAAAAGAGAAATTACTTTAATTATCTAATCTAAATTTGTTTGTCATTTTATGGATGTCCCCCACCTGCTCCTTTTCTTGATTGATCAACATAAGCCTCGCAATCCTCTTGACAAGAACAATAATTATATCCGGTGCAACCACAAAAACTCTCACATTTACATTCATTAGTACATTTACAATAACCATTACAATGAGGTACACAAACATCATGGCTAAAATCACCCAAATTATTCTTATTTCCAATAAAATCAAATTCAGAAATTATATCTGCTATTCCTTCCCCTTCATTCTGTGCATCTTCTAATCTAAATTTTTTGTGTTCCATTTTTATCCTGGAGTATATGTGTAACAACTACAATTATCTGGATCTCCCCTATCCCTCCTACATCCACCATCACTTGGGCAAGTTGGATCGGTCCAACCAGATGATTCACTGTTACAACTGCAATATTTATCACACCCACATAACAACCACCAAAATGTTTTATCAGTATATTCTGAATTGTTCTTTTTAAAAGAATATTCTCGAACAATATTTGGATTTCCTGTAACTTCTGTTCTTAC
>Ga0208958_1004055_pt1 | contig 10809 bp, 10 predicted proteins | sample RifOxyB1_FD_184032 | JGI IMG/M metagenome (GOLD analysis project Ga0208958, IMG submission 184032) | Soil microbial communities from Rifle, Colorado - Rifle Oxygen_injection B1 (SPAdes) | ecosystem: Environmental > Terrestrial > Deep subsurface > Rock core/Sediment | place: Rifle, Colorado...
CCAGTATCCGGGTTCGCCCCAACTTTTGACCGATTGGTAGAAGGCAAAGATTTTATTATCGTCAGATATGGCCCCGGTGGGAATCAAAGTAACTTCAGCGGCAAAGGTTTTGGAAGGGATGGCCTGTTTGACCTTTTTGTTTGCCAGAAGGTCAAAAATATGGTTTGACCGGGCGACGGTTTCTTGGTAGATGGCTTCAAACTGGGTGGCGGTGTCTTTGGCCCAGAGGTAATGGGCTTGGTAATCGAGATAGTCGCGGGCGCGGGTGGCCGGGTCATCGGGATTTTGGAAGGCAAAGCCGAGCAGGTTGAATCTAACGGCGGTTTTGGCGTAATAGGCGGCCAGCTGATCAGGCCCCTGGTTTTGATAAAAGGTAAGGATCTTTTTGAATTTACGGTTTAGCTCACCGGTTAAAACCGAAACTTCCTGGGTTCGGGACCATTGGTAGTAAAACGAGTAGTTATCAAAGATGAGCTTGTCGATATCTTGGTTGGAGCTTTTTTCTTCTTCGGCTTGAATGACTGATTCCCGGGCGAAAAAGTCGGCCGGGTTTTTGTAGAGGTTTTGGGCGGTGATAAAGCTTAATTTTAGACAATCTTCCGGATCAGTATCCCGGGTAAAGGCTAAGATATTGGCCAGGTCGCTTTTGGGCTGATCCTGGCTTAAGTTGGTGTCGCCGAAGATAAAGTAAAGTTTATCTTTATGGGAGAAGCTGATGCCCAAATCGGTGCCTTTGACATTGGTAACGTTGGTGTTGTTGACGCCGGTTAACTGGCAGATTTGTTGGGTGGTGAAGGCTTCGGCCGCCGTCGCCCCCGGGATAGCCTGGTAGATTGCCGGCTCCGGGCGGCTTAAGAATACCGAGACGGGTCCCAAAACTAAAAAGGAAGCAAGAAAGAGTAAGAAAGATTTGTACTTAGCCATGAAATCAGGATATAGTGAAGGTTAGGCATGAGTCAAGACGAGCTCAAGTACTGGGTGGGGGTGGCCGGGTTTGCCGGCATGGGGATAAAGCGGTTTACACTACTTAAAAAATACTTCGGGTCGGTGGAAGCGATTTGGCAGGCGTCGACAGGTAAACTAATATCTTTGGGAATAAAACCGGAAATGGCTAAAAGTTGGCAGGTGTGGCGCGAGGGCCGCGATCTCGATCGGGAGATAGAAAGGTTGGGTAAGGAACTGATTAAAGTTATTACCATTGAAGATAGCAGGTACCCTAAACTATTAAAAGAGATTGACTTACCGCCATTTATCTTGTTTGTTAAAGGTAAGGTAAACGTCCTAAACAGGCGGGCGGTAGCGGTGGTGGGGACGAGAAAGGTCAGCAGTTACGGCCGGAGGGTAACGGGTGGTCTGGTTAGTGGTTTAGTCAAAGAAAAACTGGTAGTGGTGTCGGGTTTGGCGCGGGGGGTGGACAGTTTGGCCCATCGGGCCACTTTGGCCGCCCGCGGAGTGACGGTGGCGGTTTTGGGGCACGGTTTAGACCGGGTCTATCCGCCTGAGAATCGACCTCTGGCAGAAGAGATCGTTCGCTCTGGTGGAGCCATCGTCAGTGAGTACCCCTTGGGTTATGGGATTCAAAAAGGCAATTTTCCGGCCCGAAACAGGATTGTGGCCGGTTTAAGTCTGGGAGTGGTGGTGACCGAGGGGGCGCACCGCAGCGGCACCAAGATCACGGCCGGTTTTGCGGCAGACTTCGGCCGCGAGGTTTTTGCCGTACCCGGGCCGGTAGGCAGTCCGACGTCCGTCGGACCGGCAGATTTGATTAAACAGGGGGCAAAATTGGTGACGGGGGTCGAGGACGTTTTAGAGGAGTTGCCGCGGGGTTGACAACATGTTATACAACATGTTATATTAGGCTATATGTTAAAGACTTATCTTTACGTGCCAGACGAATTAAATCGTGAAGTCGAAGCTTTGGCTACGGCCGGTAAGACCAGCAAGGCGGCGGTGATCAGAAGTGCGCTTGATGCAGGAGTGAAAATGCTCAAGAGAAAAAAGACTGGTTCTGTGGAGGTTTTAAACCGAATAGCCGAGATTGGCAGAAAATATAATCTTAAAGGGCCAAAGGATGCTTCTGCTAAGATGAATGAGTACCTCTGGGATAAAGATTGGAACAAAAAGGATGAATAAACAAACTTTGGTGGTGGGGGACGCAGATTCGATCGTGGCGCGAGCTAATCCCAACGACCTGAAGCACCAGGAAGCTAAAAAGATTACCGATAGACTTAGTGATTTGGAAGCCCAGCTTATTTATCCTGTTACCGCTGTGGTTGAGGCGGTAACGTTTATTCAGCGAGCTTTAAATAGTGGGGCAACCGCTTATGGGACAGCGGTGGAGTTTATCGAGTCGGGGCAAGTGGCAGAGGTAGATGAAGAGATTTATTCCAGGGCCGTTAACGATTTTTTTGACGCCAGTGTCAGCAAACAGGATACTCTATTTGATTGTATCGTGGCTGCGGTGGCCAAGAAATACGGAGCGGAGGCGATTTTCAGTTTTGATAAGTTTTACCAAAAACACGGGTTTAAGTTGGCGTCAGAGCTGTAAAGATGAAATTAATTGTGGTGGAGAGTCCGACAAAGGCCAAGACATTGTCTCGATTTTTAGGGGAAGACTATCAGATTGAGGCGTCGATGGGGCACATCAAGGATTTACCTAAGAGCAAGTTGGGAGTCGATCTTGAAAAAAACTTTTTGCCCGACTACCAGGTAATCGAGGGCAAGAAAAAAGTGGTGGCGGCCTTGAAAAAGGCGGCCAATGGGGTAAGCGGGGTGATTTTAGCCACTGACCCGGACCGGGAAGGAGAAGCGATTGCGCGTCATGTTCAAGAGGTGTTGGGCGCAAATAACCAATTTTCAAACTCCAATTTTCAAAGAATCGTCTTTCATGAGATTACTAAAACAGCGGTGTTGGGGGCGTTGGCGCACCCGGGAAAGGTGGATTTAAAGCTGGTAGATGCCCAAACCGCCCGCAGGGTTTTGGACCGGTTGGTTGGATATAAATTGTCGCCAATTTTATGGAAAAAGGTTCGTAGAGGTCTATCTGCCGGTAGGGTACAAAGCGTGGCAGTACGCTTAATTGTTGAGCGGGAGAAAGAAATCGAGGCTTTTTCGGCTATCGAGTATTGGGAGATTAAAGCACATCTTCGCGCGACCAAAGGCGAGGTTTGGTTTGATTTGGTTAAGGTCAATGGCAAGAAGCTTGAAGTGGGGAATAAAGAGCAAGCAGATAAGATTGTTGAGGATCTTGAAAAGGCTAAGTATAGACTAATAGAGGTAGCGGAGAAAGAGGTCAAGCGTTATCCAGCGCCGCCACTGATTACCTCGACTTTGCAGAGGAGTGCGGGCAATAGGTTTGGTTGGAGCGCCAAAAAGACTATGAGAGAGGCCCAAAGACTGTACGAAGAGGGTTTGATTACCTATCATCGGACAGATAGCGTTAATTTATCTGTGGTTGCTGTGGAAAAGGTGAGGAAAATGATTGAGGAAAGATACGGAGGCGAGTATTTGCCGGAAAAAGCGGTTTTTTATAAAGCCAAGTCTAAAATGGTCCAAGGAGCACACGAAGCGATACGGCCTACTGGGCTAAGCACAAAACATGAAGCACGAAGCACGAAACTAGGCAAAGGCGCGGTTTTGCTTTACCGGTTGATTTGGGATAGGTTTGTGGCATCACAAATGAAGCCGGCAATAGTCAAAAGAACTATTGCCACTGGTGAAGCGAAAACGGACTCACTTTATTTATTTAAAGCGAAGGGCGAGCGGTTGGTGTTTGACGGCTGGTCAAAAATCAACGAAAAAATTAATTTACTGACAGTTCAGGAATTACCTCAACTAACAGAGGGAGAAGCGCTTCAATTAATTAAATTACAACCGGAGCAAAAATTTACCCAACCGCCGGCCCGCTTTACCGAAGCCAGTTTAATTAAAGAATTGGAGCAAAAGGGAATTGGCAGGCCGTCTACTTATGCGCCGATTATTTCTACCATTCTAATGCGTCAGTACGTAGAAAAAGAAGAAAGGAGTTTGAAGCCGACGGTGATTGGATTGACGGTGACGGAGTTTTTGCTTAAACACTTCGCGGGCGTGATGGATTACGAGTTTACGGCTAAAATGGAAAACAATTTGGATCGGGTGGCGGAGGGCAAAGTGGTTTGGGTCAAGGTGGTAGAGGAGTTTTATCGGCCTTTTTCCGAGAGGCTAACCAAAACTGAGGAAAATGCCAAGAGGGTTAAAATCGCGGTAGAAAAAACCGGTGAGGCCTGCCCGGAGTGTAAACAAGGCCTGCCTGCCGGCAGGCAGGGAGAGGTGGTAGTCAGAACCGGAAGGTTTGGCAAGTTTTTATCTTGCTCGCGGTTTCCGGAGTGCAAATACACGGCTAATTTCAAAGAGGTGGTCAGCGGAGTGGTTTGCGACAAGTGCGGCGGCCAGGTGGTGGTGAAAAAGACCAAAAAGGGTAAAAAGTTTTACGGTTGCGCCAATTACCCCAAGTGCGATTGGGCCAGCTGGAGCAAGCCCAAACCAAACAAAAGTTGATTTGGGCGGGTGATTTTAGTACATTTGATTGATGGCAAAAAAGCGAGGACGCTTAGTTGTGCGGTATGGGCCGATGTGGTCGGATAAAACCAGTTGGTTAATAAAGCAGTTTGGTAAAGTGGCTGACACATTGGCTTTTAAGCCCGATATTGATACCAGGTATACTAGAAAGCCGGTTTTAAGGACTCACGATGGAAAGAGCGTGCCGGCAGTAATGGTGCCAATTGATCAACCAGAAAAGATTTTCGAGGCAGTAAAAAGAAAACGGGGGGTAATAAAACGAGTGCTGATTGATGAAACTAACTTTTTTTCTGGTGGTTTGGTGAAAGTAGTTAGAAATTTGATTGGAATGGGGATTGATGTTTATACTGCTGGGTTAATCTTGGATACCGACCTGCAAGACTTTGGTCCAACCAGGAAGTTAACTAGGATGGCCGATGAGGTGGTAGAAAGTTTTGCTAGGTGTGATTTTATGTTTTTAACTGGTAGGTGTGGGAGGAGAGCCAGGTTTAACTATTTTAAAGCAAAAAAGGATACGCAAATTGTGGTGGGGGCCGATGAGTTGTACGGCGTAGCCTGTGAAGATCATTATCAGGCCCTTCACTTTAAGACTGGTAGTCAAAAACAGTGGTGGTCAAGAATTAAGAAGCTGGTTGGGGCTAATCACCAAAAGAGCGACTGGAGTTGGTTTAGGCGATTAAAGTTACCGTCTAAGAAAAGGAGGCCGTTAAAGTTTTCCTTTGACCGGTGGCCAAGAATCGAAGTAGTAGCAGACAGTATGCGGGTGGGTAAAACTACGGCGGCTAGGGCTTTGGGTATAGAGCTTAAAAAACTGGGTCTGCCAGTAAGAGTCAGTTTAGAGGATTGGTCGAATAATCCCTATTTGGAAAAGAGTTACCTTGATTCGTCGGAATGGATACTTTTGTCACAAGAGTGGTTTGCTAAGAAAAAATTTGAGCAAATTAAACGTGGAGAGAAAGAAGCAATATTTATTCAGGATGTTAGTCCGGAGATGGATTTTGCTTATGCTTTGACCAATGTGCTCATGGGTAGGATGTCAAAGGAGCATTTTAAGGATTACTTTAAGTTCTATTCTAGCCACAAATGGGAAAATCTGCCGGCTCCAGACGTATTGGTTTATTTGACGATTAGCGATGAAGCCTTAGTGAAAAGGGCGTTGGAGAGTGTTAGGGATCTGGAGAAGATTGATCCATCATATTTTTTGTTGATGCGAGCGGTTAATCGAACCTGGCTGGCTGATTCAGACCATATGACGGTGGTTAATATTGATACTGACGACCTTGATTTTTCTAAAGAAGGCCCGGCTAGAAAAGCCTTAGCCGGGCAGGTTTTAAAAAAACTACACGATTTAGGCTGGAAGTGGGATAATAGTTTTACTGCTGAGATGAAAAGGCAGGATTGGTTTGCTATGGTAGCAATATGAAAAAACAACCGTGGTGGCAAGATCTTAAGAAAATTGGTAGCTGGCCGCTTGGTTGGTTAGCCGAAGTTGAATTTCCTGACCAGAGGAAAGCTCAAAAGGAAAAGGGTAGAAAGTGGCCGAGAATTGAAGTGGGAGGCGACACCATGCGGGTGGGTAAAACCACGGCGGCAGTGGTGTTAAATGAACAGTTTAAGAGGAGGGGTCTGTCGGTTAATTTATCTGACGAAGATTGGCAGTCAAATCCATATTTGTTTGAAAGTTATCGGGATTCTTCCAAGACGATTTTTGAGTCGCAAAAATGGTTTGCTCAACGTAAGTATGAACAGTTAGGCAGGGAAAATAACTCGATTATGATTCAGTGCGTTCATCCGGAAATGGATTTTTGCTACGCTTTGACCAACGCGATTATGGGCAAGATGAATCAACGCCATTTTAAAGCCTATATGAGAGTTTATCTGTCTTTGGGGTGGGATAAAATTGCGGCGCCTGATTTACTTGTTTATGTCACTGCCAGCGATGATATTTTAGTCAATCGAGCCCAACGGTCAGCGAGAGATTTTGAAGTAATTGATCCGGAATATCTTTTGGTGATGAAGTTTTTAAACCAAACTTGGCTCAGTGGAGCTAAAAAGAGAATGGAGGTGTTAGTGATAGATACTGACAATTTTAACTTTGCCCTCAACCAGAAATCCAGAAAGGAGTTGTCTGACCAAGTGATTAAAAAACTAAAGCAGAGAGGTTGGAGATTAAAGTGAGAAAACAGCAGGGTAAGTTGATAGTTTTTGAGGGAATCGACGGTTCGGGTAAAGCCACGCAGGCAAAGTTATTGTTTAATTATTTAAAGAAGAGAAAAGTGGCTGTGGAGGAGATTGCTTTTCCAAGATATGACACCATTCACGGCCAGGTAGTTAAGCGGATGCTTCAGGGTGAGTTTGGTAAAAGCGTTAATCCCTATCTGGCCTGTTTGCCGTTTGCTTTGGACAGGTTGATGGCTAGAGATATGATCAAAAATTGGCTGGCTCAGGACAAACTAGTGATTGCCGACCGGTATGTGACGGCTAGTATGGTGCATTTATCAGCTTTTTTACCGCAGGATAAGCAGCAGCGGAAGTTTATGGACTGGGTGGCGATACTTGAGTATCAGATTCATGGTTTACCGCTGGAGAACTTAGTGGTTTTACTGAAAGTGCCGGCGAGATTAAGCCAGAAGTTAATGGTAAAAAAAGACATGGTGGAGAAAGATTTAATTTATCAAAAACGGGTTTATAACCAGTATCAACAGATGGCTAAAAAATTTGGGCATTGGGTAGTGGTCGAGTGCGTTGATAAAAAAGAGGAGATTTTGCCCAAAAGTGAGGTCCACCAGAGGGTGCTTGAGGCATTAAAGAGAAGAAAGATAATTTAGGGCTTGACAAGCCCCCATCGGGTTTGGTAACTTTAAATCCCAGAGCCACTGGTTGCCTCACGGCAAGCCAACTCTGGTTTTTTTACGGCTCTGAAAGGAGAAAAGGTGAAGTTTCCGGAAGGAGCGCCGATTCAAATCAAGGGGTTAATGAGTCAAGACGGAGGAGGAACATTGCCAGTGGACGGAAAAGATGAAGGTAAGGGTCAAGAAGCTTCAGTAAAACCACCCCATTGGACAGCCATTCCAGACGAAGCATATAAGTCATCGCCCTGGTTAAAAGACCCTAAAGTCTTGGGGGCGAAACAAACTAGGACAAAACCTGCAACGGTAAGAAAGGGCACTAACCCTGCAGGCAATCCGTAAGCGACCACCCGAGAGGGTGGTTTTTTAAAGTATGAAAGTAAAGCATTAGAAGTTAAATAGTTTATATGAAGAAGGACTACTACACCAAAGTTTCAAGCTACGAAGCCAGAATGGGTGAAGTGAAGCGGGTGGTGCTTTTGTATTCTGGGGGTTTGGACACCAGCGTGTTGATGAAGTGGATTCAAGATAAATATAGGGCAGAAGTGATTGCCCTAACCATAGATTTGGGACAGCAAGGCGACGATTTAGACAAGATCAGAAATAAGGCTTTGAAGCTGGGGGCGAAAAAAGCTTATGTGATTGATGCCAAAGACGAGTTTGCTGATGAATATTTGTCGCACATGATTAAGGCCAATGGTTCATATCAGGGGGACTACCATATATCGACAGTGAGTAGGTATTTGATGGCCAAACTGGCGATTGTGGTAGCTACCAAAGAGAAGGCTGACGCAGTGGCTCACGGTTGTACCGGAAAAGGTAATGATCAGGTGAGGATTGATTCGAGCATTTTAACTTTAAACTCCAACGTTAAAATTATTGCGCCAATTAGAGAGTGGGACATGACACGGGAAGCGGAGATCGAATACGCTCAAAAACACCAGATTCCTGTGCCGGTAAAGAAAGATTTTCCTTACAGCGTGGATGATAATATGTGGGGAATGACTTGGGAGGGTGGGGAGATTGAAGACCCGGGTAAAATTCCTCAAATCGACCGGTTTTTGACTGCGTGTAGAACCTTGGACAAGACACCGGATAAACCGCAGATGATTACTTTGGAGTTTAAAAAAGGCGTCCCTTATAAACTCAATGGTAAGAGTTATAAGTTAGCAGAGATGATTATGAGGCTTAACAAAATAGCCGGCAGACACGGAGTCGGGGTGGTTCATCATGTGGAAGACAGGCTAGTGGGCCTAAAAACGAGAGGGGTGTATGAGCATCCCGGTGGTCATACTATTATCCAGGCTCATAAAAATCTAGAGAAGTATGTTTGCACCAGAAGAGAAAACGAGTTTAAGGAGATTATGGATGTGAGATTTGGCTATCTTTGCTACGGGGCTTTGTGGTTTGACCCAATTATGGATGATATTAGAACTTTGAACGACAAAATTAACGAAAAGGTAAACGGTAAGGTAACGCTTAGGCTCCATAAAGGCCACGCGACTGTGGTGGCGATGAGGTCGCCTCATGCGCTTCACCACGTGTCGTTTGAGGACAAGGCGACACCATTTAATGTGATGACCAGTGCGCCTTTTATTGAGGTTTACTCGATGCAGATGAGGTTGTCGCAACAGCGGGGTGAGAAAAGAGTTTTGTTGTCGATTGGGAGGCAGGGAAATAAAGAAAAATTGTTACCGACTGCCAGGAAGCTTTCTAAGTTGGGTTACGTGATTTTTGCCACTGAAAAAACTCACAGGTTCTTAACTGAAAATGCGGTGTCCAATTACTTGGTGTATAAAATCAGCGAGAAGAAAGCCCCCAATTTGGGGGTGATGCTTAACGAAAAGGGGTTTGATCTGATTGTAAACATTCCCACGTCAAGCGTTGACAAGAAAGAAATGACCGACGGCAAGCTGATTCGGCAAAAGGCGGTGGATGATAAAGTGACTCTGTTGACGACCGTGGACACAGCCAAGCGCCAGATTGAAAAGCTATATGAAGCTAAATTTGGTAAGCTGGAGTGATGGTTAAAAAAACTGATGGTTGGGACTTAAAAAGGTTGCTTGTTGAGGAAATTAAAAAGCAGGGCGGCTGGGTTAATACTCATGCTCATTTTGATAGGGCTTATACTATTTCTCCAAAGCTTCTTAATCAAGCACATGCGCTTATGGAGCGGAAATGGACTTTGGTTGACCCTATGAAACGGGCTTCTAGCGAAGAGGTATATGAGGCGAGAATCGAAAGAGCTGTGAGGGCGATGATTAGTCAGGGAGTATCTGCTTGTGCGACATTTATTGATGTTGACCCTGTTGCTGGACTTAGAGCAATAAAGGCAGCATTGAAGGTAAAGAAAAAATACGCCGGGAAAATTACCATGTTGCTTATTAATCAAGTACTTAAGGGTGTAATTGATGAGGACTCGAGACGATGGGCAGAAAAAGCCTTAGAGTATGTTGATATTATTGGCGGTAATCCTTCTAAAGACCGACCTCAACCCAGAAAACATCTGGATATTGTGTTGGGATGGGCGAAGAAGACGGGCAAGATGGTTCATGTACATATAGATCAGGAGAATAATCCGAAAGAACACGACACTGAACTGTTAGCAAGAAAAACAATAGAGCATGGCCTTGAAGGAAAGGTGGTAGCGGTTCATTCAATTTCAGTCGGGGCTCAACCAAAGAAGAGAAGAAAAGAAATTTACAAGTTGATGAAGGCGGCTGGATTGATGGTTGTCTGTTCGCCTTCGGCGGCCATTTCCATGAAGCCGTTGTCATACAGAACAGAAATTCACAATAGCATTGCTCCGGTGCCAGAACTTCTAGATGCGGGGATTACTGTAGGGTTAGGGTGTGATAATATCGGTGATATTTTTCAGCCGCTGGTTGATGGAGATATGTTTACAGAGTTGAGGTTTTTGGCAGAAGCGTGTCGATTTTACGAGCTTGATCAGCTGGTGAAAATTGCTACTATTAATGGTAAAAAGGTTTTAGGGATTTAAAATGGCAGATCTAAAAGTAAAGTTTTTAGGATTAACTTTTGCCAACCCGCTGGTGATGCCGTCGGGGATTATTCAGGAGATTGGCGACCACGTGCGGGCGGAAAAAGCCGGGGCCGGCGGGGTGACGACGAAATCTTTAACCAAAGAACCCAGGGAAGGAAATCCCCTGCCGCGGGTGATCAAATATCCCTTTGGGCTGTTGAATTCGGTGGGTTTGAGAAATCCGGGGATCAAAGAAGGGGTTAAGCAGCTAAAGGAGTTTGTGGCCCAAAGCAAGATTCCGGTGATTGCCAGTGTTTTTTCGGCCAACGTGCCGGATTTTGTCAGTCTGACAGAACAGGTGGTAACAGCAAAGCCTGATTTTATCGAGCTCAATCTTTCCTGTCAGACTGACAAAATCCG
>Ga0208958_1004056_pt1 | contig 10808 bp, 16 predicted proteins | sample RifOxyB1_FD_184032 | JGI IMG/M metagenome (GOLD analysis project Ga0208958, IMG submission 184032) | Soil microbial communities from Rifle, Colorado - Rifle Oxygen_injection B1 (SPAdes) | ecosystem: Environmental > Terrestrial > Deep subsurface > Rock core/Sediment | place: Rifle, Colorado...
TGAAAAAATTAATAATCCAAAGCAAGAACCATCAAAAAGTAATTATAATCAAGATTTTTCAGAAGAAACCCAAGCAAATATCATGAGTTTTTGTAAGGCTATATTAAAACATTTAGATGATGTATTTTTTACTGTCATCCAGGATAGAGATGCAGGTAATCAATTAGAAAACAAAAAGTATATTATTCGTGAAACAAAAAATAGATTTATTATTCAGGAATTTGAAATAATGTGGATACAAAGACCTTTGAAAGAACGGGGAATAATTTCAAAAACAGCGGATATTGTGGAGGAGATTAGAAATCTATGTTCAATTCTTGTTAATTCCATGCTTAATTCTTCTTTAGACGAACGTATAGATGAAACAAGGAAAGCCAAACAGATAGGATTATATACATTTTTTAGTCTGACAAGAACGGAATATTCTAATTATAAATTAGGGGAGATATGCCCCTTAGATTTCTTTGTAGTATACTTTACAAAAAGATTAAAAGAAATTATAAAAAACAATAGGGCATAGCTAAGAAAAAATGTAATAAATACTTCTAATGAAGAACTGCAAAAAGTTGAAAAGATTGGAAAGAAAAAAGCAGAGGATATAAGAAAAATATTAGATGAAAAATACTAAAATATATAAGTAAGATAATAATTAAGAGATGTAATGTTAAATTTTTTAAGAAAAATCAAAGGTGATGGCACTCCTAGTTTAGCTGAGGCTGAATCCTTATCTAGAAAAATAAAAGCATTAGATGCTAATGTTGTACAACTAGTTACTACTTTAAGAGCTATACAATCAGCTCCTAGAGGAGCTCAAAAGGCTCGAGACTATCTACCTCAACTACTTGAGGCAATACGATTCAATCTTGAAGAAGAATTGAATTTAGCAAAGGCGATAGAAAAAGAGACTAGACAAGAACCATCAAAAAGTAATTATAATCAATTTTCAGACCAACAAAAACAGATTATATACCAATTTTGTAGTAGGATACTAGGGAATTATGATACTTTATTTTGGAAATACACAACTTATCTTTCGCACGAAAGAAGACTTAAAGAAATAATGGATGAGAATTTTAATATTAACCTTGAAGATTATAAGTATTTAATAACAAATCTTTCAATAGATTCTCTATCAGAAAAAAAAATCATACAAGTTAACAGGTGTATCAAAGTAATTCTCGATCAGATTTTAGAAACTTTTTTAACAACCCGGAGAGACGAATTAAATCGTATATACACACTCAGAGTAAATAAATTATTTAGTTTAACCTCAGACGAATATAAACAGCATTTTAGTAAAAAACAATCTCCTTCAAAATGGTTTAACCAAGCTTTCACAAAAGAACTTGAAACTATCATAAAGAGTTAAGTTGGCTTAATAATTTTTCTCTTTCTTCAAAAATTTCAATTAAAATATTCAAAGACTCTATCTCTTTTTCAATTCTTATTTTATGGTAACTATATTCCTTAGAATTATAAACTAAACCTTCTAACAGGGAAAATTCGCCCAAATATTTTTCAAAATGGGACTTTGCACGAAGAAGATCATTTTTTATTTCAATTGTTTGTTTAAAAGATTTTGGGGAATAATTCTCGGCAGTGAGTAATCTATTAGCCTCATTGAGATAGAAATATCCTTGATCTAAATGGCCCTTTTCTAATAAGAATACTGTTCCACCATCGCGGAAGGGGCCAATTTTATAATGGTCTTGAATATATCTAGGGGTATAAATCGAACCTAAACCCACTATAAATACTGCTCCTGCAATTAATTTGTTGATTAAACGTTTCAAATTTTCCTTGTCTAATGAATCCATAAAATAAATAATAAAAAAAGATTAATATACCTTTCTATACTAACAAGCAACTTGTATGATTGCATTCTGATCTGACTCTGAAGAGTCTACTAAGGTTATTTTCAAACCATTAATTGATTCCGTGTTACCTACATCAATGAATCCAGACTTGCCACCAATGGAAATCTGTGCAGAATAATCTCCGGCTAACTTTAATGTAATTACTTTTAATCCATATTTGTAACCATCGTCTAATTCTAGAGTAATATCCTCGTCACAAGGAAGAACTTCTTCCTCTTCTATTACTTCTTCAACAACAGTTTCATTAACAACCTCTTCGGAGATTACAGGGGTTTCCTCGGGAATCACCTCTTCTTCCCCAGAAAGTTCTGGCATATCAATTGAGATATAACCAGTTAGAACCCCTGTAATAACTAAGAGAAGTAAAAATATAACACCTGCTGCAATAAAACCAAAAAAAGACATTAGAAAAATATCTTTCTTCCTAACATGACTAGGAATAGGAGTAGGGTGCTCAGAAGTTCTTTGTGATTGTTGAACTTTAATTGGAGAAACTTGTGGAGAACTTTGTTGTGACTGATCAGAAGACCTGAATGGTCTAAATGGATTTTGATTGTTTTCTTCCATAATTATTTTTCTTAACAGGAGTAGTCTATATATAAACTTTTTTATTCTTTAGAGGATATGATTACAAAGGTTCCTTGGTAACCACAAGATTTACAAAAATATATTCCAGTAATAGGATCATAAACCAAATTTGGTTTTTTACAGCTAGGACAAATCAATTTTTCCGACGGTTTCATAGATAGGGCCATTTTTTGTGAGTGTTGAAATTATTATTTGAAATGAATCAACTTTGAAAGAATTTTTCTCAAGAATAATATTATTTACGGATTCAAAGAAATCTTTTTTTCTTCTAATAGATTTTATTCTTCCCAAAGTTATATGTGATTGGAATTTTTGTTCGGAAGGAAATTTTTCTAAAAGATGTTGATCAATTTCCTGTTGAAGTGTGATTATTTTATCCTCTGGGTCTAAAGAAATCCAAAATACTCTTGGAGCTTTTTCATTTGGAAAGAAACCAATATGGCTTAAGGAGAGAGAAAATTTCTTCTGTTTGGTTTTTAATTTTTTTATTTCCTCTAACTGAGATTCTGAGATCTCACCAAGAAATTTTAAAGTTAAATGTAAATTTTTTTTTGAAACCCAAGTTATCTTTGCTTCTTTAACTTTTAATTCTAAATCATAAAGATAATCTTTTAGTCCCTTGGGTAAATCTATTGCAATAAATGCTCTCATAATAAAAAGTATAATTTGAAGAATTATAAAACTATCTTGTAATAACTAGATTATTAACCTCATCAACAACTTTTCTTAACTTAGGAGTATCAAAGTGTTTTCTAGCAGGAGCAAGTGTTTTTACCAACGCTTCTCCAACGGCTTTCTTTAAATCTAAAGGATGTACTTTACCTGCTTCAAAATCCTTTTCCAAATCTGAATAGGTGTAATATGAAATATTACCCCCGAATTTTTCTGGACGCTCAATACTCAATTCGAATTTGTCTTTAACAAATAATAAATGCTTGGTCCAATCTAGCACAGGATTGAATAAAACATTCTTTTCTGGACAAAAAGCCTTAGCTAACTTTGAACGTATTTCTTCCTCAGAATCTAAAATGAACACGGCAGAACCAGGAACTGATTTTGACATTTTTTGTGTGCTCCAAAGTTCTTGAATATTTTCTGTAGGTACAGGCCAAACTGCAGGTTTCTGTAAACCTAAAATTAAATGATGATGAACAGCAATTGGAGAATATCTCTGACCGTTTTTATTAATCAAAGGCTGAATATTTAACTTGTGAGCAACTTCTCTAGCAATAACATGGGCCTTTCTTTGATCCATGCCTGCATGAGCAATATTTAATCCCTGTGTAAATATATCCGCAACCTGCATAGCAGGATAAACTAATTGAGCAAAATTGACACCCTCTCCTTCTTTTCTACCTAAGATTGTAATTGATTTCATTGCACGATTCAAAGTAATATTTTTACTTACTTCAATCATAGTTCTCCAATAATCATCATTATTATGATAGAGTTCATCACCAGTAACAAATTTTACTTTCTCCGAATCACCACCCATAATGTCTATGCTAACTTTTAAACCTTCTTTGAAATAATTATCGCCAACCCTTTTAATTACTTCAAAATCCCCACCTAATTTATTGTTTATCCAAGCATGCCAAGTTGCTAAATAACAAGAACAAGAAACCTTTGCTTTCTGAAAATCAGCAATCTTTGAACCAGACATTAGACCGGTCCCTAAATGAATCTTACCAGAAATTTCAAAACCTATATAATGTTTTAATTTTTCATTTGTATCTATTAGATTTTTTAAATCCGCTGAAGTTAAGACCTCTTCAGCATTTCTTGTAATTAATTCAAAACGATTATTGGAATCCATTATTTAGAATATTTTATAGTGATTTATTAAACTTTTGTCCGAAGGATTTTCAATAAATGACAAATAGTCTTTTTAAAAAGATATAGTTTAAGAACAAAAATGAAAGAACAGAATATAATTTATATTTCTCTGAGTATAGTAGTATTAGGAATCATTTCATTATTTATGGTATCTTACTTTTTAGATTATAAAACAATAGAAATTGGTAAAATAGATGGAAGCTATCTAGGAAAGAATGTAAAAATCGTTGGTGAAGTAAGTAAATTTAATAGTTTTGGTACAGTTAAAACATTTAAGTTAAAAGATGAAACTGGTGAAATATTAGTAGCAGTATTCACAGAAAGTTTAGAGGTAGAAGGAATAATTGAAGTTATTGGGAGTGTAGAAGAGTATAAAGGGGATTTAGAAATAATTGCAGATCAAATTATCATTCCAGAAAAAAAGACTTAGGAATAAAAGAAATCTTAGGGGCACGAAGTAACTGAACTATTTCAATTTCAAAAATAACCGAATTATATTTTCGTTTTATTTCCGAGAGAATATTATTTAATTCTAAAGTGTCTGGAACTTCAATATCCAACTCCAAATTCCAAAAACCTAGAGTTTTATTTAATCGGATTATATTTTTATGCTGATGACAGAATTTTAACAATTCATTTTCTTCTTTAGAAAGATGATGATACTTGATTAATATTTTGTAAGGGAGATAATCAAATTTGTAACAATCTAAATTTAAGGAATAGCCTTTGATAACACCTTTTGCTTCAAGAGATTTAATTTTACTAATAATAGTTTTAGGATTTAATTTTAACCTCGAAGCAATTTTTACATAAGAAGAACGTGGTGACTCATATAATTCCGAAATAATTTTCTTGTCTACTGAATCCAAACTTGAAGCAATCTTGTCACCACCATAAATCGTTGTTCCAATATGAGAAGAATAATCCACAAGATATTTACGCCCAAATTCATGTGAAGAGATAGTAGTAAGGATTTCAATATTTTCGAAAATATTTGGGAATTTGTCAATTATTACTTGTAAAATTTTATTAAACTTTGAAGCATTCTTTGAAGCAAACAATACTATCAAGTCCCATCTTCCCGCACTAGGTATTACTGATAAAACAAAAGTGTTAGTAAGAAAATGCTGGATAATAGATTCAAATTGTTCTTTTTTTTGATAATTTAACCTAAAATAAACCCTAAAACAATCAAAATCCAAATTTGCATAATCAAAAATGGTAAAAAAACCCATAATAGTCCCTTGCTCTTGAAATTGTTTTATCCTATAATTAATCCCTTGCTGACTAGCTTTAAGGCGTTTTGCAATATGATTTAAAGGACTCCTCGCGTTGTTTGAAAGTTCATAAATTAATTGTAATTCTTTTTTTGAATAATCTTTAGGCATTTTCTAAAATACAGGAGTTATTTCTATATAAATTTACCTAAAATAATGAAATGACCTAAGAAAGTTTTATATACATTATTTTTTCATAACTCTTTTAAGTAATAAAAAAGGTGTTAAATTTATGAATAAAAATCTTTTAGGACAAAAAAAAATAAAAGGAATTACCCTGAAAACTATTGAAGAGATAGACCAGATTAAAAATAATAATTATGGTTTAAGCTATGATGTTGTTCATGCAGCTGCTTCTGTGAGTAGAATTTTAGGGAGATATGTAGATTATGTCCAATTTGAAACACCGAAGAAACCTGCTTATATCATTCTCTTGGACTTCAATGAGAAGAATTTACAATATTTGCATGGAGGAGTTACTGGAATAGCTGAAAAATATATTGGGAAGAAATTTACTGAAGTAATGAAAGGCTTACTCATTGAAATGGGAAATTGTGATGGGGCTGTTGTTGTGGGAAATGATGGAAAAGTTTTGAGAGTTGGAGCACAATTAACAAAATTAGATACTAAAAAAATTATTAGAGAAAGGAAAAAAGAGTATGGAGACCTGGGAAGTCCAGGAAGATTATTAGGATTTGCAAATGATGTCGGAACAAGGCACACATCAGCTTTAGTAGCTTCTTATCAAAATGAAGGAACAAAAGTTGTTACACTGAGTGAAGAAACAGGAGATCTGAGAGTTTATGAAAATGGAAGGATCATTGCCTCTTCAAACGTTGACGATAGAATCCACGAATTGAAAAAAGTTAGAATAGAGAATAAACCTACATTTTTAGGAAAAATTGCTGCATTATCCATGTTTTGAAAAATTTTCGGTTTTCTGAGAGTATAATTTATAATTCTAAATGTTAGAAAAAAAATATGCGAAATATAATTTTAATCTTGTTTCTGTTATTGAGTTCATGTAATTATCATGCTCTTGAAGTAATTGATGGGGATACTATAAAGACCGAATTAGGGACTATAAGATTTTCAGGGATAAATACACCGGAGATTGGAGAATGTTACCATGATGAAGCGGCCGAAAGAACAAAAGAGTTACTATTGCATAAAAAAATTATTTTAGAAAAAGATTATATCGATGAAGATACATATGGGAGAAAATTACGGTATATTTATGTTGAAGATGAATTTGTAAATGGGATTCTAGTCAGAGAAGGGTATGCAAGAGTATTTGATGCATTTAATAAAACTACAAAGAGATATGATGAATTAAAAGTTCTTGAAGAAGAAGCGAAAAAGGAAAATAAAGGTATTTGGAATTGTGTAGGTTAAAGCGTTAAACCGCTAATAGTCATATGAAGGATTTTCGGAAAATGCGAGAATGAAATTATAAAAGAATTTTCTTCAAAAGAAATAATGATTGAAATCATTATTGGAATCTTAGTGGGAATTTGTTTTGGGATATTTACGGGATTAAGTCCTGGGATCCATGTAAATTTAATCTCAGTGTTATTATTCAGTATCTCAGCTTACTTACTAAAGATTGTTGATCCATTAATATTATGTATTACAATTGTTTCTATGGCGATAACTCATACATTTTTGGATATTATTCCGTCAATATTTCTTGGAGTTCCGGACGAAGAGGAAGCAATAGCTGCATTACCTTCACATAGAATGTTATTGCAAGGGAATGCATTCGAGGCAGTACAATTAAGTACAATAGGGGCATTAGGAGGATTGGTTGTTGCGGTAATTTTAATTCCGATATTTTTACTATTCACCGAAAATCTTTATGCATTCCTTGAAAGTTCAATTGCATTATTATTAATATTAACCGCAGGATTTATGATAATGGATGAAAAAAACAAAATTTGGGCGCTAATCATTTTTTTAATTTCTGGAGTTCTAGGGATTGTTACTTTTGCAATACCTGTTAATGAACCATTATTCCCATTATTCTCAGGATTATTTGGAATTTCAATGTTGGTAAATAGTATCAAAGAAAATGTGAAGATTCCTGAACAAAAATTTCAAGACGTTGAAATTAAAGGGGCTGGAAAGGCAATCTTCACCTCAGTAATCATGGGATGGGTTGCGAGTTTCATGCCTGGAATTGGAACGGCACAAGTTGCAGCAATATCAGCAAAGATAGTAAAATTAGAAGAGAAAGCATTCATAATTCTCGTTGGAGGATTGTCAACCGTTAATATGTTATTATCATTAGTTAGCCTCTATTTATTAGAAAAGGCAAGAAATGGGGCTATTGTAGTAGTAATGAAATTATTAGAAGTCAAGCAAAGAGAATTCTATGTTCTGGTTTTTTCGTGTTTGATCACAGGAGGGATCGCAGCAATTATTACATTAAAACTTGCAAAAAGTTTTACCAAATTAATTGAAAAAATAGATTACAAAAAACTGTGTATTGGAGTTTTGTTTGTATTATTAATTCTGGTTGCGGTCATTTCAGGATGGATGGGAGTTACTATACTAGTAATTAGTACTTCTTTGGGAATATTAGTAGAATTAAAACAAATAACAAAAAGTCAAATGATGGGATGTTTGATCATTCCGGTAGTGATATATTTTATATAAAAAAAAGGGAATTAATCATCCCCATCAAAACCGTCATCATCATCATCATCAGAGTCATCACTTTCATAATCATCGTCATCGAATTTCAATAAAGGGTCTGTTATTAAATTTTTCATTTTGTGTTTTCCTCCTTAGGAATTAATGGCGTTTGGGGGTGAGGTTTAGTTTAAATACTTTTTGTATGGGAGTTATAATGGTATAAAAAGATTTATAAAAGATATGGGCATAGAAGGTTGTATGGCCGTTGATTTAAATCTAATTATCCCGGGGGTTATTATTGGGATTATCGCAGGTGCTATAGATTTGTTCTTTATGATTAAAGATGAAAGTGGCGCTGCGAATCAAGTTATCGGACATGGTTTAGGGTCCTTTGTACCGTTAATGATTGCTGGAGTATTTTCAATGCATCTAGAATGGTTAATGAGCATGTCCTTTGCACAAGGAAATATTCTTTCTAATGAAATTGTAATGAGAATTGCATTAATAGTAGTTGTAGCAATAGTTACATTTAGTAAATCTAAATTGTTTAAAGGAGCTAGAGGTGTTGGAACACATGAATCATTCTTACATACTTTGATTATAGGAGCTGTTGTTGGATTAGCACCATATCTTTGGTTACTTATTGGACCAGCTTTACCCGCATGGATGAATGGTTCCGGAGCTAGTTAAATGCAAGTTTTAAATTTTGAGAATATTAATGAAACAAGTCCACTAGGTAAGATAAATATTCTTATCCAACCATTAACATGAGGAATAGAAGCAAGCCATAGGGTATTTTCTTAAAGTAATGTAATTGAAGTAATAGATTTCATTATAGCACAATTTTCAACAGTTTTGTACTGAATGGAACCAAGAACAGCAGCTCAAGTGAGTATTAAAAAACGAGTTGAAAAAATCTTTGATAACCTAAATGCATTCAAAAAGAGTCTTGCATCTAAAGGAAGAAATATTCAAGTAATTGGTTTATTCCAACAATTAATACAAGCGTTTGCAAAGTTGACTTTAGATTATGATCCTTTACTAAGGGCAAGAATTGTAAGTATAAGAAAAACGGTTTAAAATTTTTTAGTTAATAATTTCTTTTTAGTATTATCAACCCTTGATAAGAATAAATCTGGAAGGTCCATGAACTTTGTTTCGGGGTCATCAATCATAGCAACAAACTCTGCTTCAGCAATCTTTAATTCGTGAAACAAACTTAAGTATTGATCAGTACCAGAATGCATTTTATTCCTTAAAGACTCAACAGTTTGGATAGCTTTCTCAACCTTACGCATATAAAGATTTTCAGGAGTAATTAGCCTTTCTTCCTTTTTAGGTTCAAAAGTAAAATCGGAAGTTGAATTCTTAAGTCTCTCTAGACGGTCTTTCATTGAATCTGCCATCTACTAATATGTAAAAATTTAATTTAAAAGGATTTGTACGTTGGAGAATATAATTAAATTAAATTTTCATTCTCTTATTAATATCTAACTTTAATGAAATGATTGTATCTTTTGGATCTTGACCAGACTCCAAAGCATTCTCAATCAACCTAATCTTCTCGAAGTTTGATTCAAAACCTTGGCGACCATAAGTTTCTAATGTTTCTTTAACCCGTTGTATTGTTGCCTTTGCCATGAACAATTGACTTCCATCAACAAACTTCTCTAGATCATCCAAGTACCTTAATGCCCATAACATATCAAAGGAATAATTTGCCATTATAATAAATACAAATTTAAGGTTTAAAAGGATTTATGAGAAATAAACTAATCTTCCTGAATTATCCATTCTGGGTTTTCAATCTTTTAAAGAATTGATCTTTTTATCTAGTTCTTGTTTATATTGATTTAAAGCACTAATCAATTTTGCTTTTATAATTTCATCGGTCATACCTGCATAATTGATGGCCTTATCAATTGGACCTTTACTATCATTATAATATCTTAATGCGGTTTTATAATCTTTTTTTTCTAAGGACTTATCACCTTTTTCTCTAAATGCATCTGCTTCAGTTAAATAATGACCTATCTCTAAAGTATCATAATAAATTAATTTGGATCTTTTTAAATCCGCTTCAATCTTTGCTATTTTATCCTGAATAAATTTTAAATTTTCCTGACTTTTTGGAGTTGGAATCTGATAAATATTATTGATTTCTTGTTCCATATGCCTATAAAACATTAATGCTGTTTCTAATTCTTTTATTGTTTCTTCAAAATCATAATTATTAGAATCTTTCTTAGCTTGCTCAATATGAGCTACTGCTTGATGAGACTCAGCTTCAAGATGTTCAATTGTAGCTTTTATTCTAGGATCCATTGAAATATGGGACATCATCTCAAGTTTTATACAAATTGCATGACCTGCAACAGCAGCAAGAGCTGGAACAAAATATTTAATTATCCAAGAAGACTCATTTCTCATGATGAATCTAAATTGGACTTACTATTTAAATTTTGTTTTCCCAAATATCCCCAGCTTTATAGAACGCTAATTTTCTTTGGTATTTGGAAGATTTAACATAAATTTGAGTAGTTCCGATATCTGAATGACCTGCATAAGACTTTATTGCAAATGAATCAACACC
>Ga0208958_1004057_pt1 | contig 10801 bp, 5 predicted proteins | sample RifOxyB1_FD_184032 | JGI IMG/M metagenome (GOLD analysis project Ga0208958, IMG submission 184032) | Soil microbial communities from Rifle, Colorado - Rifle Oxygen_injection B1 (SPAdes) | ecosystem: Environmental > Terrestrial > Deep subsurface > Rock core/Sediment | place: Rifle, Colorado...
TAGGGGTTTGATTCTGTACCGAAAGAAGCTAAAAAATGCCCACTAGGGACAAGCCCTACTGGCCATTTTTCTGGCTCGAATCATGGGACTCGTATCGAAAGGTAGACTGGATCAACGAGATTGAATACCCAGAGCTGACTTATCAGGAAACACAAAGATTTTTATCGGAGAAATTTATCAGCGCTTAGTTTATTTTGTATAGCGTTAGTACCCAAATACGGTGACTATCTATATACGACTTAAACACCTTAATCTTTCGCAGAAGTTAATAATGGCTTCTCCCAACCAAAGCAGGTTTCTCGACTTTTCTAACTTATTGAACCAACAATGCGACCTCTGGCGACTTAGGTTTTTCCCATTCATTAGCAAAATCATCTAGAACCTTATAAACATCAGGTAAGTCCTCTTTATAAAATGCTCGATAATTAGGAGTGAAAACGGTTTTATCATTATTTTCAAACCCAAGTGATTTAATCTTAGTTGAGTTAGCCTTCCAATATCTATACAATTTCTCCTTATCTAGAACTTTTGTAAACTCGTTAATATTTGGAATAAACTTTCGACCCCTAACCGACTCGAATACACTAGAAAAATTGACGAGCAAATAGTCTAGAAAGTGTTCATAGTTAGTTTGTTTATCTTTCCTTTTCCCTGGATTGAAACAAACATTAAATAGGTAAACATTAACCGCAGTAGCTATTCCGTGTTTGTCCTCTTTTCCAGTTGGATCATAATAACCACATGCTATGCCAAACTCAGTAGACGAACTTCCCATCTGATAAACAATAAAACTTTCAATTTTGGACTTTATATTTCCAGTAATTTCCTTTGCGTCTTTTATTTGACCTGATTTAATCTTCTCTTGAACAAATGCTTTATATTTGCTTGTGAGATCGCCTAGAGTTAAAGACTCTGCTAACTCAAAAATATCTCTTTTTTTGTTGATATATTGTTCTTTGAAAATTTTATAAACTTTTTGGGAGATAATTCTCATCTCTTCAAGAGCAATTGCTTTTGTTGAACCTGCTGTGGGAGCTTCTGGATCACTATGTTTTGACAAAGCGTTAGAGAGATTAAAAACATCACCTCCACGATCAGCGCTACAGTAAAGACGAAATGCAAGTAAATCGTATAATCCCAAGATCCCTCTTTTCTCTTCCGATAATGTTGAAAGAATACCTTGGGTGCCACGCTTACCTTCTCCAAATATCCAATCCGTAATTCCAGATATATTCTCATCAAAATTGCTTTTATGCTCTCCATTTTCATCAACCCAACCAGCCTGATCAAGCATCTTTACTAAGTAAAAACTTAAGTCATGTCTCAAACCCAAACCCGACTCTTCGTGTTCAAAATGAGAGTAGTTCGTAATGTTATTAGCTAAATAACTAATAAGTTGATTTCCCGCTTGTTCATTAAATTCATAAGCGCTATTTATAATAACTTTCCAGAGTTGCTTTTGGCTTGCCTCAGTTTGTTTATATGAAAAAGCTTCATTTTTTAGTATTTCTTCAATAGGCACACCTTTCAAAAGATTGTCTTTTTGATTTAAATAAAACTTATACTGATCAGTTTTTATCGGTTTTGAAGATGAAACAATCAAATTTAGATAGTCTTCTAGATTCCTGTTACCACTCGACCACATGTCACCGTTAAAACAAGCGAGCGAAGCTCTCAACTCAGCTGAAACATTACTAGCGTTTGCATTTTCTAGTCGTTGGCCAACATCAAATACCTTATTAATCAAAAACTTCTGGCTTTCGGTAAGAGAAGGCAATTTAATATAGTCAGTGTATTTTGTCGAGTTTTTGTACTCACTATCTCTACTTCTTGTTCCCTGATTATCTTTAGGATAACCATCTTCATACTGAGCAACTAAAGAAAAAAAACCTTTTTTACCACCGGTTTCAGAGTTATAAATCTTACGAAAAATGTTTGGATAATTAATATATATCAGCAACAAATGAATTAAGTCATAATTATTAATGTCACTGTTATCAAAATCAGTCTTTTCAAGGTCAAGCAATAGAACTGTGTTTATGAGTCTTTTTAGCTTTCTGATATCACCAACAAAGGGAACATAAGAATAGTAATCATTAGATTTAAATATGTCTTTAAGTCCACCGATTGCCTTTGAAACCAGAATGGGGTCGGTTTGCGAATTCCCAGATAAGGATTTTTCTAAATTTGTTGAAACGTATTCATTGAGCTTGCTGCTACTGAGATAGAGCCCAACTTTAACATTGATAAACTTTTCGAGAAATTCAGTCACTTTTTCAAGATCAGGCTTTTTTTCTTCTAGAGCATTAATATTTTCAGCGTCATAGCATAAGACATAGGAGATGTTTGGTAATGTAAAACTCTTTTTAACAGTAAACAGGAGGTCTTTAACTGCAGATAAATTTAGCCTATCTAAGTCATCAATAATCACAATTATTTTTTGATCGATACCTACTAAAGTTGATTCCAGATCACTGAAAGCGTCATCTACTGTATAGCTTCCATTTGTAATTTCAAAGTCAAAAAACCCTAAGATGCTGCCTTTTATACTTCTTATCATCTGGGCATATTTTGAAATAACTGGTTTTATCTCAGGCATGAATAAATTCTTTTGAATCTCTTTAATTAGCCCATCGATAAATTTCTCTAACAAATTTTCTCTGTCTTCATATTTTAGAGGGTTAAAAACATAAACAACTACTTGTCCATCATATTTTTCTTTCCAATACTCCCTGCAAAAATTTACAAAGGATGACTTACCAATCCCCCAAGGAGCATCGACTCCAAACACTAAACTATCCGATGACCCCAAATTCATTACTCTTTCAGCAAATTTTTCGGCTATTTCAGAAAAACCCAGCAGATCACCACCCCTAGTCCTTTGTTCATTGTCGCTTATAAAGAAGGCTTTTTTGCTTTCTTTCCTATTTCTCAGCCAAGTCCGAAATCCCTGAAGCAAAAAAGAGAAATAAATGGGAAAAGGAATACTAAGTGCAACAAATAATTGATTTACACTTAATACTGAAACTAATTTTGTATAAATTTCTGTGCCGACTCCGCCAAGAAAATAATTTGAAATCACTCCAGCACCAGATACAAAGAGCAAATCGATCCTTTTGCTTCTAGCAATCTTAAAAACCTCCCCAAAAGCCCCTCTATAAACAAGATAAAAAACTATAATCAACAAATATGTTAATCCAACAGCAGCGGCAACTGATTCTAAATTGCTTTTAACAATATATTCACTCAACTTTAAACCTATTAATTTTGAGAAAACCAAAACTTCAACAAATAGAAAACCAAGTAGCCACGCCTTCATCAAGGTAATCAGATGAGATGAGGTAATTTTAATATTATTGTTATCCATTATTTTAATTCATTCTTTTATGCTGTTTCCTTAATTTATCCAATATATCTGGATAAAATTTGAAAAAGCTTTGAATTTTTATAATGTCGTTTTCTTTTATTTTTCCATTCTTAATGCTTAAGAAGTCAAGAGTGTTAAGGTCAAATCGAGCATTAATACCTCTTTGTTTTGAAACAACGTGGAAATGTGCCGGATAATGATCCTTTGGATAAACCTCTATCCGTAGATCGCCTGTTGCTGCTATAAACTTCTTTATTTTATAAACAGTACCATCGGGTAGAACTTGAGTAGAATCTAAATGAGTTTCTAGTAAATCTGCAATATTTGGCTGCCCTTTATTAATAGCTTTTGAGGGATTTGTCTTTTTGCTAACCAATGTCTGTTTTTCTAACTTTTCAATATCATCTAGATAGTGTTCATACTTCTGCCAAACCATATTTGGTGAACCTAATTTGTAGCTCTGCTTCTCCAACTCGTTTTCAAAGACGCCAGAAACGACATATAGAGCAAACTCTCCGTCTACCATGGGGGCAACCTTACCGTAAAGTAAGATGCCTATTTGTCTATTAAAATCATGGTCAATTAATTGGGGAATATATTTAGAAAGAATTTGCAAAGCCATGCTATCAAGGGCTGATTTGGCCATTCTCTCATTATGGAGATCAATATGAGTTGTGCTGGCAATTGCAGTGATTATTTTCATACATCATTTTCTACTATCCAAATAAATAGTCGCGTCATCATTGAGACTTGGATGACCTTTGATATCTACAAGCGAACAGTGATATTTAAATTCACCACTTAAGCTAACCTCAAAAACACCGATGCAAGTGAGTTTTTTATCTTTATCCAACCTCTTTACCATTTCCCTTAAATGATGCCAATTCTCCAGTGCTCCAAAGAAACCCATTTCGGCAAATGAATTTGGACATAAAATAAGTAAATTATTCTTTCCTGCTTCAAACTTGTTGAGAGAATTAACAATGGCTTCTTCGAAGATATCAAAGCCCAACCACCTACCTTCTGCATTAATGAATTGAGGAAGCGATAATCGCTTCGCCTTTTCTTTTGCCCTTTCTTGTTCAGACGAGTTCCATAAGTTTTTCTTACATTTAGGACAAATTAGCTTCTTAAGCTCCTCGTTAGTACTTTCCTTGTCTTCAATATTAGAAACAATAAATTCAAAAACCTCTCCACAAGATAGACACTTCATCTCAGTTTTACACTCAGGATATTTCTCACCACCGATAATTGCCATCCCGCCTCTGAGCTCCAGCATGAACTTATCGTCAATTTCCTTGGAAACCACACCTCTCCAAGATGGCGACTTAACCTCTACCATCCACTCTTTATTGACCTTATCTGTAAAAGAGAAATCGTACTTATACAAACCAGAGGCTTGTGGTTCAAATTCAATAATTCTTCCATTGGCTCTTTCTTCGATAAAATAGGCAGCCTTATATTCTCCCAGTAACTCATCACGTTGCTTAGGATTCTTTGCCCGATTTCGGTGAGTCTTATAATAATTATTGTCTTTTAGTTCAATAAAACTTAGCCACTTTTCAATCTCTTCGTTCCATTGAGAACTCCAACCAAATTCGTCTTCAACGTTGGCTCCTAAGAATAAATCATTGAAATGTGGTAAGTTTTGCCAAACCTGCGATATCTTCCACTCTATTTTTCTTTCACAAATTTGTATTAACGCCTCTTGTCTGTTAATAAAGTCTTGTTGTGCCTCTATTTGGGCCACGACTTGCTGTTGAATTTCTAGAGACGGAGAAGGAACAATAATATTCTGCAAGTGTTCAAATCCAACCCTTGGCAACTGAGCCCCTTTGATTCCTTTCATTACTTCTTCAACAAATTTATCGCTTAGCATCAAAGAAGAATAAAAATCTGGCATTGCTTTATCGGTGGGAACCAGCACTAGAATATCCGTTGAACATATACCTTCTCTGTCTGCTAACCAAACTTTGTTAAGATTGGGACGCAATTTACCATATAAGATGCTGCCTTTAAGAAAGCTGTTTTTAAGACTTTTTATATCTGAATACTTTGTTCTTTTGAAATTTAAAATGTGGCCCGTACCAGATTCAATTTTTTCAAGTCCGACATAAAAAACCTCTCCCGTTTGTTTTGTTGGATCTACCTGGGAATTAGATCTTTTAAAAATCTCTCCAAACCTTACCTTCTCCCACTCTAGATCAATGTCGATTTGTGGTTTCCAATTATCTATAATCTGTTTAGCTCCAATAATATTTTTTTGATAGCCTTCAATCTCCTTTACAATTTCATCTTGAGCGACAATTGGAGGGAGAGGAATTTTAAGTTTATAGGCATCGTTTCTATTTAAACCAGGAACTCCCGCTTGAGTATTTATTTTGTCTAAACCGAGTGTTCGTAAGATAAAGTACAAATACTTGAGGTTAACTTTTTTCTCATCAAGTAATTTGACGTAAAAAGTCGTATCAATTGGGAATCCACTTTTTTCTGAATATGTAACGGCCCCCGCCGTTCCCTTGCGCCCAATTATTACAAAGGGACCTTTTACAAGATATTCATTGTGATAACCCACTATTCCATTTGATCCATAGACTGGATATTCTCCGGTTTTTCGATTTTCCTGCTTTAATGGCTTTCCATATTCAAAAATACAAGTTTCACCCAACTCTACCAAAGGCCATTTTTGAATCCCAACAGTCACAATTTCTTTATACCTATCTCCAGAAAGATTGTAATCTCCGGATTCAGAAATTTTATTTTTTTCGATTGTTTGAAAATACTCACTTAATTTATTTCTTAACTCCCACGCCTTTTCATTGCTCAGATTGTGATGACCAGCAGGATGAAAATCATTTGGTTGTAGAACAAATAAATCAGCAAGGTCCTGATTTTCCAAAATGAAATCAAGTCCTAAGTCTTTTGATGTCTTGTTTGTCTTTATAAAATCTATATATTTCTTGAATAATTTGAGGACTCTAGGCAAATCGCTTCCTTCGACCTCTCTTCTTTGTGCTCCCAGGTCATAACCGTCATTATTTATCTTCACGAAAAGAATATTTTTGGCAATCTTCGCTAATGAGTTATCAAAGAAAAGAATGCTCGTTTTTACACCTGCATAGGGATTAAATACACCACTTGGTAACGAAACAACAGCAAACAAGCCATCTTCAACCAATAGTTTTCTCAATTGTTTATAAGCAACGTCATTTTTGAAGATAATCCCTTCAGGCACGATTACACCAGCACGACCATTAGGTCTCAGATGTTCCTTGATGTAGTCCACAAACAGTACCTCTGCTCGGTTTGCCTGCACGCTGAACCGCTTGTGTGGCCGTATTCCACCCTTTGGAGACATAAATGGAGGATTGGCCATGATCACGTCATACATCTCGTCCCATTTTTCATCGCTAGATAGAGTGTCATACTCAAAAATCTTCGGCTCAGCAAAGCCGTGAAGATACATATTGACCTTGGAAAGCTTGACCATGTCTGGACTAATGTCGTAGCCAAAAAGATTACCCATCAACTTTTTCTTCTCATCCGGTGTCAACGGCTTTTCTTTGTGGTCAGGATCATCCAAACCATCATGTTGCTTGAGAATATGTTTGTAAGCCGAGATCAAGAAGCCAGCAGTTCCACATGCAGGGTCGAGAATAGTCTCATCTTTTTTGGGATCAACCACCGCCACAATGAAATCAATAATGTGGCGAGGAGTACGAAATTGCCCCGCATCTCCCTGAGATCCCATAATTGAAAGCAAGTATTCGAAGGCATCGCCCAGATCCTCGCTATGATCATAGGTAAAACTATTAATCTCTTTGAGAAATAAACTCAACGTTTCCGGACTTCGATAAGGCAAGAAAGCATCTTTAAAGATATCCCTAAACAGCTGAGGAATGTGTGGATTAGTCGACATTTGAACAACCGCCTCAGCATACAACTCTAATCGTTCATGCCCACCCAGCTTTAAATCCATTAACTTACTCCAGGCATATTTCTCGAAGCCATTAGTAAAGAAACGAGCCTTACCACCAAGTTCCATGGCGTCTTTATCCATATCATCCATGAATTTATAGATCATGGCGGTAGTGATTTGATCGACCTGGGCTTTAGGGTCCGGTACTTTACCTACCAGTATTTGTCTGGCCGAATCGATTTTGCGTTTTGTTTCTTGAGTTAGCATAGTTTTAATTATTTTCTGTGTTTATTAACTCTTTCGAGATGTCTTCAATAAGATAGGGAATATCTCCCGTAGAAAGAAAATCAAAGAAAACTTTTTTACCCATTAGTTTTCTGTCAATTGTTAGTCCTCGAAACTGAGCCAACTTAGCTGGCTCTTGCATCTTTTTTCCTGTCTTTTTATCTGTATATGTTTTAAAGAAAAACTTATTTCCGTGAGAACATCCGTTCCTTATATGTCGAAAAAATTGAATCGCAGGTTTATTCTCTATTTTTTTATAACGAGGATCTTCTTGAAGCCTATCAAAACTAGCAACACAAAAAATTTCACAATAATTCTGGATTAACTCTGTGAAGAATGGTCCCTTTTTATTGTCAGGAAGATTGTTTTTTCTGATTTCGGCTACCAACAATTTAATGGAGACCGCTGACGGTTTACCACTTTTTGCTTCTAACTGCATGATGGGAGGGCGTTGCTGTTCCGCCCAATCTAAAAAAAATGGCTGACTTACTCCCCACAAGGACAACATACTCGCATTGAACGTTTTAGCATATTCTACAAATATATTGTCCATTTTAATTGTGTGCATATTTTGTGTTTACATATACGTATTAACTGAGACGTAATCCTTCACATACTCTGGCACCACATCGCGGTAACCATTAAGTGCCTTAAAATCTGCCAATGATACCTTAGGATTAGTTGCAAATCGACCATATTCTTTGGTTTCTACAATTTCTCTGATTTCATTATCGGTAATATAAGCTTTGAGGAAGTTTTTAATGGGGTAAAAGTATTTGCTGTCAGGCTTATTGATTGACACAAACTTTTCAAACTCGTCCTCGAGTAGCTCATCTTTACTCTTAAATTTATCTAATCGACCAAAAATCTTATCAATAATTTCTCGGAGGGTCAGACGGCGATCAACCTTGACTGACTTACGCAATTTATCGAGACTAAAATAGTCTTGAGGTTTATCAAACACCTCCGACCTCACATAATCCTCAACGGCTTGCATATCACCGGCTTCATATTTCTCCTGAATGAACTTATCTGCTTTAATCGTTTCTTCAAATTTATCGAACACCTTACGGTCAATCTTCATACCTTGTAAACCGACCGGTGTTTCTTGAAATGTCTTCAAGGGATCAGGAATGCCAATAGTTATCTCATCAATATTGACTGGAGGCTCTCCTCCAAGACCTGTACCCGCACCGGCTTTAGGTAATTTTAGAATCTCATCATAATTAAACTTTTCCTCAAAATATTCACAGTTAGCGAAGAAGTCAAACAGTTTAAATTTATCTTTATCAATTTTGACTGTTTCCAGCTCACCATTTTCCTTGCGCTCAAAAGTAAAAGAATGCTTGCGTGTGCCACGACCTTTAATTTGGATAAAGTCGGTAGGTGAAAAGATGGGCCTCATCAAACAAAGATTTAAAATATCCTGGCAATCGTAGCCCGTTGTCATCATACTGACAGTCACACAGATTCTTGTCTTTCCAGATCTATATCCATCCAGCCACTTGGTCGTACCATTGAGATTGTTGTTGGCAAAACCAGTCGTAAATTGTTGAGCATCAGAAATATTGGAGGTAACCTGAACCGCAAAATCAGAATTATATTTGCCTGGCCAATAGCTATCAGCCAGTTGATTAAGAATCTGGGTGATCTTACTGGCATGTTTCTGACTGACACAGTAAACGAGACTCTTACCAACTTCACCAGAGATAGGATCAAACAAAGCATTCTTTAAGAAGGTCTCACAAAATATCAAATTAGTCTTATCGGAGAAAAACTTGCGTTCAAAATCCGACTGGTAAAAAACTTGTTCTTCCTTACCTTCTTCGGAATCGACCAGAAGCGAGTAGCCTTCCTCAGATAATAGTTGAGTTGTAATTTCCGTTCTGGCATCAGCCACCACAGGATTTACCAAATAGCCTTCTTTAACACCATCCAATAAGCTGTATCGGTAGGTTGGCTCGCCAGTCTCACAGCCAAAAGTTTTATAAGTATCGAGTAATTGTCTTTTTTCCCAAGCACGCGGGTCACGATTATTTAACTGAGTTGAGTCAATCCCTTTTAAGTAATTCTTGGGAGTAGCCGTTAAGCCAAGTTTGTAACCGACAAAATACTCAAAAACGGCTCTACTGTTACCACCAATAGAACGGTGGGCTTCGTCTGAAATAATCAAGTCAAAATCCGTTGGAGTAAAAAGCTTTTGGTATTTATTACCAGTTGAGAGGCTTTGTACTGTTGAAACCACAATCTCTGCCTTTCGCCAATCATCACGATTCTCTTTATAAATTACGGTTGTGTAGTCTTTTGATAGCCACTTCTTTAAATTCTTGGCTGCCTGATCTTCAAGCTCTATCCTATCAACAAGGAAAAGAATCCGCTTGGCATTACCAGTTTTTAAGAATAATTTGATAACTCCCGCACAAGTCAGGGTCTTACCCGTACCGGTTGCCATTTCAAAAAGATATCGATCACTCCCTTTGCGTGCAGATTCTTGCAAAGCTTCAATGGCCCTTAACTGATAAGGGCGCAAAAACTTTAGTTCTTGTTCTTTAATGAGACTTTGACGCTGCACCTCATCTGCCCATCGCGGGTCTTTTTGATACGTTGGGTCTTGAGTTAAAGCAATATAATCCGCCTCAACCTTCTCTTCTGTTAATTTCCCTGGATCAGGTCGAAAAGAGGAAAAGTGCTTTAGTGACTCCTGGGAGGGGAAAGACGTAATGATTGAAGGGTTACCACGCTCTAGATCCCAAAAATAATGAATATTCCCGTTAGAGAGGATAATAAACCGAACATTCTGGGATTGAGCATAACGTCGGGCCTGCTCCTTGCCATCAAGAGGATCTTTATCTTCTGACTTAGCTTCGAGCACGACCAAGGGAAAACCTTTTTCATCAAGTAATAAGAAATCAATGAAACCATTTTTAGTCTTATCAAAATCATTACCCAACTCATCTACAGCTTGCTTGGTTAATTTGGCATTATTTTCAAGAGCAATATTTGCCGTACCTTTTTCATCATCAAAAAATCTCCAACCGGATACCTGGAGTAATTGATTGATTTTGATTCGTGCCTTAGCTTCTTTTTGCATTATTTTTGTTTAATAAATTTTTCTAAATCTTCTTTACGATATCTCCTAATCCGTTTTTCGCCAATCCGTATAGCCACCAAAATCCCCTTGCGATCCCAAATACGCAAGGTATTGGGGTGGACTTTCAATATATCAGCCG
>Ga0208958_1004060_pt1 | contig 10792 bp, 13 predicted proteins | sample RifOxyB1_FD_184032 | JGI IMG/M metagenome (GOLD analysis project Ga0208958, IMG submission 184032) | Soil microbial communities from Rifle, Colorado - Rifle Oxygen_injection B1 (SPAdes) | ecosystem: Environmental > Terrestrial > Deep subsurface > Rock core/Sediment | place: Rifle, Colorado...
GAGAAACACTAAAAATTTAATAAATTTTTGTGCGCCAAAAATCTAAAGATTTTTGAGCGTTTTCGGTGCACAGGAAATTAAAAATTTCCTAAGTGCCTCATAAGCCCGTATTCTTTATTTTTTAAATCCAATTCCAAAGATTTTTAAAAGTGGTTTAATAGAAAGAAAGATGGCTATACAGGGATTAATTGTACCACCAAATTATTTTAGTAAATTAGAAAGTGAAAAAATAAACGCTTCTCTGATTTATCTTTTTGGTCCAATTACTGGTGCACCAAATTGGCATGAAGAAGCAATTAAAAGAATTCGTTTTTACAGTCCTGATGTATATATTGCATGCCCAAGTGGGAGGTTAGATAAGGAATTTATAGAGGGAATAAAGCCCCTTGGTGCAAAAAATGGAGAAGAGCAAAACGAATGGGAAAATTATCATAGGGAAAGGGCACAAAAAAAAGGATGTATTCTTTTCTGGTTTGCAAAACAAACTAAGCCAATTTCATTCTCACCACAATTCAAAATTTATGCACATAGCGCAACAACACAGATTGGTAGATATTCTATTTTACAAAGACAAGATAAAAAAATAAAAATTGCAGTAGGAATTGAACCGGGATTTTTTGGAGAAAGATCTTTGGCGAATACCTTAACAAAAGATGACCCAAACATAAAGATCTTTTCTGGATTAGAAGAAACATGCAAGGAAGCAGCAATTCTCGCATGCAAATAAACTGAAAGTAAAATGGAAATTCAAATAGATAAACAAAAAAAAGAATCTAAATTAACAAAATTTTTAAAAGATTCATTGACAAGGGATTTATCTTCTTTTACCTTTGAAACAATTACTTATTATCCTGAATTTATTAGGATGATGTTTCTTAAAATGACTGGTTTAGGAAAATGCAAGCAAAAATATTGCAATCATGGAGATTATTGCGAGTTATCAAGGAAATTTTTAACCCATAAATTGTTTGTGGAATATTTTTGTAAAATAGATGGATATGGGCCTGATGAAAACAGGATAAGAGATAGAGGAATATTTCATACATATATTGGCTGTTCAATTAATGAAAAATAATAACAATACTTATAAATATAATTTTCTTAAATAAAATATTAATATTAGATGGTGAAAATGAGATATTTAGGCTATGTAGATTTATCTCATAAGCCAAAAAAATAAAAATAATTTGATTAATTTTAATCAATTGTAGTGAATAAAATATTTTCTTAATTAAAAATGGAAAGAAAACAATGGGATAAATATGCGAAAAATTATCATAAGGAAATTATAAGTCCTCTTCAAAAAAAAGTAATAAATCCTCTTTTTTCAGATATTTTAAAAATAGCCAACAGGAAAAAATTAATTGTAGCAGATGTTGGTACAGGTATTGGGGATCTTTTACCTTTTTTATCACAAAATTTCAAAAAAGTTTATGCTATAGATTTTTCTAAAAAAATGTTAAAAATAGCAAAACAAAGGAATTCCTTAGTTAACAACATTATATTTAAAGAAGCTGATTTAAGAAAACTTGTTGATTTGGATTTAAAATTGAATATGATTATTTCTGTAAATTCTATATTGGGTCCTTCTTTTGAGCAAGTAGAAAAATCTTTTGAACAAATATCTGGTTCATTGAAAGAAGGAGGTATTTTTATAGGGATTTTTCCGGCAATGGAATCTATATTATACAATTTTATGCTTGTCTATGAAAGGGAATATTCTAAGGTTAAAAATGAAAAACGAGCATTAAAAGATACAAAAAAAATCTCTGAAAGAAAAAAATATAATTTTATTATGGGGGTATTTGATGATAATGGTGAAAAACAAAAAAATTATTATCAATTTGAACTTAGAAACAGACTGAAAAAAGCATCATTTAAAAAAATTAAGTTCAAAAAAGTGTTATATCCTTGGGGTAAGGGGTGTGGGGATTTTGAAGACTTTTATGGCATGCCCAAAATGTGGGATTGGTATGTAACAGCAATTAAAAAATAATCTTATTAAATAATCAAAAACCGGTACGAAAGGTTTATAAATATTCCCTGGATTTTTCTTCTAGATATAAATTTATCTATAGATAAAAATGGCAGGAGAAAAACCAAACTTTAACATTGTCTTTATTGGACACGTTGACCACGGAAAGAGTACTTCAATTGGAAGACTTTTGTATGAAACTGGAAAGTTTACAGAACAAGAATTAGCAAAGATGAAAGACTTAGCTGAAAAGCTGGGTAAGAAGGGTTTCGAATTCGCTTTCGCTATGGACCACTTGAAGGAAGAAAGAGAACGTGGAGTCACCATTGATCTATCTTACAAGAAACTTCCAACAAAGAAGTTCAACGTAACAATTATTGATGCACCTGGTCACAAGGACTTTATTAAGAACATGATTACAGGGACATCACAAGCAGACGCTGCAATTTTGACTGTATCAGCTGCAGAAGGAGTAATGGCACAGACAAAAGAACACGTATGGTTATGTAGAACAATGGGCGTTTCGCAAATAGCTGTTTTAGTTAACAAAATAGACGTAGTTAACTATGACCAAGCAAAATACACAAAGGTAAAAGAAGAATTGTCTGTTCTTTTGAAAACTGCAGGTTACAAGGTTGAAACTATCAACTTTATTCCAGCAAGCGCTATCGAAGGTGAGAATATCACAAAGAGAACTGACAAACTTAAATGGTATAATGGACCAACTCTTTTGGAACAATTCGATTTATTCGAAGAACCAAAGAAACCAACAGACCTACCTATGAGAATGCCTATCCAGGATGTTTATACAATCACTGGAGTTGGAACAGTACCAGTAGGAAAGATCGAAACCGGTATCATGAAACCTGGAGATAAGATCATCATTTTGCCAGCAAAAACTGGAAAAGGCGTCATCGGTGAAATTAAAACTGTAGAAATGCACCACGAAGCTTTGAAAGAAGGATTAGCTGGAGATAATGTTGGACTTAATTTGAGAGGAATCAATAAAACAGATATCGCAAGAGGAGACGTTATTGCACATGTTGACAGTCCGCCAAGTATGGCTGAAGAAATCACAGCACAAATCGCTGTTATTAATCATCCAACTGTTATCGCACAAGGGTATACACCAGTTATGCACATCCACACTGCACAAGTACCAGTACAATTTACTGAACTTGTAAAGAAGATAGATCCAAAAACTGGGCAAGTAACACAAGAACATCCAGAGTTCCTAAAGAACGGAGATGTTGCTATTGTTAAGATGAGGCCAGTAAAACCACTTGTAATCGAGAAGCAGAGTGTAAATCCACACATGGCAAGATTCGCAATCAGAGATGCAGGTTCAACAGTCGCAGCAGGTGTCTGTATCGACCTAGTAGCAAAGAAAATTTAATTTTTTATTTAATTTTCTAATTTTTTTCTTTTTCTTTTTTTCTTTTTTTTATTTCTTTTATTTCATTATGTTTCTTAAATGAAATTTTCTTTAGAGGAAAGTTTAAATTTTTGAATTGATTTGTTTGGATATGTCAAAAACAAAATTTAATTGTGATAATTGCAATAAGGATTTTTTAGCATATATATCACAAAGAAAAAATAAATTAAAATTTTGCTCAGTTAGCTGTAAAGCAAAATATCTAAAGGGAGGACAATTTCAAAAGGGACACGGATTTTCTAAAGAAGAATTAATAAAAATGAGTGAATCTCGTAAAAAAAATCCAATAAATTACTGGAAAGGCAAAAAAATGTATGCTGAAACAAAATTAAAAATTAGTAGGGCAAGAAAAGGAAAAAAACTTTCAGAAGAAACAAAAAGAAAGATGATTGGAAGAAAAGCCTGGAATAAAAATTTAATTGGATTTATGGCAGGAGAAAAATCACATTTATGGAAAGGGGGAATTACACCAATAAATGCAAAAATAAGAACCTCATTACCTTTTAAAAATTGGAGAACTGCTGTTTTTAAAAGAGATAACTGGACTTGTTATATTTGTAAACAAAGAGGTAGAAAATTAGAAGCACACCATATAAAATCATTTTCAGATTACCCCGATTTAAGATTTTCAGTAGAAAATGGAATAACTCTTTGTAATGAATGTCATAAAAAAACAGAAAATTATGGTAGAAAAAATCGGTTTAAACAAAAATAAAAATCTAGTTTAAATAGAGTAAAATATAAAAGGAATTTTCTGTTAATTAAGATATGACAAAAGGATATTTTTTTAGAGGAAATCCGGTAAGTTTTGAAGAAGCATTCCCCGAGATAGAAGAAATTAAAATTGAAGGAACAGAAGGAGATATTGCGCAAAGAAATAAGCTTTCCTTAAATAAAAAAACATGGGGAATTTCTTGTAGTAATCCTCTTTGTAAAGACAAAGGATATGGTGTAAAATTAGGGGATTTTATTTCTGAAATGTATCATAAAAAAGAAACATCTAAAGAAAAGATAATTTCTTGTGGTGGATACGAAAGTATGGGTAGGGGACAAACAAGGAGATGTTTAAATCATTTGAGTATAAGGGTTGAAATTAAGTATAAACTTCCAGAAGTGCAACAAGAAGTAGAGAATTAATTAAGATTCCCGAATCTGCGACATTCCCCCATCAATCCAAAACCTTTAAATATCCTCGAAGAGTTTGTAATATATCATTAATTAAATCACTTGATATCAAATATCACGTATCACAGGATTATACTTATGCCTATCATGGGCTAAATGAATTCTGTTCGATATTAATATCAATTCGCTAGAAAATCCAATATTTTCGGCGATAAAATTTACAGGAGGTAAATTAAAATGGGAAAAGTAAGTCCCCCATCAATTAAGTATGTCATTAAGGCAAAGTTCACTGCTACAGGTATGGTTGAAAAACCAGATGTAATAGGTGCAATTTTCGGACAGACAGAAGGATTACTTGGGGAAGAATTAGAATTAAGAGAACTTCAAAAAAAAGGAAAGATAGGAAGAATAGACGCAGAAATGGATGTTAAAGAAAGCATGACAACAGGAATCGTAACTATTCCAACTTCTATTGATAAAGCAGAAACAACATTAATTGCAGCAGCAGTCGAAACAATCGACAGAGTAGGACCATGCGATGCAAAATTCGAAATAGAAGGAATCGAAGATGTTAGAACAAGTAAGAGAGATTTTATTCTTGAAAGAGCCAAAGCATTAATGGAAAAATTAAGCTCAGGCACTCCAGAAATAAGAGAAATGGAACAATCTGTTATTGACCATTCAAAGACAGTAAGAGTCAGAGAAATTGGAGATGAAAAAATAGCAGCAGGTCCTGACGTAGAAATCAGCAATGAGATAATTGTTGTTGAAGGAAGAGCAGACGTTGTCAATCTTCTTAAGGCGGGAATAAAAAATGCAATTGCAATGAATGGAACAAAAATTCCAAAGATTGTCGCAGATATGTCTAAGGAAAAAGAAGTAACTCTTTTTGTTGATGGAGACAGGGGCGGATTATTAATTGCAAAAAACGTAATTGGTTCTATAAGAATCAAAAATGTTGCAGTGGCTCCAGATGGAAAAGAAGTCGAAGAACTTGTTGAAAAAGAAGCAGTAGCTTGTTTAAGAAATAAAATGCCTGCATCTGAATTTCTTGATAAATATCTAAATTCAAGAGAAACAGAAAGGGACTCTAGGAGTTACGGCAACAGGGATTCTAGAGATAGACCTTACGAAGATAGAAGACCAACTAGTCGTGGAATGAATCAAGAGAGGACAAGTTCAAGAGAAGGATACTATTCTCGAGAACAACCACAACCAACTTCATTTGAACAAGTTAAAATAACCGACACTGATGTGAAGGAAATAGAAAAACTCTTCAAAGAAATTGATGGGACAAAACATGCATTATTTGCTGTTAAGGAAGGAAGAAAAATAGAATCAATTGAAAAAACAACTTATGCAAAGATTGTAACTTCATTATATGGAACAAATAGAAGAGGAAAAAGAATTGATGTTTTGGTTGTTGATGGCACAATTACACCAAAACTATTGAGCACAGCAGAACAAGTTGGAGTAAGTGCAATTGCAGCAAAAAACTTCACAGCAACAAGTGAAAAAATAAGATTGATTGGATTGTAAAAATCCTTTTTTCTTTTTTTATTTTTTTTATTTTCTTTGACTTTTAGTACAATAATGCTTAAATATCTAAATAATTTATTAGAGGCATGGTTGGACCAGATTATGTTAAAACAAATAGGGAAGTAAACCCCTTCCCAATAGCTATGTTATCAAACACAATGGTTTCTGTTTTGTCTAAATATTCTGAAGGAAATAAAATAGATAATTCAGAGACGGATACTCTTAAGCGTGGTTCAGACTTAGTTGCTAAATTAATAGGTGGTGCGAAATTAATTAGTGGAGATAAATCTAAGGAAGAAATTTTTTCTTTAACAAGTGAAGGTGTGGAATTATATGGGGATGGTTTAGAAATCTTAAAATATTTTGCTCAAACAGGGAAGGTGAATTTAGAAATAATAAATGACCAAGAAAGAATACTCCCTTTGTTTAAATCAATGTATTTTAATCTTCAAAAAATAATTCAAGGAGAACAAATAGAAATACAAGATACAGCTTTCTTAAAAAATTTCTTTAAGGAATTGCAAGAGAAATATCAAAATTTATTACATCAACAAACACAAGGTGATGACGATAATTAATTTATTCTAAAGAAAGCGCGCCATGCTTGCATGCGATAACACATGCACCGCAATTAATGCATTTTTCAGTATCTACTTCTAATTTCTTTTTTCGAGTTAATGCACCAATAGGGCAAGCTTCAACACAACCAACACATTTACCCCCGCATGAGCAAGAAGAACATTTACCATCGCGCCAACAGCATTTTTTATAATCTATTTTTATTGTCATGTTTTTGTTTTTTATAATTTAATTTTTTATCCAATAATTTGTATATTGTTATAATCCAAAAAGGGATTATCAATAAAAAAAGATATTCTTCTAAGGGCATTAAACCAATTTCAATTCCAATCAATCCAGGACCTTGAAAGGACCAGTGCCCACGCCATATAGCAAAGCTATCCCAGGCAGTTCCGGCAACAAGAAATATTAACGGTATTAGTATTCTTTCTTTTCGAGAATTATAAAGATGAATATGAAATTGGTATTCTAAGATAATTGCACTAAATAAAAACAATGCCAAGATAATAAGATATTCCATTTTATTTTTATTCTACAAAATCTTCTTTATACAAACTTTTTTCATTAAGTTCTCCACGCAAGTTTCGGATAAGTAATTTTTGCGCTTCATCTTTTTTGTAATTTCCTAAAAGCCAGGAAAGTTTTATGAATGCTGTTTCAGAGAGCATGTCTCCGCAGAAAATACAGCCAATATCTGACAATCTTCTAAGGTTTGTATAAACATATTGATTGACTCGTCCATAAATACATTGAGAAGTTATTGCAACGATTCCCCCTTTCTTGATAAATTTTTTTAGAGTTTCATAATTTTTCAGATTTTTTCCAAGATTTGTTGGTGTATGTCCCAATCCAGTTGCTTCAATGACAATTGCCTTGTAATTTTTTGTATAGAATTCAAACAAAGAATTTTTCATATTTGGATGGGTTTTTAATAAGCCAACACCCTCATCAAATTTATCTAAAAATATTCCCTTTCCATGCCCTGTTTTTTTATCATGATTTTTAAAATATAAAATTTCTCCATTTCTAGAATTAACTAAAGCAATAGGTGTATCATTAATTGCCTTGAATGCATCTCTTCTGGTTGTGTGCATTTTTCTTGTTTTTGTTGGAGGCAAGATTGCACAAATATCATCGCTACTCAAATTGTGCATACAAATAGCAACACCAACAAAATCTGATTTTGCGATAAATGTTGCTGCAGATAATAAATTTGAATTAGCATCACTACTACCTCTGTCAGAACTTCTCTGGCTTCCAATTAATATAATTGGAATGTTAATATCTTGACATGCAAAAGCTAATGCCGCAGAAGTATATCCAAGGGTATCTGTTCCATGTCCAATAATTATTCCATCGCATTTGTGTTCGTGTTTCTTAATCGCAGAAATTATTTTTTGATAATCTGAAAACATCATATCTTCTGACATAAAATTTGAGATTAATTCTGTTTCAATATTTGCAATTTTTGCAATCTCAGGGACCATTTCGATTAAATCTTCTGCAGAAAATTTAGCAACAACCCCACCAGACTGATAATCTAATTTAGATGCAATTGTTCCACCAGTATGTAAAACAATAATTTTTTTCAAGTTTGGATTATAAGGGACTTCGCTAGAAAGCCTTGCTTTCTGCGCCCCGGAAACTTTGTTTCCGTGGGTTTTTATTTTCATTTCAGGTTTTATTTTTGCTTTTTCAAGAATTTTAATTTGTTTTATTTTCGATTTTTCTACACCAACATTATATCCACTTTTTAATTTTATAAGGATAATTTTAGGATCGTAGGATTCAAAGACGATTCCATCATATTCTTTATCTGCAATTACATTTATCTTATCCCCAATAGAATAATCCAAATTTGATTTTTTTGCAAGCCTCGAAATTTCTTTGAAATTTCGGGACCCAGAAATTTTCTGAATTTCTTGGGTTTTTGTTTTCTCAACTTTCTTTAATTTCACCACTTTCTTCATATATTAACTACTTTTATTTCATATAAAAAACTTTCTTATTTATCTAGTGTATACTAAACTATCAAAATATTTATAAAGAATTTTTTCAAATAATTAGAGTAAATGATTCATATTAAATAAAAAAACGAGGTAAAAATGGTATATCCTGAAAGAACACTTCCAGAAGCATCTTATTTGCTTGTTTCTGTCCCAGAGCTAACGGGTTTGAAAGAAAAATCTGTGTTTTTGTTATATGCAGAAAAATTTAAACAATGGAATTTGGATAAAGGCAGTGGTGTTTTAAATTTCGATGAACAATGCAAAGAATATCCTGCAGATGATTTCAATACATTCATTGGATTTATTGAATCAAAACTTCTCGATTCAAAAACCGGTGCATTTGTTGCAATGGATCTTCCAGCATTTAATGCAATGAAAAAAGTCCAAGAGCAAAGAGAATTATTCAATCCAGATAAATTGCTTTGGAAACACGGTGTCTTTTTACATAAAAAGCAGAATTAAAATTATTTTAATTTTATATTGAATTCTGTTTTTGTTATTTTTTTAATATTTTTAAAAATCACGAAATCTTTTCTGATTTCGGGATACCAAAAACAGTTTTCTGTTTTTTAGTATCATCAGAAATTTCTGCAAAAATTAAGAGATTTATTAAAAGGCAAATATTTTTAAAGGAAGAATCAATGCTTTAATTTAATTAAGGCAATACAATCGGGGGAAATGAGTTCTTATTGAAAAATAACTAAAAGTTATCTCTCTTTTTCTTTAACTTAAAGCACATAGGATTAGTATTTAAAGATTTCTAATTTTATGGCGCTTACTAAAATAAAATAAATAAAAAACAGAGGAAAAAATGGCATTAGATTTTGCAAAAGAAGCTATTGAAGGCGTAGGCAAATACGGTATCAACTTCGAAGAACTTAAAGCAGGAAAAGCAAGCATTAAAGTTATCGGACTTGGTGGTGCTGGATGTAACGCAATCACATGGCTATATAATAAAGGAATTACGGGAGCAACCGTTTTCGCAGCAAATACAGACGCACTTCATTTGAGTGTATGTAAAGCAGACGAAAAAATCTTAATCGGAAAGGAATTAACTAGAGGATTAGGATGTGGTGGTTACCCTGAAAAAGGTAGAGAAGCAGCTAAAGAAGCAATGGTCGACTTGAAAAGAGCAGTCTCCGGCGCAGATATGGTATTCTTGGTTGCAGGTATGGGTGGGGGAACAGGAACAGGTTCTGCACCAGTTGTTGCACAACTTTCAAAAGAAGTAGGTGCAGTAACAATCGGAGTTGTCACAATGCCTTTCGAAACAGAAAGAGCAAGAATCGAAAAAGCTGAATTTGGTTTACAACAGTTGAGAGAAGCAGCTGACACAGTAATCGTAATCGATAACAACAGACTAGTTGATATCGCAGGTAACTTGCCAGTTGAACAAGCTTTCGCAGTTGCAAATGAATTAATTGCAACAATGATTAAAGGTATTGTAGAAACAATTACAATTCCATCTTTGATCAACCTAGATTATGCAGACGTTTCTTCAATTATGAAGAACGGAGATGTTGCAGTAATCGGTATCGGAGAAAGCGACACTCAAAACAGAGTTGAAGAAGCTGTAAAGCAAGCTTTGAGTCATCCATTATTGGACATCGACTATAAGGGTGCAACAGGTTCATTGATCCACGTAATTTGTGGTGAAGACTTGAAGTTAGAAGAATTGAACAACATTGGTCAATTAATTACTGAAAACTTGAGTCCAGATGCACAAGTTATCATTGGAGCAAGAATCAACAGAGATTTCAAAGGAAGAGTAAGAGTTATTACCATCATAACTGGTGTTAAATCTCCATATGTCCTTGGATCTCAAAAGAGAGAAGACGTTTACGCATCAAGCGGCCACATGGCTGACATCGGTGTAGACTTCTACAGATAAATTGCTAAGGGGGCGAAAGCCCCTTTGCTTTTTATTTTTTTTATTAATTTTTCATATCAGGAAAACATTTATTAATACTATTTTCTAACAATTTATGTAAAAAAGAGGCAGATGGTGGAAACTTATTCGATTATCAACAAGATCATTTAATTAACTTATCTAATTTATATTCCCCTTAGCCTTTAAAGAAATAATAGATTTCTGGCCGGCCCTCAAGGCCGGCTTAATTAATATTAAGC
>Ga0208958_1004061_pt1 | contig 10791 bp, 9 predicted proteins | sample RifOxyB1_FD_184032 | JGI IMG/M metagenome (GOLD analysis project Ga0208958, IMG submission 184032) | Soil microbial communities from Rifle, Colorado - Rifle Oxygen_injection B1 (SPAdes) | ecosystem: Environmental > Terrestrial > Deep subsurface > Rock core/Sediment | place: Rifle, Colorado...
ATACTCCCGATGGTGGTACTCACGTAGGTGGCTTTAATAATGCCCTAGGCAGAGTGCTACGTGATTATGCTGAGCAACATGGCCTACTTAAAGACAAAGAAAAATTCGTAGCCGAAGATTTGCGAGAGGGCTTGACCTCGGTGGTCTTTGTCAAAATGCCCGCTAACGATTTGCAATTTGAATCCCAAACCAAAAACAAACTCAATAACTCTGAGGCTCAATCAGCCACTTACTACGTTTTCAAAGATGCCTTTACTACTTATCTCGAAGAGCATCCTAAGGCTGGCAAAATCATTGTTGATAAAATCATGCTTTCCGCTAGAGCTCGCTTGGCTGCTCGAGCCGCTAAGAACGCCGTCATCAGGAAGGGCGCGCTCGAAAGTAGTACTTTGCCCGGCAAACTAGCCGACTGTCAATCTCGCTCACCGGAAGAGTCGGAAATTTATATCGTCGAGGGAGATTCGGCTGGTGGCTCTGCCAAGCAGGGCAGAGACCGCAAGTTTCAAGCCATCTTCCCCTTGAGGGGTAAGATTTTAAATACTGAGCGCGCTCGTTTAGATAAAATCGTGGCTTTTGAAGAATTAAAAAATTTAGTCATCGCTTTGGGTTGCGGCATTCACGATACTTTTGACGAAAGTAAATTGCGTTATCACCGGATTATTTTGATGAACGATGCTGATGTTGATGGTGAACACATTACCACTTTGGGCTTAACTTTTTTCTTTAGACACATGCGGACTTTGATCGAAAAAGGATATTTGTATATCGCCGTGCCTCCCCTTTATAAAATCGCTTTTGGCAAAACGGAGCAATATGTTTACGATGATGAAGAAAAAGAAATACTGGTACAAAAACTAAAGACAGACAATGCTAATGTCAAGATTGGTATTCAGCGCTACAAAGGTTTAGGCGAGATGAATCCTGAGCAACTGTGGAGCACCACCATGAATCCAGAAAAAAGGTTATTAAAAAAAGTGACGCTAGATGATTTTGATAAGGCCGATGCCACTTTTGATACCTTGATGGGCAATGATGTGCCACCAAGGAAGAAGTTTATCCAGACCAGAGCCAAATTAGCCGAACTTGATATTTAAAAATTAAAAATTAAAAATTTGAAATTTAAAGATATGCCAGACATCAAAGTCTTGATCGAGATCCCTGAAGGATCAAAAGTAAAATACGAATTAGATGAAAAAACTCATGAGATGACGGTGGATCGCCTCATGCCCACCGCCATGGGTTACCCCGTCAACTACGGTTTAATTGAAGGCACTTTAGGTGAAGACGACGATGCTTTGGACGCGTTAGTTTTTATTTCCGAGTCAGTTTATCCTGGAGTAGTGATTAGCTGTAAAATTATTGGCGTTTTGGAAATGGAAGATGAAGAGGGAGTGGATCACAAATTAGTTTGTGTTCCCGCTAAAACTAAAATTGATCCCATTTGCGGCGCTTGGACTAGTTTAAATGATATTCCTGAAGCCAAAAAAGTCCAAATTAGACATTTTTTTGAACACTATAAAGATCTAGAAGCAGGTAAATTTGTTAAATTGAGAGGCTGGCAAGATATCGCTACGGCTGAAAAAATCTTGCAAGAGGGCATCAAGCGATTAAAAAGATAATTTATGGAAGAAAAAAGCAATGGCTCCTTAGTGGGCACCACTACTAGCTCAAAATATGGTCAATTAAAACATGTTTCCATTGTAGGTGAAATGGAAAAATCTTACCTCGACTACGCCATGAGCGTCATCGTGTCCCGGGCCTTGCCAGACGTGCGTGATGGCCTAAAACCGGTTCATCGGAGGATCTTATACTCCATGTATCGCTCCGGCATTCATCACAGTAGCGCTTACAAAAAGGCGGCTCGCATTGTGGGAGACGTTTTGGGTAAATACCACCCCCATGGTGATTCTTCCGTGTATATGGCGCTAGTGCGCTTGGCGCAAGATTTTTCCATGCGCTACCCTTTGGTAGATGGGCAAGGCAACTTTGGCTCCATTGATGGCGATAGCCCAGCTGCCATGCGGTATACCGAGGCTCGCTTGGCCAAAATTACTCAAGAATTACTGACTGATTTAAATAAAGCTACCGTCGACTTTACTGATAATTTCGATGGTTCACTACAAGAGCCACTGGTTTTGCCCGCCAAGTTGCCCAACTTATTACTCATGGGTTCAGAGGGTATCGCCGTAGGCATGGCTACCAAGATCCCGCCTCATAATTTAACTGAAATTTGCCAAGCTATTATCGCTACCATCAAGGCTGGCGACGCCCAAATCGAAGAGGGTAAAAAATTAGCTTTCAAATTTGATCCCAAACACATTAGCTCGGTGGAAATTGATCCTGTTTTAGCGGCTACACCCAAAAATTTAGCGGGGGACTTTAGCAGTAATATTTCTATCGATGAGATCATGACTTTTATTCACGGGCCAGATTTTCCCACCGCAGGTATTATTTTTGATTTTAAAGAAATTAAAAAAGCTTACGAAACTGGCCGGGGCAAAGTGGTAATTCGCGCCAAAACTGAAATTGTGGAAACTAAAAAAGGTTACCAAATTTTAGTTACTGAAATTCCTTATCAGGTCAATAAAGCCCGTTTGATCGAAAGAATTGCTGATTTAGTGCGAGATAAAAAAATTGAAGGCATTCGTGACATCAATGATGATTCCGACCGCATCGGTCTGCAAATCAGCATTGATTTGAAACGCGATGCCATGCCCAAGGTAGTGTTGAATAAATTGTTTAAATTTACTGCCCTGCAGACTAGTTTTGCCATGAACATGGTGGCTTTAAATAGTGAAGGCGTGCCTCAATTGCTCAATATTAAACAAATTCTTAAAGAATTTGTGATTCATCGCCAGTTAGTGATCGTGCGCCGCTCTCAATATGAGCTAAAAGAAGCGCGCAATCGAGCTCATATTTTAGAGGGTTTGTTGATTGCTTTAGCCAATTTAGATGACGTCATTGAGACTATTAAAAAATCTCCCGACAGCGAGGTGGCCAAAGAAAGATTGATGAGCAAGTTTAAATTAACTGACGTTCAGGCCTTGGCTATTTTAGACATGCAATTGAAACGCCTGGCGGCTCTAGAAAGACAGAAAATCGAAGATGAATACAAGGCTATCCAAAAATCTATTGCTGACTTAATCGAATTATTGCTTGATCCACAGGCTATTTTAGATGTGATCGTTGATGAGACTAATGAGTTAATCACTCTTTATGGTGGTGAGCGCAGAACGAAATTGGTTAAAGGCAAGGTGGGCGAATTTAGCGAAGAAGATTTGGTGGCCAACGAAAATGCAGTGATCACTTTAACAGAAACTGGTTACATTAAACGCCTCAATCCCAGTTCTTTCAGGAGTCAATCTAGAGGTGGTAAAGGCAGTGTGGGCATGAAGATGAAGGAAGAAGATGTGGTTAAGACCATGATGACGGCCAATACTCACGATACCTTGCTGTTTTTTACCAATCAAGGCCGAGTCTTCAGAATGAAAGCTTTTGAGATTCCCGAGGTCAAAAGGCAAGCTAAAGGTACGGCTATTGTCAATTTGTTGAGCCTCAAGGCTGACGAATTTGTGCAAACTATGCTTTCTGTAGATGAAGACAGCGACCGAGAAAAATTTATCACTCTAGTAACCAAGCAGGGTTTAATTAAAAAATCAGCTTTGAAACTGTATGAAAATATTCGCCAAACAGGCATTGTGGCTATCGCTCTCAATCAACATGATGAGTTAGTAGCTGGCCGCCTCACTGATGATCAACACTACATTATGATTGTCACCCACCAAGGTAAATGTATTAAATTTGGTGCCCAAGAAGTGAAATCTTCCCAGCGTGATACTAAGGGTGTTAAAGGAGTAACTTTGAAAAAAGATGATTATGTAGTAGCCTTTGAGGCCTTCACCAAAGATCTAGAAACAGAAAATAAAAAAGAGTGGCACCACTTGTTTGTGATCATGGAAAGAGGAGTGGGCAAGAGGACTAAACTAGATGAATATCCCGTCCAGAAACGAGCTGGTTTGGGCGTCAAGGTGGCTAATATCACTAGTAAAACCGGCCTAGTAGCGGCAGCTCGCCTGGTCACCCATGAGCACAAGGAAATAGTTATTAGTTCTCAAGAAGGTCAAACTATCAAGTTGCCTTTGAAGAGAAAATCTATTCCCGTTTTAACTAGACCTACTCAAGGAGTGATTTTGATGAGGCTGAAAAAAGCAGATCGAGTAGTGGCCATGGCGGTGACGTATCATGAAGAGGGTGATGAGGAGTGAGGCCATAATTCACAGATGTGATAAAATATGGCTTCGATTTAATTTTGGGCTCATAGCTCAGTTGGTAGAGCGCTTGTATGGCATACAAGAGGTCAGGGGTTCGAGCCCCCTTGGGTCCACTCAACTCGCAAACATTACAGGAAAATACCTCGCTTGGAGGTATTTTTTGTGGGAAAAATAGAATTCAGGAATAAAAATTACCATAATAAATATTATTATATGTAGTTTTTAACTATATAGGATCTAGGTAAACTAATACAAAAATTGGTCAAAAGTTAAGCAAGTTTGAGATTATTACTTTCAAAGTTAGTTTCAAAAAATATTTAAAAAAGTAAGAGTTAGGTAAATTGAAAGTTTAGGAAAAACCAAATGAACAAAAGACAAGCAATTGGTAATTTAAAAATTAAAAGCTGGTTAGAAAAGAATTGGGGCATAAATATTCCCGACTGATTTTCTACGATATGCTTTCTCACCTTTCAACTTAGTTTGATATTGTTTGGCTAATTTGGTATAATTACTTAGTATTTTGATAGCTTAAGCTAGAGTATTTAGAAATCGAGCAACACCGATTTTCAGAAACAGCATGATCCCATAGCAAATAGGGTAAGGATTAGCCAAAAACCCTGCACCAGAGAAAAGACCTCCAAAAAAGCCCGATACATCAATTTCCATCTCTTAAAGCCATTATTAGCAGAGTTGAATAAATACTGCTAACGTCCTGTATTAATTTAGAAATCGCTATGAAATTTCTGGTGCGTTTTCTTGAGTTGGGGTTGAGTTACATGGGTATAAATCTGAGTAGTAGCGATGTTTTTGTGCCCTAACATTTCTTGGACGTCCCTTAAAGAAGCGCCATTACTCAGTAGGTCGGTAGCAAAAGTATGACGTAATCCATGAGGGCTAAGCTTAATAGGCAGTCTACCTTGACGGCAATATTTATCAACAATCCGTTGCACACTGCGGCTAGTTAAACGCATTTCCTCTCCATCCATTAGCAAGTCTGGTTTTTTGCCAGACAAACGAACAAAAACTGGCCGCCAGTTATCTTCGCGGCTCTGTAAATAGCAAGACAACCATAGGGAAGAGCGTTCACTCAAGAATACTACCCGCGGCCGCCGCCCTTTGCCGATCACGCCAAACTCATTTTTTTTCACATCCACTTGATCTCGGTTGAGAGATACCAACTCACTCACTCGCAAGCCAGTAGAAAACAAGACCTCTAAAATAGCTCTGTCTCGTGGACCATGATGGTTAGTTAAGTCTGGTTGTTCCAATAATCTCTCGATTTGCTCATGATCGGTCAAAAATTTCATGCTTTTACTTTCCTTCTTAGGTAAATCAATTTTTTCAGGGTGGAGGACAGGCGCGTCATTTTTTACCAAAAATTTAAGTAGGGAACGGAGGGCGATAATATAATAACTCTGGGTGCTTTTGGCTAGGGGACTTCCCTCTTGAGTTTCCACTCTGGCCAAATAGACACGGTAACTGCGCAAAATATTCTGATCTAGTTTTTTTAAGTCTTGATAACCTTGGTTTTCAAACCAAGCCACGAAATGATTTAAGTATTGGCGATAATTGCGGATCGTCAAATTACTGACATTCTTTTCCACTTCCAAATGTTCGAGAAATTCCAATATCGCTAAGCGTGGCAGGGTAGACACAGTCATACTTTACCCTATCATTTTTAGCTTTGACGTGCCAGGCCAGATCAGACCTATTTAGAGGCTCAAAAACGGCTTTTTTTGCTAAAAACGGTCAATCCCATGGGCTAAACTTGTAGTATTAATTGATATTGTGAAATATTGCTATAGATTATGAAGCAGAGAAGACTAGCCAACTGGATTATTTTTTTGTTTTTTGCAGAGACGTAAAATTTTACATCTTTACCAATTATTTATTTTTGATAGAAGACCTCTATCTACAAAATTGAGCTTACGTCGCAAAAGTTATATTGTGCGACACAATCTATCCAGGCTAAACAACAACTCCCTCTCAATGGAGTACAGCTATGATATTTGAAAATTAAAAATTAGAAATTGATGATTTATCCGCCCCACTTTCTTCCTTTATTCCCTCCATTCTCTTGACCTCTCAGCCATCGTTTTTCAAGCCCTATCAACCCTCTCTGAAATGCGTCAAACTAGATTATTCTTGCATGTCACGGCTATATCAAACTGTATCACTTACATCCTATAACCAATTCGGGTTTTCTTTGTGTCCCCTCTACTCTGTTACTGGACACGCCTTTTGTGAAGAGTTTTCCACAGGACTATTTCAGAGGAAAAATTAGGAAAAAGATGACGGCTACCAGGCCAGCTACCAAAGAATATTCCACCATCGCTTTTTGAAATAGAATCCCTCTCAAGTGATTGTGCAATATCCCTAGACCAATATATAAAACTGCCATTAGTAGTAAGGCTACATTCCAAATCGAGATAGGAATTAGAGACAATAAAGCCGCTAATTCAGCCAAAATTAAAGTCAACAACAGAGACAGCGTCAACACTTCCCTGCCTAATTTTTGCTCAATCCGAATTGACCACAATGACATCAAAATTAAAGGCAAATAAGTCACAAAAATCAGCCCGGAGTTGAGATAAAAAGGCAATCTTAGAGAGAAAATACTATTGCCCAGCAATAAAGAAATCAGCAGTGTAAATAATAAACTAATGGCATGAGCTGCGTGCACCAATTGGATGGTTCTCCCCTTCGAGACCGAATAAATATTAGAGACTAGAAACAAGGCATACATCCCTACTCCAAATAAAATTAAAATGGAAACTCGACTAACAATATTTTCCGGTAATAAAAAATAAAATAGGGCCACGCTGACAGCATAAAGGCTAGGAAAAGGCACAATCGTCAGGGCTTCTACTGGCTGTAAATCGTCTTTTAAAGCCCATAAAGACAGTAAGTAAGACAGCCCTCCCAAAGCCGCCACTGCTAAATAGCGGTAATCCAAATCAATCAGCTGGATCAGAGCTAAACCCAAACTAAGTAAGATAGAAATAATGACAAATTTTTCTCTTCTACGCATAGACATCTTCTACATCATCATTTTCTCGTAAGGCTTCGATTAAATTTTGTAAATTTTCTCGCGTCGTCTCGTCTGTCACGAAATCTGGCAATTGCCGCACATATTCTTCTCCTTGCCGAGTGAACATGTAAGCCGCTGCTCCTGGGCTAGCTAAACTGCCAGCAAATTTATTTAAAATAAATTTTAGCTCGGCGGCTGTACGATTACGATTATCAGTCACGGCCGCAATCATTAACGGGGCACCGCCTGGACCAAAAGCCTCATAAACAATTTCTTGCAAAGTCACACCAGCAGCCGTTTTTCCCAAGCCGCGATCAATCGCCCGTTTAATATTTTCTTTGGGCATATTGGCGGCTTTAGCCTTTTCTAAAATCAATCTCAAACTTGGATTATCATCGGGATTGCCACTCCGCCCTTCTTTAACTGCAGTTTTGATCACTTTAGCCAATTGGCTAAAAACCGCGCCCTTTTTTTTGTCTTGAGCGTCCTTGCGATTTTTAATATTGTTCCATTTGCTATGACCTGACATGCCTTACATTATAGTTGACAATTGCAATATCTACTAGTATTCTTGTGCGACTGACTTATGAACAAAATCAACCTGCTCCAACAACAGGCCGTGCTGGCGGCTAAGGATAGCGATTGGCCTAAAGCCGTCACCATTAATCAAGAAATCGTCAATGCTGACGCCCACAATGTGGGCGCCCTCAACCGTCTGGGTCTCGCCTACTTGCAACTTAAAAAGACTACCCTCGCCAAAAAAAGTTTTGCTACCGCTCTGCAAATTGACAGCTCCAATTGTATTGCTCTTAAAAACTTGGGAAAAATTAAAAACAACCAACAAGTAAGTAGCCAAACTTTTTCCCCCCAGCAATTTATCGAAGAGCCAGGAATCACCAAAATTGTCGAATTACATCGTTTAGCCAGTAAAAAAGTCATCGATACCCTCACTATTGGTATTGAATGTAAACTGGTAACTAAAGGCAAATTTATTTCGGTACTGTGCGGCTTGGAATATATTGGTTCTTTGCCCGACGACTTATCATTTCGCTTGATTCAACTTTTGCAGAGAAAAAATGAATACCAGGTTTTCGTTTATTCCGCTTCTTGTCGCAGTGTCAAAGTTTTTATTAAAGAAATTATCAAATCTAAAAAAAACGCCAACATTACTTCTTTTCCGGTAAACAAAGACAATTTAGCCAACATTAATGATATTGACGAAAAATTCTTACTCGAGGAGGATTTGCCCATTGAACTAGTCAGCACTGACGAAGATCGCGAGGAAGGCGAAGCTATTGAGTCGGCTCAGAAGCAAGGTTGAGAAAAACCACCATTTTAGCCCGATATTGATCTAAGGCTTGTTGGTCGCGGCTAATTTCAATACCACTAGGTAAAGTAGCAAGAATTTTAGACAAAGTTAGCTGACAGTCTGTGTCGCTAATTAAATCAATCCGGCTAGCTGTTTCTTGTTGATTAAAATTGTTAGTCACTCTAATCACTGATACTCCTGAGTTTTCCCAAATTTGCGAGAATTTTTGGGCTAAACCCAGCTCGTCACTGTTATTTACTACCGCTACTGGACAATTTTCATAAATTTTTTTGATTTGTGACAAAGATTTTTGCCAAGCCTCCGGCGAATCAATTTGCTCCCAAATTATTTCTTGCCTTTGTTTAAAAACTAAAAATTTAAATAGCGACCAATCTCTATTGGCCACGGACAGCTCTATTAAATCAATCACACTACCCATAGACAGCTCTTTATTCAAAGTCACTACTCTATCAATGGATAAAAATAACGACTCAGCGAAATTAGCAGTTGGTAGTAAAAAATTAATTTTTTCTAAATGAAAATCCTCTTTATTTTTATCAAAATATGCCAACCAAATTTGCCTATCTTGAGAGTCTTTTTCTTGTAAAATGAATAAAATATTACCAGTGCTAGATAATTTTGGAAGAGAAATAAAAAGCCAGCAAAAAGCCAGCAAAATTAGCAAGGAAAAAAAAGCCAAACTCAGTAGAAACTTATTTTTAAGAGACACTCACCCATTATAACTTTAAGCACCCACTTCGTAACGTACAAATCTATTTAACACAAATTTTTCACCAATCTTACCGCTAGTCCTTTTAACCAGCTCTTCGATGGTAATACTAGGATTCTTAATAAACTCCTGACCTAATAATTCTTCAACAGTACTAGGATTACAGGCTGCTACTTGCATCGCTACATCACGCGCCATGCTTTGAAAATCATTATTTTTGGCCACAAAGTCAGTTTCACACAAGACTTCCACCAAGGCGGCAATTTTAAAATTAGCATGAACATAAGAGGCAATATAGCCTTCTTTAGTTTCACGATCTTGCTTTTTTTCAGCCTTAGCAATGCCGCTTCGGTAAACCAAATCTAGAGCCTGCTGATAATCACCAGCGGCCTTTTCTAAACATTTTTTACAATCCATCATCCCAGCACCAGTCTCTTCACGTAATTTTTTGATATCCTCAGTAGTGAAATTCATAAATTTTATTTACTATTTTTACCATCTTTATAGCCACTAGCCACTGCTTTTACAATTAATTCTATACTGGCGGGCACATCATCGTTAGCGGGAAGAGGCAAATCGATATCGCGTACATCAGCATTAGAGTCTACTAAAGCTAAAACGGGAATCTTTTCCAATCTAGCCTCGGCCAAAGCATTTTTTTCTCTTCTCGGATCAATGATAAATAAAGCATCGGGGCGTTTTTTTAATTCTCTCAAGCCCTCGAAAAAACGAGCTAAACGAGCTACTTTTTTATCCAGCTTGACTCTTTCCAGCTTGGTGTAGGCATCAAAACGACCCTTTTTCAAGCCATCTTCAGTATCTAGCATTCTCTTTAAAGAGCGATTGATTTGTTCCCAATTACTTAAGGTACCACCCAACCAACGAGAAATTACATATAAAGCTCCTGCTTCAGTAGCAGCTTTTTTCGCTACTTCTTTGGCTTGGCGTTTAGTAGCTACAAATAACAGAGTCTTGCCCTGTTTGCCTAAATTGTAGGCAAATTCATAGGCTTTCTCCATTTGGGCTTTAGTTTTGAGCAAATCAAAAATGTGGATCCCATCTTGCTCCATGTGAATCCAAGGAGCCATACTAGGGTGCCATTTTTTGCTTTGGTGCCCAAAATGACAGCCAGCATCAAGCATTTCTTTTAAATCAAAATCAGGAACTTGCATTATTTTTGTCCTTGTTTATCCCGGTGTGACACCGGGATCATGCCTTCTTAAACTAATTCAGGACGAAGAGTTTAAAAAGACGCTTAATTATTAAGAGCCAATTATAGCATAAGCCTCGGCTAAAGTCACACAGTTTTCCATGAGAGAGATCACGGTCATTGGCCCTACCCCGCCGGGCACTGGGGTGATAAAACTGGCTTTATCTGCCACTGACTGAAAATCTACATCGCCCTTGGGCTCCCCAACATCAATTAGCGCCACTCCAGCTTTTAACAAAT
>Ga0208958_1004066_pt1 | contig 10781 bp, 7 predicted proteins | sample RifOxyB1_FD_184032 | JGI IMG/M metagenome (GOLD analysis project Ga0208958, IMG submission 184032) | Soil microbial communities from Rifle, Colorado - Rifle Oxygen_injection B1 (SPAdes) | ecosystem: Environmental > Terrestrial > Deep subsurface > Rock core/Sediment | place: Rifle, Colorado...
CGGACTGCTTTACTTTTATGGTAAACGCTGGTTTTCTTCTTCCGCCGGTTGGTTGGCAGCCACTCTTTACGCCCTTATGCCGCTTCCGGTCCAATTCACCCGTAACTCCTGGAACCCCAATCTCGTACCCCTCATCTCACTGCTTATCGTTATCTTGGTAGTCAATCTCTCAACACATGTTTCCCAAAACTGGAAGAGAGATTTCCTGTTTTTAGGTGCTGCCGTTGGTTTCTTGGTTCAGCTGCACTATATGGCGCTAATTTTTCTGGTTGGGGTTGCAATAGTTATGATTTTGACTTGGTACAAAAAGTGGCGCCAGCTCATCTTGGGTATTGGACTCTCCCTCGTGACTTTTGTTTTTACTCTCTCACCTTTTATTATTTTTGAAATTCGTAATGATTTTGTAAACACTCACGCGATTACTCGCTTCATCGAAGCCAAAGAAGAGCACAATATTCGCTACAAGGTTCCTTTCGCTCACTGGGAAAACAAAGTTACCGACACCACCACCCGCTTATTTAGCAGTTTATTAGGTACCGAGGGATCTGCTCCCGATCCTTACCGACTTCCTATTACTATTGCCGCCGTGGCTTTAATCTCGTTAGGCCTGCTTACCCGCTCACGAACTTACTTCATTCTTTTTGGACTCACTGTCATCCCCCTGCTCTTGGTCGGCATCTACCAGGAAAATGTCCACCTCCATTACCTGGGATTCCTCTTCCCCCTAATTTACCTTTTACCGGCGGCCGTCCCACGTGGTCGCTGGCTACTCATAATCTGCTTGTTATATGCCGTTCCTCAGACCTATCGCTATGTCTCGTGGCAAGGCAACAATCAGCTTATCCGTGCCCAAGAGGTTGCCGACTATGTAGTCCAAAAATCTGCCGGTCGACCATATAATTTGGCCAGTATCAAAGACGCCACTATTTCTCCGTACTTATATTATTCTCGTCTTTCCTCCAACCCGCCCACCACTCAGTCAGAATCTACACTCTTTCTTATTTGCCAGGATCAGCTGTGTTCTGACCCAGAAATAAATTCACCTAATCTCTTCCTTACTGGTCCCTCTCATCCGACTCTGACCGCCTATCTTGGTCACCCTCTCGTCAATGACGATAGCCGACCGCGCAGAATTGTCAGCCAAGAACACGTTTCACATGGTGCATGGGTAGTCGAAGTCCAGTTCGACAATTAACTTCTGTCGAGTCAAATATCTGGTATTATAGATTTTATGCCTACGCTATTTACCGTTATTATTCCCAATTACAACGAACTCCCCAATTTGCGTCGCGGCGTCCTCGCCGAAGTCAATACGTTTCTGCTATCTCAAAAGGAAACTTGGGAGGTTATTATTTCCGATGATGGTAGTACCGATGGTTCCCGCGAATTCATTTGCGACTTCGTCACCAAGCATAAAAATTTTCGTTTCCTGGAAAATCCGCACGCCGGCAAACCTTTTGCTTTACGCAGTGCTATCCGCGCGGCACGTGGTAAATACGTCCTCCTAACCGACATGGACCAATCTACCCCTATCCAAGAATTAGCCAAGCTCTTACCTTGGGTTCACCAGGGCTACGACGTGGTTATTGGCTCCCGTGGCAGCCGCCGCACTGATAGTACTTTTTTTCGCCAAATTGCCTCCGTTATCTTCCAGAGTGCGCGTCGAATGATTTTGCTACCCCACATTCAAGATACTCAATGTGGATTCAAGTTAATCGAGACCAAACTGGCTCGCGACATATTCTCGCAGATCAGGATCTTTGGTCGTGACCGTAATGCCGCCGGGTGGAAAGTAACCGCGTACGATGTCGAAATGCTCTTTATTGCCAGCAAGATGCACAAACCCATCAAAGAGGTCAAAGTAATCTGGAAAAATACGGACACCTCTGTCGGCAAACAACGTAATTTTGTGAAAGAAAGTATCGAAATGTTTACCGAGATTCTCCGTGTGAGAGTCAACTACATCCTTGGAAAATATGACTAGTGTCCGGCGCTTCCTTCTGCCCGGTTGTGGGCTAGTTCTGGCACTGGCTTGGTTGGTTTATTCTTACGGCTTTGTGGACTTCAACTTGACTCTGGCATCTCACCCTCTCGTGAACGGGTTTATCTCTTGGTCTCAGCAGTTAGCCATGTTTGACCGCCCCATGTCGCTCTCCGTCTATCTATTTCTCGTGATTGCCAGTTTTTTTTGCTACTGGCTCGCTCTCCGCCTCGCTGCTCGCCGAAACCATCAATTTCCCTGGAAAATCGTCCTCACGATTGCTCTTGTATTCGTTTTTGCTTTCCCGCTTTTGTCCTCAGATGTTTTTAAATACCTTTTCGTCGCCAAAGAGGTCTTGGTCTACCATGCCAATCCTTATCTTGTTACCCCTCAGGAATTTCCCGCTGACACTTGGCTGAGATTCATGCGTTGGATTCATACCCCTTCTCCCTATGGTCCCGTTTTTACGGGGTATACTTTACCTTTTTATCTGGCTACTCTTGGGAAATTTACCCCCATGCTCTATCTCTACAAACTTGCCCAATTAGGCTGGTATGCGCTGACCATTTGGTCGCTGGGTCGGCTCGGCGCATCGGTCAAAGCCAGGCTCTTTTTTGCACTCAATCCCTTGGTCTTAGTCGAATGGCTTTCAAGCGCCCACAACGACGCCATAATGATCTCCCTCTTCCTCTTGGCTTTTTCTCTAGCCGTCCGTCGCCGCTATCTTTGGTCCCTGGGGAGTCTCTTGCTTTCGCTCGGCGTAAAATACGTGACCGGCTTCTTCTTGCCGCTGATTTTCTTGGTCAAACCCCGCTCTCGGGTTGTCGTCACCTATTTGTCACTCTTGGCCTTAGCTCTGGCTCCGCTCGTTTACCACTATTCTTATCAATATCAGCCTTGGTACGTGACTTGGCTGGTGCCGATCGCGGCCATGCTAGGCAATCCGATCGTGATGTGGATGATCGGCGCCTATACTTTTGGAGCCTTCTTGCGGTACATTCCCTTTATCTCTCTCGGACTTTGGGAGGGGAGTCCAGCTTATTTCGCCTGGCTAACTTTTGGGCCCGTTTTAGTAAGCATCATAATTTTCCTTCCCCAGATCCTGTCGCGCGTGCGCAAAACCCAAAACCAGTTATAATCGATTTATGGTTTGGTTTCCAAAATTACGTAAACACGAATGGTTTATTCTTGTTCTAATTCTCGTCGGTTTCCTGATCTTGGCTACCCGCAACTTGACCCGTCTCCCTATCTTCGTCGACGAAGCTATCTATCTCCGCTGGGCCCAAATAGCCTGGCACGATCCTTCTTGGCGTTTTATTAGTTTGACCGACGGCAAACAGCCTTTCTATATTTGGCTGGTAATTCCATTCATGAAAATGATTGCCGATCCATTGGCTGCCGGACGGGCAGCCTCGGTTTTTTCCGGTCTGCTAACCGTCGTCGGTATGGGTTACCTCGGGTGGTTACTGAAAGATAAACGTTTAGGCTTTTACGCCATGTTACTAACCGCCCTCTCTCCTTACCTCTATTTCTACTATCGTTTTGGCATTATGGAATCCACCTTGGTTGCTTCGGTCATCTGGGTCATCAACTTCTCCATCCTCCTCGCCCGGACCTCCCGGCTCGATATGGCTTTGCTCCTAGGGATGATTACCGGCCTCTCTCTCTTGGTCAAATCTTCGGCTCTCTTTTTCTGTCTCATAATTCCCTTTCCCTTCTTTTTTACTCAGGAAAAATCGAAACTTTCCCGCCGCTTTGTCCTCAAATATCTTGCGCTTGTCGCCATTGCTTGGATTTTGGCCGCGGTGATTTACAATATTCAGCGACTCTCACCCTGGATGAATGTGATCGCCGAGAAAAACGCTTTCTTCACCGTTCCCTATAGTGAAATCTTCGCCGAACCCTCCCGGCTCTGGGGTAATTTCCTCAATGTCTGGCGCTGGCAGGTGGCTTATTCGACTATTCCCGTCTTGCTGTTCTCGCTCTGGGGACTCTTCCGTTTCTGGCAACAGGATCGACGTCTCACCCTCTTAAATCTCGCTTGGTTATTCGGTCCAGTCGTTGGCACCGTTGCCATCGCTAGGTTATTCGCCCCCCGCTATATCATTTATGCCACCCCTTTTGTTTTACTTTTAGCCGCGTATGGCTTGGTCGCCATCAAGAACCGGTCGCAAAGATGGTTCTTGGCCGCTGTCGTCAGTATTTGGCCGCTTATTCTCATTGGACGTTTAATTCTTGACCCGATTCACTTCCCCTACGTTTCGGTCGATGAAGGTTACGTCAATGGTTGGTCTGCCGGGAACGGGACCAAACAAATCGCCGCTTGGGCGGTTGACCGCCTCCGCACGCATCCCGAGATCTCCAAGCTGACTATCTATACCGAAGGAACGTTTGGTATCCTTCCACACGGACTGGAATTGTATGCAAAAGATGAGCGGGGACTAGAGATCATTGGGCTCTATCCCATCTCCACCCTACCTCCTCCGGCAGCTGTAGACGCCGCCCGGATCAACCCCGAGACCTATCTCATCCTCAACAACACCGAAACTCCCTTTATGGTCGAAGGACTTGAACTTGTAGACAGTTATCCCAAACTTCGTGACAATCCCATGCGCCTCTACCAAATCATTCCCAGATAAATATGCGCAAGTATTATCTTTTCATTGCGGTTTCACTCCTTCTCAGTGTCTTGGTTCTCTGGCCTATCCACACCGCAGGGAGTTGGTACCCCATGCATGATACAACACACATCGCCCGGGTGTACCTCATGGAACAAACTATTAGGGGAGGACAATTCCCTCCCATTTGGGCCGATACTATCAACAACGGCTACGGCTACCCGCTCTTCCATTTTTATGCCCCGTTATTTTATTACGTTGCGTTAATCGGCAAGTTGGTTTCCGGCAGCTACCTCGTTGGGCTCAAACTTTCTTTGTTCTTTTTTATTAGCGCCGGTATTTTGGGAGTGATGAAGCTCTCATCTCACTGGGGTAGGGGAGCGGCACTGATAGCCGGTGTCGCCCTCGCTTTATCACCTTATTTGGCGCTGGATATCTATGTCCGCGGGGCTTTTGCCGAAATTACTGCCCTTATGCTGTTCCCCTGGGTATTAGTTCTTTGGGAGCGGCTGAAATCCAAGTCAGACATAGTTCTTGCCGCCATCACTACGGCCTTATTCCTCATATCCCACAATCTCATCCCCATCATTGCCTTTCCGATCATTGTAGTTTGGGTTTTGGTATTACATCGCCAGTCACTGGTTCGGCTGCTCTGGCCGACACTTCTGACTATTCTGATCTCGGCCTCTTTTTGGCTTCCGCTTATTTTCGAACGGTCATTTGTGCAGGCTGATCAAATCGCCAGAGTCACCGACTACACCCTTCATTTTGTGTCCCCGAGCCAAATTTGGAACTCGATATGGGGGTTTGGTGGTTCCGTCGCAGGGATCGAAGACGGCCTTTCTTTCAAAATGGGGAAAATTCAACTTCTGTTGGGTCTATTGGGAGTCATTTATCTAGTTTGGAAAAAACAATTTAAACGTCTTGTCTTTCCTTTATTTGCCGTCTTTGCCTTTTTTATGTCGACCATTCTTTCCCAATGGTTATGGAACCTCCTGCCGTTTTTGGCTGTCATCCAATTTCCCTGGCGATATCTCAGTCTTGCGGCCAGTTTGCTTGCCGTCACGGCCGGAATCTCAATTGCCTTTATCAAACCCAAATTAGGCAGGTACATTTTTATTCTGATCGCTGTTCTAACCCTATTTTATTTCAACTACAAATACTTCTCTCCGCAGCAGACTTTCTATGAAGATGAAAATCATTACACTAGCGAGCCGTATCTTTCTACCATCACCTCTATCGTCCCGGAATTTATGCCTCGCTGGATGAAAGAGGCACCATCACTCCCGCCGGCCAATAATCTGGAGCGGGCGTACTATCCCACTTGGCGAGCCGTTCAGGATGGGAAAGAGCTAGAGGTGATCCCGGACGGGCGAGGTGTGACCTTTATTCCGACGATAAACTCGACCCCAATCCGTTTATACCAGTCACATACTCCGCTTGAGCGTATTGGCTACGCCCTAAGCCTTCTTGGTCTCGGACTTTCACTTTGGTACTGGAGACGGACATGAAACGCTGGCTGATTTTGACCGTTCTGATTCTCTTATTTTTCGGTACTTCGTTTAAGTACGGATTCTCGCAAGATGATTGGTATTTCCTCAAGCTCTCCAACGTCCAGTCTACAACTTCGGTTCTCCAATTTTTTTCTCCCTGGCACCAAGGAGAATTTCCCTTTTATCGACCGCTCAGCACCCAGTTTTTCTACTTTGTAAGCGTCCGGCTTTTCGGCCTCGGGAATGCTCCTTATTTCATGCACTCAGTTATCGTCATAGCCCAGATCCTTTCCGGCTATCTTGTTTATCGGCTGTCACGCACACTCGGGCTTTCCCGGTTGCGCGCCGATCTCGCGGCTTTCGTGTATGTCGGCGGAAGTCTTCACTTTCTCTCCTTTTACTATATTGCTGCCGCCCAGCAACTTTTTGCGGCCATGTTTGGTTTGGCTACTTTACTTGCCGCCCTGCGCCGAAAATCTTTCTGGCTCATTGGCGGGCTGTATATATTGGCTCTACTTTCCAAGGAATCGGCCTTGTTAATCCCCGTGTACCTCTTTATCCTTTCTCCTTGGGAGCATCGTTTTTCTAAGCTCATTCGCTCCAAACTGCAGTACCTCACAGTTCCTGGAATACTAGCTGTCCTGTATGTATTACTACGGCTGATCAGAGGGGTGATGGTCCAATCAGAATACCATCTCAAGTTCGGATTCGAGAATTTTTCCGCCCTAAAAGTTTGTCTGTCCTATTTCCTGGGATTTTTCGAACGAATCTCAGACTATTCTTTTGCCGGAGGACTTTCGCAGTTTTCAATTGATACTCGTCCCTGGGGATATTTCACTGTCATCGGTGCTGTCATTCTCAGCCTCGGCCTAATTCTCGGTTTGGTTTGGCGTTTGTCCCGTCGCTCGCTGACTCCGCTGCTTTTTAGGGCTCTGGCGGTTATGGCTGTCGGGATCTTCCCCTGGATCTTCCTTCCCGACCATATTTATCCACACTACTTGGATCTGGCTTCCTTTGGGTTTGCTTTACTTGTGGCCTCGCTCTGGGAGTCTCTCCTTGTTAGCTTCCTGCTAGTTTCCGCCGCATTAGTCAGCTACTTTGCCGGGATCCGCGCCAGTGTGAGATTACACTGGACGGTCCAACGAGCGGTCATTTCCTCACACCTCTTGCCACGCCTAGAGGAGCGAGGTTTATGCGAGGGAGGAGATGTCCTAATCGACGGGGATCCCAATCTCACCAAAGAAGCTTCGTATGCTCTCTCACTCTCCAACGCTCCGGCAGTGATCTGCAAAAATCCCTCACTTCACGTATACTACCAGGGGAGCTATCAAGAGGAACCAATTGCCCGCCGGATTATATTGACCGAAGAGGATCGTTAAATGACCAATCTGGATCTACATAATCTCAAATCGCGAGCCTTCAAAGGGGTTTTTACTTTAACTTTCCGCCGGCTCCTTCTCAAAATCATCGATACGGTCGGGATTATTTTTCTAGCCCGGGCTCTCACTCAAGATGTTTTTGGTATCTTTGGCATTATCAGTTTTGTTGTTTTTACTTTCCTCTCGTTCTTCTCCGACATTGGTTTTGGGGCCGCCCTCATCCAGAAGAAAGACGATCTCACCGACGAAGATACTCGCACCACCTTTACCATTCAACAAACCCTAGTCACGTTGCTCCTCATTATCGCCTGGATCCTGGCTCCTTATATTTCTCAGTTTTATAAATTAGGCACCGACATCACCTGGCTCATCCGCATTATGTCATTGTCGCTCTTTTTGACTTCCTTCAAAACCATTCCCTCCATCCTCCTCGAACGGGAACTCAAATTCGAGATCTTGGTAATTCCCGAGATTCTGGAAACGGTTTCATATAACGTTATTGCTGTCTACATGGCTCTCCACGGATACGGCGTCTGGAGTTTGGTCATCGCAATCCTGGTCCGTACCCTGGTGGGGGCGATTACCCTCAACCTATTGCGTCCGTGGCACATCGGCTGGCATTTTTCCCCCGCCTCCGCTCGTTCACTCCTTCACTTTGGCGTACCTTATCAACTCAACTCTGTCCTAGCCTTGATCAAGGACAATATTACCCCGACCCTAATCGCCTATTGGTACGGGCCCGCCGCTGTTGCCTACGTCAATTTGGCTCAAAATATTGCTACCCGCCCCATGGAGCTGATCAATATCGTCAGTCGAGTCATGTTCCCCGCCTACGCCCGGATCCAACACGATACGGTACGGCTCAAACGTTGGATCGAAAAATCTGTTTCCTTCATGGCTTACCTTTACCTCCCCATGATTACCGGTCTTTTGATCATCGCTCGCCCTATTCTCGAATATCTCTATGCCGACAAATCAGCCAAATGGCTCCCGTCCCTCCCTACTTTACTGCTTTTTCTCGCTGGTGCTTACCCCATTATTGTGACCACGACCTATACTAATGCACTCTATGCTCTCGGCAAACCCAAGGTAGTTCTGACTCTGATGACCATTTACACCGTGCTCACCTGGACACTCGGTGCTCCTCTAATCTATAAATTCGGGTTTGTGGGAATCGCCCTGGCCGGACTTCTGATTACCTACGCCACCTTGCCATTGGTTGTTCGGGAAATGAACAAAGTTGTTTCCGTTGATACTTGGGATTCACTCAAAAAACCTCTTTTGGCTAGCGCTATTATGGGAGTGATCACCTTTATGACCAACCAACTGATTACTCACTCCATCCTCACCCTCATTTTCACCTGTGTTGTCGGAGTGATAACATATACCTTGGCAATCCTCGCTTTGGACCATTCCCGTCTCAAGTCTGAATTTGCCAATTGGTTTGGTTTAATTGGGAAAAGGAATATATGAAAGACAAAATCTCGGTCATTATCCCAACGGTTAATGCGTTCGAAGAGTTAGACTTGGCCATCAAAAGTATCAAGAAAAACTCCGATCACCCCATCGAATTTGTCATCGTGGTGGATCCTGACATGAATACGGGCAGTGTTAACGAGGATATTCTGAAAGTCTGTAAGAAACATGATATTAAAGCTTGGGTTAATAAAAGCAACCTCGGTCCCTATGGCAACTGGAATCGGGGCGCCGAGGTTTCAACTACCGACTGGCTCATCTTCGCGACCGACGACCAATACTTTGCTCCGCACTGGGACAGTAGTCTCCTAAAATACTGGAAACCCAAACGTTTGATCGCCGGGCGCTTAGTCGAACCTGGGATTATCCCCGTCTACAAAACCAACATCCAAATGGATTTTGGTGTTTTGCCCGCCGAATTCAAAGAGCAGGAATTTATCGCTTGGTGTGACAAGCGCCGTGCCCAAGGCTATACTCCCGACGGCTTCTTTATCCCGATGCTGCAAAAACGTGAGGATTACGATGCCCTCGGTCATTACCCAACCGCCGGCAAATTTGGCACCAGTACTGCGGTATCTAACGACTACCTTTATGTCCAAGCCGCTTTGGCTAAAGGCTACGAGTTTGGAACCGCCGAAGACAGTTATTCCTATCATTTCCAAGCTAGCAGCTGGAAAAAGAAAACCCTCAAACCGAAAGTCTCGGCCGTGGTTCTCACTAAGAATGAGGAAGCCGATCTTCCAACTTGTCTCAAATCCCTGTCCTGGGTTTCCGATATCCTAGTTGTCGATTCTGGCTCCACCGATCAGACTTTAGCTATCGCGAAAAAGTTTAAGGCCAAAGTCATCTCTCATCCCTTTACGGATTTTACCTCCCAAAGGAACTTTGCGCTTGGCCAAGTTGCCAATTATCACTGGGTCTTGATGATCGATGCCGACGAAAGCTGTGACAAACCTTTGGCCAAAGAACTCCAGTTTTTTGCCAAAGATATCTATTTGGACGGCGTCCAGATCCCCCGCAAGAACTACATTTTTGGTCAATGGATAAAGCACTGTGACTGGTATCCTGACCACCGCTTAGTCTTCTTCCGCCCCAAAATGGCCCAATATACAGGGAGTGTGCACGAACGGGTTAAATTTATCAAAGGTAACGGTACTGTCGCCACCGCCAGCTCTCATCTCCTTCACCACAACTACGATAGTGTTCAAGAATTTGTTACCAAAAATCTGCTCACCTATCCGCTAGAGTACGCCAAAGAACTAAATACCAGCGGTGTCAAGTTTACCGCCATCGATCTCTTGGGCAAGCCTCTGAGCGAATTTATGCGCCGCTTCTTCTTGACCGAAGGCTACAAGGATGGCCTTTACGGACTCATTCTCTCCGCTTTGATGGGAGCCCAAACCCTCCTGGCCTACGCCTATCTTTGGGAACTGCAGGGGAAACGAGAAGAGCTGACTACTGCCGAGACCCGTGCTCTCTTTACCCGGCTGAAAGGGAAGGGGAGTGAACTCTCTTTTTGGCTGACCACTCTCGCGATCGATAGCTCTCGCGGTGCCGCCAAACTTTTACATCGTGCCCACCGCAAAGCCATCAAACTTATCAAGAGTTTATGACAAAGCAATCTCGCAAAATTAAGCACGCGGTAGTCTTGGTCAACTACAAAGGTTGGGCCGACACCATCGTTTGCGTTAATTCCATCAAAAAATGCAAAGACGCTCCCCACATCATCGTGGTCGACAATGGTTCTCCCGACGATTCCGTCTCCCAATTACAAAAAACCTTTCCCGATCTTGACTTGATCGCGAGCCCGACCAATCTCGGCTTCTCCGCCGGG
>Ga0208958_1004067_pt1 | contig 10778 bp, 8 predicted proteins | sample RifOxyB1_FD_184032 | JGI IMG/M metagenome (GOLD analysis project Ga0208958, IMG submission 184032) | Soil microbial communities from Rifle, Colorado - Rifle Oxygen_injection B1 (SPAdes) | ecosystem: Environmental > Terrestrial > Deep subsurface > Rock core/Sediment | place: Rifle, Colorado...
CGTTCGCGCCTGACAAGCGATTGGGTTTGACTGAGCAGATCTGAATCAGAAAGGGATTTGAGGTGTTTCATCGGAAAGGTTTCTAACACGGGAAATTCGGGTCTCTAAAACGCTCGACGTTGCCCTGCGAGCGAGAATTTCCGAGGGCGATGAAACTGCGGACGAGGAGCTGTAAACATTTCAAACGAAAGAAACAGCGCTAATTTCAGGGCCTTTATAGAAGGGATCCGATAGCAACTCGGCTGAAGAGCCGAAATGTCGTCAAGAATAATTTGCAAAAAAAACGTCCGAATTGGTTCGCGCTTTTCCGACTTCGCCGGCGGAAGTGGTGGCGGATTCCGCAGCGTTCTGTTCCGGGCTCGCCCCGCTCTTTTCAAAACTCTTCTTCTCGCGAATTGCGCCTCAAAACCCAGCCGCCACCCCAACGCACGATCGCCACCCCAACGTACCCCAACCACGCTCTGACCTCGCCAGCAGTTTTCTTGTGCGATGTCCGACCAGCGAATTTCACCCACTACACGCCGGTTTCATCGCCAACCCGCGACGAGATCTTCACCCTTCCCACGCGCACGGAGTTCAATCGATTTGGCCCACACATCACGAATTTTTCGACTATTCTGTCTCAGTCCCGAACTTTCAGTCCCAGAAACCGAATAACAAGCTGAATCCCAGGGTGACCACGTCGCCACTGGCCGACCTCGAAAGCGCGACAGGATCGCCCGCCGCGGAAATCGTTTCGGTGTACCAGAGATAGCGGTAATCCAATCGGAAGGCGCCGTACTTTCCAAGATAAAGTTCCTGCCCGATTCCGACGGTGGGCGCAACGTACTGCCCGGAATTCGTGGACATCCGTCCGGCGCCGCCGAGAAAATGCACATCGTAGTGAATAATCGCAAGCCCGAAGAGACTCATTTTCCCGTAAATGGGGCTAACCTGAAGTTCTCCGCCAAAGAAGCTTTGCGGAGGATTCGTCACCGCGCTTTTATGCGTGGTCTCTTCAAGAAACGTCAGAGCGCTCGATGGTTTTGTGGAACTTTTCCAGGCGAGGACCCCGAGGCCGACATATTCCGAAAAATGAAAGGCGAATGAGCCACCCACCTGGCTGATGCTCAGGAACGGGTCACTCGACGTCTTGCCCGCGAACGCGCCAAGCTCGAAGCGAAGCGCCTTTTTATAGAGCCGGTTTTGGATCACCCGGACATCTCCCGTATCACCCCGCTCCCAGTACCTTTCCCGAAGTTCCTTCACGTTGACCCGATCGAAGACCGCGCCTTTATCGCCCGCCGAAGCCGGCCCAGCCGCATTGGGCTCCGCGAAAGCGAACTGAGAAAATCCCGCGAAACCCAGGACAGTGACCGCAATCAAGTAACGTAGTCTCATCCGGGTGCCTTTTCTGGCGGGGGAATGGAAGCATCCTTCAACGAATCTTCCGCCTTGCGGATCGATGTTTTCAGGCTCTCAATCAGATTGCGCTCGCGAACCACGGCTTGGGTGAACTCAGTCAGCGCCACGGCGGGTTTCTTGTTCAATTTTCCGCTCACGAATGCTGAATCCTGAGCTGCGCGAAATTTTTCAACCGAGCGCCAGATCTCCCGCGCTTCGAGCAGGATAGCGGGATAAAGATAACGCTTTTTCATGGCCTCCGCGGTCCAAGGCCCATGCTTCTCGCCGAAACGTTCCGTAAAGATTTTTGCGCGCGTTTGCCATCTCGGCTCGGATTTTTTCCAGAAGACGACCTTCTTTTTGGCGATCGGAATCGAAACAGCCTCCTTGAAGGCCCGTTCGCATTCCGAAATCGTTTCGGAAAGGCTTCGCCCCAAAGCGCTCCAGTCGTTCAGTTCAGCCATGGCCTGGGCGACAAGACGATCCCGGATTTCCTTTCGCTTCGCCTCATAAGCATCCTGCGAGAGAAGCCCGAGAAGAGAAAGCTCCCGCTCCAATAGCGGCCGGCGATCCTTGGACGTGTCCGCGGCCGAATAGATTTCAATTTTATACCGGCCAGCCGGGAATATTTCGCCCGATCGCAGCCGCAGGGGTGCTGAAACAGCCAGATGGTCTTTCAACGTCATTCTGAAGGTCACCGAGGCGTTCGACGCGTTCAGGAGCGTGGTGGGAATCGCGTTGACGCGAACCTCGAAACCGGTTTCATCCGGCTGGTTCGATGCCAAATACATGATCGGGCTTTCGGTCTGTCCCGCCGTGAGGGCCATCGCGAGACTCACGGTCGTGAGAGGCTGCACGGCGACCGTGCTCTTCAGATGTTCATAATCCCCGGGCGCGATGTCAGCGATCTTTGGAAACCGCATCAGAAGGATCTTCTGCTCGAAACCACCGTACTCGTAAGCTCCCCAAAGACCCGCGAGAAAGCCGACAAACATGACCATTTTCACGATCGAGCGAAACGCCGATTTTGGGGCGGCGCCGCGAATGCCCGCTTCAAACCTTGCTCTTGCGGCAACTGTTTCGGCCTTTTTAGCCTCGACTTCAGCCTGCTTGAGGGACTTGACATCAATATTGACGGTGCTATCCCCTCCGCGCTCCGCGAAAGCTCTGCGGCTGACGTCGAGAACCGCAGTGACTTCACCTTTCGGAGCGCCTCCCTGGACGGTTTGGGCGGCCGTGCCGGAACGGAGTTCATCGATTTCGGCAACAGGCTTCCAGCCCTGCATCCCCTCACACCAGGCAAGGATCGAAGCCCTGTCCTTTTCGGCGGCTAAACGGCCTTCGATCTGTTCGCGCGAAAAGGGCCCCTCTTGCTTCCCGTTATGATGAATAAACCAGCTTTTATTTTGAGTCGTTTCCATAGTCCGCACCTATAGGTTAAAAGGCGAAGACCACATTCGTCCAGATTAAAGCATATCTATTTTTTGATGCAGATCGTGGACACTTCAGACCTGAGATAACCCAACTCGTCTTCCCAGATCTCGGAATCCTCTTCAGGAGAAAACTTTCCCCAATCCAGCGTGGCGCCCTGGTCTGTCCCGGACTGACCTTCCGCTACTTTCTTGACCGGCGCGCGGGAGTTCTCGCGGATAATATCATCCCCGGCTGCATTCAATACCTCAACGTCGACGAACTGGATATTTTCTCCGGTTTCAGTGAGTTGCGCGAGCATCGCCCGATTCAAATCGGTCAGGGCTTTTTCGACTGCCTGAACCCGCGCCGCCTGAATCGACGGGATTTCCCGTGAAAACGAGTTCAGCAGGTCGCGGAGGGCGAGATAAGCCGGCTTGTAACCCGAACCAGCCCGCTTGTGCTGCGCCTGGACCTGCAAGAGCAACTTCTTCAGTGCGGCCTGCTCATCGATCACCAGATTTAATTCAAGCTGATGAGTGAGGAGAATGCTCGAATTGACCCATTCGAAGACCAGTTTTTCAGGTACCGCCGGTTTGCCCGCCTGCTTAGGGCGGCCGCTCTGCTTCAACTCGTTGATGGTGAGAGAGTACAGATAAGGTTTTCCGTCCGGACCGGCACTCGGGACGGACTTGTTCCAATGAATCAACCACTGATAAATCGGTCCGAATTTCTTTTTGAAGTGACGGATCGTCCGTGAAGCTTCGGGATAATGGCAGGTCTCAAAATAGGCGATTGCTGTTATCAGCATGGCCTCCGGCATGAAACTTCTCGCGAGCCCCCCCACGATGAGGTTATATGCCGTGCTGACCGCTTCATTGTACTTTCGCAGTCGGAGATAGGCCCAGGCGAGGTCCGAATAGGACTGAGCAAAGTAAATGGAATTCCTCGAAACCTTCTTGAATGCCTCGATCGCGGCATCCAGCTTTCCGAGGTGATAATAGGCACGCGCGACAAGAATTTCGGCGGAATCACGATCTGCCTTGGCGGGTTCCTTGCCACTCACGGGCTCGAGGAACTTCGTCCCGGCCGCGATCACCACTGCATCATCGTCCTGAGCGGCCGCGAGCAACATTCGCGCGTAGGAGTGGTACGACGATCCCGGAATGAAGTTGCCGAGGCCCTCAATCGTCGGTTCACGCTTGAAGTGCCAGATCAGGGCGCGGTCGACCAACTCGGACTCGCGAACGTTAAGTTTTCCCTTTCGCATGGCTTTCAATCCGATGACTCCGACACCGGAAATACCGAGCGAAGGTACCTTGTCTCGAATTTTTTCGAGACATTCGAGTGCGGCGATTCGAAGGTCGTGAGCCAAAGGCGCGGTTGATTCCCCGATCAGCTGATCGAACCTGCGCTGTGCGAGGTGCACCATTCCGGCCTGATAAAGCGCTCTCCCCATGACGTAATCGCCGAAAGTCCCAAGTTCCTGGACTTTTGCCGATCGTTTCAGCGTGGCACCGAGGGCATAACTGGTGACGGCAAATCCCGGCGAGGCAGGAGGTGCCTTGAGCAGCTTTCGCCATCCTTGCGGCACCTTTTTCGAAAATCGCCAATGCTCCTCGGGGGTGCAGGCTTTATCGACCGCAAGAAAAGGCGGCGGCACCTCGGGATCGGCTTTCGCCACTGTCGCCCATCCAGCGGAAAATCCGCCAACCAAAAACAGAAGCGCTAATGGAATCAGCCTGCCGCTCACCTCAATCCCTCCCGAGGGTTTTGAAAACAAACGGATAAGACACATTGACCGTTACTCCACCCTTCGGACGGGGGAACTTCCAGGTCTTCAGTTTCGAAAGGATACACTCGGCGAGTTGATCCTCGTTCAACGTCGAAGAGACCACCGATGCAGCTTTCACGAAACCAGTCGGCGCGATCGTGAATCCCGCGATCACTTTTCCCTCGATTTTCGGTTGATGAATGATCGCGCTGTCATAACAATACCGGATCTCACGCATATGTGCGTGAATGACGGCACCGACTTCGTCTTTTCGCAATCCTTCCTCGACCATGCTGGCGCGGGTATCCATTGCCACAAAGCTGCCGGCCTGCCGTGTCCCCGCTTCCCGATCTCCAGCCGAGTAACCGACTCCTTTGGCATTGGGATCACCCACCCCGCCCCCGAGTCCGCCCACTTTGGCGCTCGACCCGACGACGCCCGGACGAACTTCGGTCGGAGCCAACGCGATACCTTTTGACCCAAAGAACTCAGCCGGAGCCTTGGCCAGGCCGGCATCGCGCCTGACCGGGCTTTTTTCCATGAGCGCCATGGCGCCCCCGAGTGCCTCACGAACCCGCGTCGCCGCCGATCGCGCCTCGCCCACCTGCTTACCGGCTGCCAGAGCTTGCGCCCCTTGGCCCGAACGGGATCTCGGGGCAACCCCGGGTTTAGCCGTTCGAACCGGCGGAAGTTGCTTCGCGCGTTTCCGAAACTTTACGGACTGAACAAATTCAGGCGACTTGCTTTTTTCGATCTCGCTCGGCGTGAGCCAGACCAAACCCGCGAGCAACAAAAGGCCCGCCAGGAAAGCGGCCATGAAACGGCTGAACCATTTCCCTTCGGCATTTGCCTCGCTCCGTCTCGGACGGGCGGAACTCGTCAGGGATTTCAGGGTGGCCACGTCGACGGCGTTGAAACGCCACCAGTACCAGCCGCGCGCAACCGTCACATGAACGATCTCGCTATAGCGGATCGGCACAGACTGCCCGACGTGGCACTTCGTGGGTTCGGCACCTTTGAATTTAATAAAGACACCGTTAATCAGCGGTTTGATCTTGATGCCTTCATTATCATGGTAAATCGTGAAACTCGGCTTTTGCCGGGCATAGCCGACGTATGCGGAATGAATGCGTTCACATTTCAGGGTCGAACGACGAACACCCGAGTACGCGAAGAGAGCAGGGAGTTTCTGTTTTGATCCGGAAAGCCAGTTCTCTACACTCTTCTCATCAAAGTAGGCCGCCACGATGGGCGAAAGTTTTTTCAATTCGACCGTGTAACCCTCGAGATCGAGACGAGCGCCGGACGCAAGCGATGAATTATCGAGCTGAAGCTTCGGTTCCTTACAAAGCTCACCCGGCGGTCGGCCGATGTTCACGGCGACGACGCCTTCAGGCGTTTTCTCGAGCACCCAGCGATATGGGTAACCGATCCCGTGCGGGTGATCCGTCCTCCAGAGTTCCGTTCGTTTCCTGCCCCTCGACGAAGTGGTGACTAAAATGGATTCAGTCTTCATGGTGAAACCTTCAAATCCTCAACTACGCGCCTGTTTTCTTTTTTGAAGTTGAGTTTCTTTTTATAGAGTCGCGAACCGGCATCGGGATCCGCCGTCCCGACGTGCTGCGCGGACTCAAATGGGTTTTTGTTCAGCCCCTCGACGACTTCTTCTTCGAACGAAAGGGATTTGGCGCGTTCGCCGCCGACCGGAGCACCTTTCGTCGGCTGCTTAACCGGTCCGGCTGCCCCGGCACCCGCATTCAGAAACAACAAAAGGAGAACGATCCGGATCATCATTTTGAATCCTCCTTTGCCGGAGAGGGTTGCGAAGCCGGCGTTTTTGTCGCCATTTTTGGATTAGACCAGCGAATCACGTCGCCCAGACCCGAGAGGAGGTCTTCGGCGTTATCGAGATCGGAAAGTTCCTCAAGTGTCTTTTGGGCCTTTTCTCGAGAATACGAGCCATAATACGCGGTGACGAGGGCCCCGAGCACCGACTTGCGATGGGCCTCATCGAGCTTCGTCTTGAGCTCCTCGATTCCCAGAACACCTTCAGCCTGGGCGCCGGCACCGGCCAGTGAAATCGACCGGGCCAACGCGATCTGCACGGCGCTGAGCAGCGGCGACTCGCCCTGCCCGGCCAACTCGAGAAGAAAGGCGACCTTTCCCCAGTTCTTTTCTTTAAGAGCCCTGCTCCACTCCCGTTTCAGAAGAAATGCCTGTTCTTCGGCGGGCGAACGGGTCACAGGGACGGCGCCCTGTGCCCCCGATGCCTGAGTGGGCGTACTCTGTCCCCAGCCTCCCGCAATGTCGGCCTGATCCAGCAAGTCTGGCGCGATCGCCGCCGCGACTGTTTTCTTATGGTTGACCGTGAGCGCTCTCGCGAGGTCCGGGAATTCTTCAGCGTAATCAGAAATCAGGAATTGGAGAGTACTCGCCTCGACTCCCGATCCGGACGCAAGTTCAAAGGCTCTTTTACGCAGATCCTTGGCCTTGCCACGGAGGGTATTTCGCATTTCCGAAAGAGTCGAATCGAAAGCATCGCGTTCTTCGGCAGAAATCCCCTTTGTCTTGGACAGGGCGGCAAGGTCCTTTGAAAAATCAGAATAGAATTGGGCATTTTCATTCAGAATAACACTTCGGAGCCGGATGGACGGAAGTTCCGAAAGCGCTTCGAAAGCGGTCTCGAGGCTTTCAATCAGCTTTGTCCTTTTTTTAATGGTTGCCGCATCCAGCTTGAGGGGCGACATCGATCGCAACCTCTCCCGCGCGTCGCGCACGGCATTCGATACCGAATCAGACAAATAGGGCAACAAGGCAAAGCGATAAAGCGGTTCCGTCTTTTTCCAGGCAGCCGCGAATTCCGAAAACAACTCCGCGCGGTCTTTAGTGGGCAAGGACTTCGAATGATTCACGCCGATCATGGCCCAATAGATTTTATTTGAGGAATCCACTTCCTTCATGCCTTCAAAGGAGACCTTCGCCCAGCCGGAGCTCTCGGAATTCGACATTTTGGCCGCCGATCTCTCCGTGAGTTCGGTCCAGAGATTCAGGCGCTCGCAGTCGACCGCCAAGGCTTGTTGGCCGCAATACTTTGGGTTTTCGAGAGCACTTTTCAAGGCTTTCGAATCTTTGGATAACCAGACGAAAAGCAGGATTTTTCGAATCAGGGCTGTACGGTCGTCGCCTGAAAGCGCACTGGCCGGAGCCTTTGAAAGGTATTCCCGGTACGCCGACGCCGCGGCCGCGAAGTCATAGCGTTCTTCCGCAAGGGAGGCACTCGTCAAAAGGGCGAGCGAAACGACCTCGGGCGGGGCATCCTTATCCGCCGCAAGCGAGAGATATTGCATCGCCCGCTTTTTGTCCTTGAGCGCGAGCGCCGCGTTGGCCGCGATCGAAAGACAGTTTTTGGTGTAGCGTCCGCCTCGATTGAGCTTCAGGAAGGCGTCCGCCTTTTCGAGCGCGATCGCATATTCCCCGCTGCGGTAGTGACCCTCAATCATCTTGAAAGAGGTGTCCGAGGCGATTGAGCCGAGCTTCTTTTCGAAACCCGTGCCCTTCCAATTCGGATACTGACCGAACTCAAGCGCGAGGGCGTTCGCGGTAGCCCAGTCACCGCTCGCGACATAAGTGTCGATCGCCAAAGCCGCCGAGCCGCTCGCGTAGGATGACTTCGGAGACGCCTTCGTGAACGCGATCAACTCCGAAACGGCTTCGCTGACGTGACCCAGGGAATACAGGATCCGGTTCGCCTCGAAGACGAACACCTCGGCGGACAAACGCCGCCGCTCGTCCTTCTGCTGGGCGGCTGCCCTAACCCAGCCGATCCAGTCCTGGACGGGTTTCGAAACATCCTTCCTCTGCGCGTTCTGGAACGACATCGCCGTCAATTGGCCGGGAACGATCTTGTCTTCACGCATTTTCTCATAATAGGAGGCGATCGCCCGCATTCCCGATTCCACCGCCAACTCGGATTCCGGAGGGGCATTCTCCGCGATCCAGCGATAATAATTGGTGGCGTTCTGGAATTCGCGTATGTGAAAACTGACTTCACCAAGATTGAAATAGATCCTCTGGCGAAGAGTCGTGAAAGCGGATGTTCCGGACTCAGCCGAAAGCAGGTTGAGAGTGGCCCTGTAAAGATTGATTACCGCGTGCCCGATGGGGATCAGGGTAGCCGGTTGAACGGCGTCACCTTGCTGTTTGCGTGCCGCCGCAAATGCGGCCAGAACTCCTTCGGACGACTCAGCTAAAATTTTGACGGTTTTTTCCTTCAGCTTCGGAACGGAAGCGATCTCGCTGTTCTTTGACCAAAGGGTGGCGATCTGGGACGCCGTATTCTGCATTTCGGCGTACCGGCGCCGGTTTGATTGATTGCCCAAAGTGATCAACAGAAGTTCCAATTGATCAGCGGGCAGCAGTTCCGCAGCCAGCGCCTGCGTGCGAAACAGCTCGAGTTCGTGATCGAAACCTTTGGAGCGAAGAAGGTACGCGAACGCGATCACGATTTTCGAGAATTCCGGACCGGGTTCAAAGGATTTGAAATACGCGAGTGCTTTTCCGGCTTCAAAGCCCTGAAGCTTGGCCTCGATTCCGGTACCGTAAAACAGCGCGACATTCGAAAACAGGGTTTCACGATCCGCCGAACGAGGCTGGCCCTTCCGGGCGGCCAGGCCGGCCTTTACCCTGAAAAGGTACTCCAGCCCTTGAGAGACTTCATTCAGGTAATAATGCGCCCAGGCGAACTTTTCCATCACGAGCGCGTAGTTGCCATCGGTCGGACGCGCATTCAGACGTTTTAAGTAGAAAATCGCGGTGCGGTAATCCTTGATATCGAAAAGCAAATCGCAAAGAGTGAGATAGGCGGTCGTCAGATCGAGTTTGCCCGGGTAACGGTCGATGACGAGCTTCAAATCCTGAATAGCTTCGTTTTTGCGTCCAAGCTCCTTCAACGACTTCGCCCGCCGGTTGTAGGCGATCGCGATTTCCGAATGATTTGGATAAACCTGAATCATGCGATTCAGCGGGACAAGTGAATGCTGAAGCAATTTTTCGTAGTTGCGGAGGTTAACCATGCCTCCGCGCGCATGTGCAACCCGGAACTCGACACCCGCGGCTTTTTGATAAGTCTCGGCGAGACGCAAAAGAAGTCCGGGTTCCCGCGTACCGTTCCTGTTTTGCTTGAGCAACTTGGAAATTCCCACGACCGCCTGGTAGTAAGTACCGAGCGCAACGCTGTCAACCGAGCGGTCTTTCGACTCGGAAGCGAAGCCCGGACCCTTGTCGCGCCCCGAGGCAGCCGAACTGGCGATCAGACTGATGATCAGCATCAGCATGATGGAAGCCGACTGTCTGAAAAGGGGCCGACGTAAACTCATTTGTCATCCACGACGGCGAGTTTGAAATCTCCGAACCCAACGTTCGATGCGGCCATCAGTACGGCCTTGAGAGTTCCGTAAGGAGTGTTCTGGTCCGCCATGATCATGAGCTTCGGAGCGCCTTCTTCAAGACCCTGGGTGGAATTCGCCTTTTCCACCCGGTCCTTGTGCTCCACAAGCACGGCATTCAGCGAACGGGGGGTACCATCCGCTTCAGCATCGGTCGCAACCACCTCGAAGTGCTCGAGGCGGGTAACCGGCCGGTCATCGACGAGAATTAACTCACGACCGATCTCAACCTTCAGCATTTCAGTAATTTCGTCCGAGGTCGTCGCCAGGGGAAGCGTGATATCCTTTGGCGCGAAATTCGTGATCCCCGTCGAGAAACTCTTCAGGAGAAAGACTAGAATAATGGTGAAAATGTCCGCCATTGACGTGATCTGAAGCGCCATATCCTCTTTTTGAGGATTTCGCCTCAGGAATCGATTTTTCCTTCGCCCCATCATACCTGCTCCCGGTCCCCCAGCGCGACGCCTGGGACTACTTTCCGGATCGCGTCGATCATCCGAATGATCTCGGTGTAAATGACAGTCCGTTCAGCCGAGAGCACGACGCCCGACATGCTCGGCCAGCGCCCCTTGAGTTCCTGCAGATATCCCTGAAGGGCTTCGAAATCCCAGGTCTCGTTCTTCGCGGCGAAAACCACTTTATCATTCGCGGCTCCAGTCACCCGGATGTGAACGTTCTTGGCCGCATCAAGATCGATCTGGACGTCAATACTCTCCTCGGGCGTCCTCTCCTCGAAGGCGACCAGGGTCGGAACATTGACATCGAAA
>Ga0208958_1004068_pt1 | contig 10776 bp, 10 predicted proteins | sample RifOxyB1_FD_184032 | JGI IMG/M metagenome (GOLD analysis project Ga0208958, IMG submission 184032) | Soil microbial communities from Rifle, Colorado - Rifle Oxygen_injection B1 (SPAdes) | ecosystem: Environmental > Terrestrial > Deep subsurface > Rock core/Sediment | place: Rifle, Colorado...
ATCACCATCTCTATAATTTCCTTCTTAGATAGTCTAATCGTAGCCATCATCGTTTTTCTGATCTGCGTCTTCATCAAGTTACCCCTATCCTCTGTCGCAGCGGCTACCCGCTTCGCCTTCGTCATCGTCTTTTTCCTTTGCTTCATCGTCACCGCTGCCGTCAATCCCTAACACCCTTCCAGCCTCGGCTGGTTTTTTTACTGTTTAACTAGATGTAGTAAAATACCTAAGCTTAGGCATTTGCCTATTCATCCGCACATTCACTAGACAGGAGAATCACCTTGAAACGAGTTTTAAACGGATTGACTGCCGTCCTTTTACTTGTCCTGCTCGTCACTCTCACTCCTCATCCGCCCGCTCTTGCCCAAGGCGGGGAAAACTGTCCGGCATACTCCCGACCTCTGAATTTCGGCAGCAACGTCACGGCCTTTGTCTTCTCCGGCCCACTCAGTCTTCGTACCGGGCCCAGCCTCTCGTCTGCAAAGATTGCCGACATGCCAGAAGGCAGACTAGTCACCGTGCTTGAATGTCCGGTTTACCAAGACTGCCATAGGTGGTGGAAAGTTCAGGACAAAGAAACAGGCCAAATCGGCTACGCTGCCGAGGGTGACGCCACCGATTATTGGCTGCTGCGCGCCGGACCGGTTCAGATTGGTGCGTATGCATCAAGCTATGAAGGCCAGGCCATGATCAGCTGCGACATCCCGCATATACCAGAGCCCCAACAGGACTTTCCACCCTCTGCGGACGCGTCAAGCGCTGTTATCATTGCCGACGGCAATTGTTCCGGCGCAGGCAACAGAGAGCTATATATCGGTGCCTCTGGTTACGTCGCCGTTGACGATGGTGTTGGCACCTCGCTGCAGGCACGACCTGGCGAACAGCCGGATATCATGCTCATGTCAGAAGGGCATCCGTTCACTGTTACCGATGGACCTATTTGTAACAAGGGTCTTCGCTGGTGGGAGGTACAAGTTCCTGACGGTAGACGCGGTTGGGCAGCCGATGGTGACACTCGTTCAGCTTGGTTGTCCATCATCCCCGACATCGACATCGACGTTGCAGGTTCCACCGTCTTAAATCCAGGTGATCCGGAGTATGACCAAGCGTTACGCGCCCTGCATGGGATCGGTGTTGCTTATGCGACAGGCGAATACATCGCCATGGGTGTCCAGGCAGTCACAAACAATTATCAAACATACGATGCTGTTTGCTTTGTGTCTGCGGGTGTAGCTGACATCACCCATGATCTCGGTCAGGAGATTCCTGAAGCCCGTCTGATCAAAAACGTCTGTATCATCTGGGGCCTTGTAACCTTTAACGCCTTCACCTATGCAGAAGTCCTGATGCAACCCGACGTCTACATCGATTCTTGGCTTGACCCAATCAACCGAGACGTCTGGGAGTTCCCGATCTCCTGTACTATCGCCGCCTTGGCAGGTGACCAGCCGTATTGGTGTAAGTAAGTTTTTTTATGCACATAGAAATATGTGCTTTTTTGTTGTCAAATCTTCTATGATTACCTTATGCCCGCCAAAAAGAAGACCAAGAAGTCAACTTTTCTAAGACACGCTGCCCTTACTGCCGTCGTCACCGCCACTTCAGCTTTCTGGATTATCAAGTCGGGTACGGTTACTTTTACTCTCCCGGCCTACAAGTCTGCAGAAATTATCGATGGCGACACGTTCATCACCGAGGAGCGGCGCCATATCCGCCTCGCCTCAATTAGTGCCCCAGAGCTGGATCAGTGCGGCGGTGAGGCAGCCAAGACCGCCCTTAGTCAATTGATTTCCGGAAAACCTCTTTATATAAAGGTGCTTTTCAACGACAAATACGGCCGTCTGGTAAGTCTTGTCTATACCGAGGGTGGCCTGGTCAATCAAAAGTTACTCGAGCAGGGTCGCGTTTATTACACCGGTTCCAGCAATGAGCCCAAAGGTATCAGTAAAGCTGCTGCTTCAGCACGAGACCAGGGTATTGGTATCTTCGGCTCTCCCTGCACCCAAATTACTAACCCTAAAAGTAAAACTTGTCTTATAAAAGGCAACAATCGCCTGCACAGTGGAGGCTCCAGACTCTATAGTTTTCCCGGCTGTCGGGTTTACGATCTCACCGCTGTCCAACTTTACTTAGGCGATCAGTGGTTTTGTACCGAAAAAGAAGCCCAAAAAGCAGGTTACACCAGAAGTAGTGACTGTTTCGATAGAAAGATGAACTAGACATCAGCAAGCAATTTTAACAAAATGAAAAAAATAACGACTCTAGGTTTGCAAATATATACATTTCATCAAAAAGATGAAGACTTTATATCTTTAACCGATATCGCTAGATACAAAAATAAGGACTTCACTGCAGATGTGATCAAAAACTGGATGAGAAATCGCAGTACGATTGAATACCTGGGTACATGGGAAAAGATCAACAATCCTAAATTCAAACTGGTCGATTTCGACCAGTTTAGAGCTGAAGCGGGCTCAAATAGCTTTGTCCTATCGCCCAAGAGCTGGATTGAAAAAACATCAGCCATCGGTATGATATCCAGATCAGGACGCGGTGGAGGAACGTATGCCCATAAGGACATCGCTTTTGAGTTTGCCTCTTGGATTTCCGCGGAGTTCAAGCTCTACTTAATCAAAGAGTTTCAAAGACTCAAACTTGAAGAGAATGAACGTCTTGTTTTAGGCTGGGATGCAAAACGCCTACTCACAAAAATAAACTACAAAATTCACACCGACGCGATCAAGGCTCATATTGTGATTCCAAGACAATTATCAAAGCGCGATACTTTAATTACTTATGCTTCAGAGGCAGACATATTAAACAAAGCCTTGTTTGGACAGACTGCCAAAGAGTGGAGAGACTCAAATTCTAATCTTGATGGCAATATTCGTGATTATGCCAATGTTTACGAGTTGGTTTGTTTAGCTAACCTCGAAAACCTAAACGCCGAATACATCAAAGAAGGACTTGATCAAGGCACTCGCCTTCTCAAGCTCAATTCCTCAGCCATCAGCCAGATGAAGTCTCTGCTTAACAACCCTAGTGTCAAGAAATTAGCAAGCTAACCATATCCAAATTACTTAGGGGTCAGACTCTCGACTAATGTTTGGTGTATTACTCGTTACCCTATTCTTGTAGAATACAACCATGTCTAGGAGAGATTACTCAAAACTCGAAAAAGACGACTTACTCAAAGTCATTAGAAAACTGGAATCTCGCAAGAAATACGGGCTTGTTTGGGACGAAGAAAAGACCAAAGAAAAGTTTGAAAAAGAATCGGAAAACGCCTTGCCTGTTTTAAAAGAAGTCAGAAGCAATGAAATCAAAACCGACGAGAGCAAGCCGACCAACGTTTTGATTGAAGGTGACAACTATCATGCTTTATCTGTTTTGAACTACACCCACCAAGGCAAAATTGATGTTATATATATCGATCCTCCGTATAACACGGGTAAAAAAGATTTCAAATACAATGACAATTTCGTAGAAAAAGATGATGCATACCGGCATAGCAAATGGCTTTCGTTTATGAGTAAACGATTGCGTCTTGCCAAAAATTTAATGAAGGATGACGGCCTGGCTTGTATATCTATTGATGATAACGAGGCATCACAACTTAAATTATTATGTAACGAGATTTTTGGCGAAGATAACTTGCTTGATGTTTTCTATATTCAAGTAAGATATGCGGGCAAATCATTAAACGAGAAGGATGATTTTCAAAAGTTGATAGAGCAAGTTTTAATATATGCAAAAAATAAACATCTTTTTACTCCCAAGAAACCATCAACTGAATATAATACCGACACATTTAAGTTTAAAATAATAGAAAAAGAAAAGGGTCAAGAAGTAACCCTGGGAAAGAAAAAAGTAGTTATTTTAAAGCCTGGTCAGTACGAAATAACAGAGGAAAAGCCAAACCTAAATTTACTGAAGGGAACTTGGGCAAGTGGAAGTGTTTTGAAAGGAAATACTTCAGGAAAATTTTTCCATAACTATATAGAAAATAGAAAAAGTATTGATGGCTTAGGTGTTCTATATAAAGTTTACGGAATAGGCGAAGATGGACTTGGATACAGATATTTTACGGGGCCAAAAAAGGAAACGACAACAAAAGGATTATTTTATTCTGGCTTACCTCTTGCTAGGAGAGCCGAAATTGAAAGCGGTAAAGGCTCGCAAAAAGAGTCACCGATTGTGAACTTTTACGATTTTAGTGGTGATTTTGGAAACATTAGACATGAGGGGGGAATGGATTTTAGAAGCGGTAAAAAACCAACTCGTTTATTAAAAATGCTTATCAATCTACATAAAAATAAAGATGCTAGTGTTTTAGATTTTTTTGCTGGGTCCGGTTCAACTGGACATGCAGTACTTTCATTGAATGAAGACGATGACGGAGATCGTAGTTTTTTACTTTGTACAAATAATGAGGAAAATATTTGTACCGATGTTTGTTATCCCAGATTGAAAAACGTTATAAATGGATATCAGTCTGTTAAAGCACTTGGCGGAAATCTAAAGTATTACAAAACCGCTTTTGTAAAAAACTCCATTAGCCGAGATGATTTGAAAATACGAATTACCCGAGAGTGTACGGAAATGCTTTGCTTACGTGAAGGAATTTTTAATGAAGTGGAAACCAAGTCCGATTATCATATCTTTGAACAAAACGGCAGAATTATGGGTGTGTATTATTCAATGGAACGGGACAGTTTGTCACAGTTAAAAAAGGAGCTGGACAAAATGAAGGGTGAAAAGATCTTGTATTGCTTTACTTTTGATCCGTTAGGACTGGACAAAAACGATTTTGCCGATTGGACAGGCGTGAGTTTAGAGCCGATTCCACAGAAAATATTAGACATTTACGAGCAAATTTATGAATATTAGTCTTAAAAACTATCAGGAAAAAGCCGTTGACGAGCTTATCGCTGCCTTCAAAACGCTCCTCACAAAAGAGGAACAAAAGAAAGTGTGCGTCTTCCAAGCGCCAACAGGAAGCGGTAAAACTTTGATGACCGCCAAGTTTATTGAGGAAATTATCAAAGAAGCACCGGAAATGGAATTGTGTTTTGTTTGGATAAGTATTGGCAAGGGAGAACTGCATTTGCAGAGCAAGCATAGTTTGGAGCGAGTATTTGGCGGAGCACCGAAAGTTTCGCTCGTGGAAGAAGAATTCACAGGCGGGCGGGAAAGAATCGTCCGCAACGAGGTTGTTGTTGTGAACTGGGAAAAGCTGCGAAGCAAGGAGCGAGAAACAGGTGATTGGAAAAATATTTTAATGAAAGACGGCGAAAAATTGAATTTTCGCGACGTGCTTTCTAAAACTCGTGAGCAGCGAAAAGTCATCATGATCATCGATGAAAGTCATATTGGCGCGACTACCGAGCGAACGAATGAACTCCGTGACGAGATAAACGCTGATGTGATTTTAGAAATGAGCGCCACACCGAGAATCACACCAAACCCAAGAGATTTGGCACGCGGAACGGCTGGCTATGTTTTTGTTGAGCCAAAAGATGTGATTGAGGAAGGAATGATCAAAAAAGAATTGATTATCAACGAAAAAATTGATGAAATAACCGACGGCGAGGCAGATTCACAAGAAGTTGTTTTGCAAACGGCATACAACAAACGCCTAGAATTGAAAAAACTTTTTGAAAAAGAAAAAACAAATATCAATCCACTTGTTTTGGTGCAGATTCCGACCTCCGAAGCTGGTGAAGATAAAATAAAAGCGGTAAGAAAGTTTTTGGCGGAAAAAGATATAATCGAAAGAAAAGACGGGGCAGGCAACGGTAAATTGGCCATTTGGCTCTCCGAGCAGAAATCGGAAACTTTGGATTGGGTATCCGAGCCAGATAATGAGATCGAATTTTTAATTTTCAAACAGGCGATTGATACAGGCTGGGATTGTCCGCGCGCGCATATTTTAGTGAAGTTCCGAGAATCGCATAGCGAAACATTTGAACTCCAAACTGTCGGGCGTATCTTGCGTATGCCAGAGCAAAAGCATTATGCGAGCGAAGACTTGAATCGCGGATATATCTATACCAATGTCCAAAGCATTATCGTCAAAAAAGAAGAATACAATCCGAACATCATCAAGCACTTGAAAGCCGTCCGCAAAGAAGTGTATAAGCCAATCAAGCTGACTTCATACTACAAATCGCGCGTAGACTACGGAGATATTACTTCCAGTTTTACGTCTGTGTTTGAAAAAACGGCATGTGAGTATTTTGGTTTAAAAGGCGACCATACAATGTTTGCCCAAAATGTTGCAAAAGTGGAGAAGGAAGGAGTGGTTTTAGATATAAAGAAATATCAACAAGACATAATCGCCAATGCTAAAATCGAAGGCACGACTTTTGATGAGATAGAGGGTAAACTTGATTCGGCCGCACGTGCTCGCTTGACGATCGCTGGCAACGATTTACAGGCCTTGTTTGAGCAGATTATCAAGGAACGCCTTGGTTCGTTTAAGAATGTCAAGAGGTCTGTGCCTGCTGTAAAAACGGCGATTTATACTTGGTTTAGAAAATATATCGGTTCAAAAGCATGGCCAGATGAAATGATCCTTGTGCAAATGGTTTTGGCGCACAACGGCAACAGAAAGCAGTTTGAAGATATTTTAGCAAGCGCGATTGAATCATACAAAGCTGTTCGCAAAAATGAAATTTCGAAGCGAGTTGAAGAAAGCGAGCAATTTTACGATTTTGAAATTACCAAAGAGAGCTTCTTCAATCAACACACTGACGAACGCGTGGAGCATGAAAAATTTGTGTATGAGCCATGCTATTTGTCGGCTTCTCGCCTGAATCCCGAGAAAAGCTTTGAAAAGTTTCTGGCAGATAATAACGACAAGGTAATTTGGTGGTGGAAAAACGGCGAAAACAAACAGGATTATTTTGGCATAAAATACGAATATCCTGCCGGAGATATCCATACTTTCTATCCCGACTATCTAGTGCAGTTAACTGACGGTCGAATCGGAATTATTGAAACGAAAGATATGCGGGATCGCGACGGCGGGAATGATACAAAAGCCAAAGCTGAAAAATTGCAGCAATACATCAAGGAACAAAAAGGTAAAAAGCTTTTCGGCGGAATTGCGATTGAAAAAAGCGATGGATGGAAAATAAATCAAAAGGCAGTATATGATTGGGACAAGTGTGAAAAGAATGATTGGAGCGACTGGGAGAAACTCCATTTATAAACACGCATTACTCAAGGTCTTATTCAAGGCCTGACCCTGAAGTTTTTTAATCTTTAGTGCGGGGTATCGGGTATACTTAATCAAAATGACACCAACTATTGTCCAAACCAGACCAATCTTCGAGCTTTTTGTTCTCTACTCAGCACTAAACTACAATGGCTACGACAAAGAAAACAACCCGGAAGGGATGCACCCGCTGCGTGTTAAGGTCAGAGATTTTCTCGCAAAAGCACAGCCAGAAAAATTTGATTTCAAATATCACCCATACCAGTACACCAAGCAAGTTTTGTCTTCCGACCACACGAACCCAGATTTTGCTGATGCCTTCAAATATCTCGAGCGGTTCCAAAAAACTGCCGGTCTTGACCAACTGTGGGCATTAGTAGAAGCAGCTACCGGGCAGGAGCTAGATCTATACAGACCAAACTTGTCTGGACTTTGTGAAGAAGTAGCCAATCTACTGGATATCCCCAGAGCTGATATGCCAATCATTTTTACCGTCAACCTCCTCGAATCCTACTACCGCGGCTTCTCTCTTAATTATGAAGATAAGACAATTCTCATCACCGGCCCGTCCGATAAACCTAATTTAAATAACTTTGTCCACGAGCTCATCCACTCATATCTGCACGACAAAAAATTAACCATCGAAAACATCGAACAAAAAGGATATCTCAACATCCCAGAGGAGTTAAGAAAAAACTACCCTCCAGAGAAAATAGTCGAGGAGTCGCTTGTCCGCGCCTTGACTATATATTTAAGCTCCAAGTCAAAGATCCTGACCAAGTGCGAATTAGCAAAGCAAGACATGGATCTGCATTTCCCAAAGTTATTCTCAGACAGTCTGTCATCGTTAAACCCAAATAAGATAACTCTAAGGGCATTGAAAGACATAGCGACAGTGTAACAAACTAAGTATTCAAGGTCCGTCCCTGAAGTTTTTTAATACACTACCTGTAGTGGTCGTAGTGTTTCGTATGTCTTTTCCTTAGATGTGATGTAGCTTTAAGCTTCGGCAAAAATATCTTCGGCCAAGATCGCTTGCTATCCAGATTAGGCAACCAGGCTACGCCAGCTGAGCCATTATTCTATCCACATAGCTCCTGATCCACATAGCCAGTGGCTCCACATTTCCATCCTGTTTTGATGTCTTAATCGCTTCATGGTAAGCCTTTTGTTGTGCCTTATTTACTCTCGGATACGAGTCGTACACCGGAGGTAAACCCATCTTAATTGCATACCTGTCAGCCACAGCTCTGGCAATTCTTCCATTCCCATCAGAAAAAGGATGAATCATTACCAATCTCAAATGTATATCAGCCAGTAGATAGCATTTGTCCATATAATCATCTGGAAAAGAGTTCATTCTGGCCAACCAACCCGCATATTCGGCCATCAAACCCGGTATCTCCCCTGGAGAAGGCAGCTTCAGGGTAAAACTTCACCTTCGACTAGAGCATTCTCACTGCTCATCGTCGGGATACTCAAGTGACGTGCTCGAGGCGACAATATCTGACAACATTCCCTCGACTAGCTGCTCCTGCAGATTCACATCGTCCTCTTTCCCCACACGTGGCCGCAAAGGCAAACTCGTCTCTAAATCGTCGTTGGATATTTGATACGTTGATCCGTTTATATACTTTTTCCAGCTGCTTTCTTTGTGAGCCAGATCCACGATGGCAGTGGTCGACATTCGATTTAACACCTTTAGTGTTTGAGCAATGTTTGTTTTTATTTCATCACTAAACTGACTCTCCTCGTCTCCCACATATTGATATACCTGACTGTTGTACATCAGCGCTGTCGCTTGCTGGCTTATCTTTATCCCCTTGTATTCCTGAAGCGCCATAAACCCTGTAGGTACAGGCCCCAGAGGCATACGGACGAAATCCAAGTCTTCTGAAGCCACCAATTTAGCCCGCACCAATTCTTTGTGGGTGAAATATATAAGTTTCGCAAATTTAACCTTACTCTGACCAGGGTAGAGCCGAAGAATCTCTATCGCTAGATCTACCAAATATCTATTCATACTTTAACAATACCGAATTTCACAATTAGTGCAAATTATAGCCTAAGTCATTTATTCAGGGTCCGTCCCTGAAGTTTCTTAAGCCACTACAGGTAGTGCTCCTCAAAGTCGTTTTGAAGTCAATACTCGGTAAAGCCAATATATAGCCAGCAAAGTGATCAAAATCAATGAGAATATAACCGAGAAACCCCTCACCCCCATGTCTTTCATAGTCGAGCCGATCACCACCCCAAAGATCACAAAAGGAATCCGTACCACCAGTTCATACGTTGATAAAGTCGTCGCTCGGATATTTGACGCTACTCCGCGATTAATCAAATCTGTTATCGCCGCCTTCCTAATCGGGCTAAATATATCTCTGATTAAAAATAGACCCGTCCAAACGGTGACGTTAATCAGGGGTGAAAACAGATAGTTCAAAACCAAGAAAAAAATTCCACCCACCACTAAGTAAATCGGGTTTATTTTCTCCGAAATCTGTTTGTAAAAAAAGCCCAACGGGATCGATAGGAGTAAAGCCACAGTATATAGAATACTAATACCAGTCGCGCTGTATCCCCAGTCAACCACAGCTACATCATCTAAGATTTCGTAGGCGATGGTCGAAAAGCTGCCCATCAAAATCAGCACCAAGCTGACTTTAATCATCCTCCGATTAAACAAGTAAGAAAAACCCAAAGATGTTTGCTTTACAAAATTCTTATACGAAAACACAAATGTATCTACCCGCGGCTCCACAATCAAAAAAGTAACTACCAGCCCCACAAATTTTGCCAGACCGGTCACCAAAAAGGGGAGTCCGCCCCAAAATTGAAACAAGTAGCCCCCGGCCAGAGTCGCCACAGCTGTCGAGATCCCCATATAAGCATTTGATTTACTCAAAACTTCTGGATAAAGGTCTTTTTTACCCTCATCCACCAAACTGTCATACATGAAAGCATCCATGGTTCCAGAGTAGAAACTATAGCCTAGGCTAATAAAAACAAAAAAGACAGCAAACTCACCAAAGGTGTCTGCAAAAGCCATGCCACCCTCAGCTAACGTGGTTATAAGAAAAGCTATCATCAAGGTCTTCTTTTTACCAATCAAATCAGCCAACGCCCCCGTCGGTATCTCGGCCAGTGTCTGAGTCACCAGCGCAATCATGGTTAGGATAGTTGCCTGTCTGATGTCGACGTATCGATAAATAAACAACAACCAGGGGGCAAACCAGAAAAAAGCATTGTGGAGCGCAATCAACCAATAACCCAAGCGAATGTTTCTACTCTTTACTGAATCTTTAAAAATGTATTTTATTCCGGATATAACCATAGCTAAAGTATACAATCAGATATTTCGATTCAGTATTCAGGTATTCAAGTATTCAAGGTCCGTCCCTGAAGTTTTTTAACACACTACCCGTAGCGGACTTATATTTCACCTGTCTTTGGTCTCACTATTTAAAGCAAGTTACAATTACACTTATGTCCCAGTACTACACCCCAAACCGCCAAAGAAATCTCTACGATCCAGCCTCCTCCCAGCCATTTCG
>Ga0208958_1004079_pt1 | contig 10751 bp, 12 predicted proteins | sample RifOxyB1_FD_184032 | JGI IMG/M metagenome (GOLD analysis project Ga0208958, IMG submission 184032) | Soil microbial communities from Rifle, Colorado - Rifle Oxygen_injection B1 (SPAdes) | ecosystem: Environmental > Terrestrial > Deep subsurface > Rock core/Sediment | place: Rifle, Colorado...
GCAGCAGGGCGTCGGCGAAATCGGTCTCGGGGGCCTGGCCGCGGGTGGAGACGTAACGGGCGCTGGAGGTGCTCATAGTGGTCTGGTCCTAACCAGACGGGGCGGCGGCGTCACCCGGTTTCTGGCCGTTCGGGGGAGGAAATTGTCGGGCGGGGGGCGAAGCGGCGTCCGGGTGACAAATTCGTGCCGCCCGGAACGCGCGACGGCCCCCTGCGACCATCGTCCCCGCTGGCGCCCGAGGGCCGGACGGTCCATGTCTGGGGGATGAGACGACGCGATCTTCTGATCCGGCTGGGCCTAGTCGCCGGGGCCGTGGGCGGGGCCTGGTGGCTGCGCGACCATGTGCTGTGGAAGGGGCCGGGCGTGGGGTTCGGGGCCGAGGGGTCGTCCGGCTGGCTGGACTATGCCGAGCGGCGGGCCGCGACCCCGACGGTGGAGGCGACGGTCAACGGGGTCGGGGTGCGGGCCTTGGTGGACTCCGGGGCGCAGTATTCGGTGATCGACCGGTCGCTGGTCCAGACCCTGGGGCTGAGCGACGTCTTCAGTATTCCGATGGTGGCCTATGGCGTGGGCGGCGAACCGCAGATGGGGCGCGGCGCGGCCCTGGATGTGACCGTGGGCGCGCTGGAGCTGCAGGGCCTCAGGGCGGCGATCCTGGACCTGGGGCCGCTGGCCGGGGAGCGGGGCCTGGGGGCGCCCCTGATCCTGGGGCAGGACGTGCTGCAGGAACTGGTGCTGGAGCTGGACACGGGGCGGCGGCGGATGCGGTTCGTGGCGCGCGAGGCCTGGGCGCCGACGCCGGACATGGCTCCGGTGGCCGTGAGCCGGGCGGGCAAGGCCCTGCAGGCCGGGATCACGGTCGAGGGGGCGACGGTGGAGGCGGTGATCGACACCGGCGCCTCGGCCGTGTTGGCCGTGACGCGCGAGACGGCCCAGGCGGCGGGCCTGATGGACGGGCGCGAACGGCGCTCGGGGCGGAGCATCGTCCTGGGCGGGACCGTGCGGGCCGAGGCGGTGACGGTCCGTACACTGACGTTCGGCGACGAACTGTACCGCAACGCCGAGGTGGCCATCTACGAGGACGTGCCGGTTCCCGGCTTCCCCAAGGCCCTGGTCGGCATGGGGGCGTTCGAGGATCGGCGGCTGGCGCTGGACCTGGGCGGGGAGCGGCTGTTCATGAGCCGGCCGCTGGAGATCACCGTGGGGCGGTGAGCGGAACTCTCCCTCCCCCTGCGGGGGAGGGAGAGGGTGGGCGTCAGCCGTTCAGGCGCGCGAATACGGCGTCGTAGCCGTCGACCTCGGCGAAGCGGAGCGGCTTGACCCGTTCGACCAGGATTTCGCCGCGCGGGGTGTGGCCGTGCTCGATCAGGCCCATGACCTCGGCCGTATAGTCGGCCAGGGGCATGGAGTTCGGATCCTCGGCATGGCCCGGCATCAGGTCGGTGGCGACGGCGGGCGGGGCCAGCTCCAGAACCTCGATCGCCGTGTCGCGCAGTTGATGGCGCAGGGACTGGGTCCAGGAATGGATGGCCGCCTTGGTGGCGTTATAGGTCGGGGTGGCCGTCAGGGGGATGAAGGCCAGACCGGAGGTGACGGTCATGATCGTCGCGGCGGGCCGGGTCATGAGATGGGGCAGAAGGGCGGCGGTCAGGCGGATGGGGCCGAGCAGATTGGTCGTGATGGTCGCCTCGACCGTGGCGAAGTCGAACGGATCGGCCTTCAGGTTTTCAGCCTTCATGATCCCGGCGTTCAGGATGACGGCGTTCAGGGCGGGATGGTCCTTGACGACCTGTTCGCCGAAGGCGGCGACGGCGGCGGGGTCGGCGACGTCCAGAGCGGCCCAGGCCATGCCGGGGTTGGCGGCGGCGACGTCCTTCAGCACGTCTTCGCGTCGGCCGGTGATGATGACCTGATTGCCGCGCGCGTGCAGGGCCTCGGCCAGGGCGCGGCCGATACCGGTGCCGCCGCCGGTGATCAGGATGGTGTTTCCGCTGATGTTCATGGGGGTCTCCTCAGGGGGTGCGTCAGTGCGGAAACTCAGTTATGAAGATCACTCTCCATTGGAAAGTAGGCACTGAAACCCGCCATACTTACTGCGAAGGAAGAAATGGACATGGCGGCCCTTCCGCCCGCAAGAATTTCGCATCCGGAGACCGGCGAGGTCGCCGATCCGCGCGTCGAGGCCCTGGTCAATGAGGTGATCGGGCGGGTCGCGGACAAGTGGACCATGCTGATCCTGGAGGTTCTGGCGGAACACGGGGAGACCCGGTTCACCCGGGTGGGCGAGCTGGTCGGCGGCATCAGCCAGAAGATGCTGACCCAGACCCTGCGCCAGATGGAGCGCGACGGCCTGGTGGTGCGCACGGTCCATCCGGTCATCCCGCCGAAGGTGGAATACCGGCTGACCGACCTGGGCGTGACCCTGGCCGAGGCCTTTTGCGGAGTATGGACCTGGGCGGAGGCCAATATCGACCGGATCGAGGCGGCGCGGGCGGCGTTCGACGCGCGCAAGGGGTAGGGGGCGTCAGTCGTCCGACAGGCCCAGCCAGCCCTCGAGGCCTTCGAAGGAAGAGGTCATAGGGAAGGCGCGCAGGAAGGGCAGGGGGATGTGGCCGTAGAGCGGGGACAACTGCAGCTCGGAGCGGAAGTGTCCCTGATGGGCGATGGCGGCTAGATAGAGGGCGGAGGCCAGGCCGCTGCGGTCGGCGCCGCCGTTGCAGTGGATCAGGACCGGCTTGGGCGCCGCGCGCATGACGGCGATCAGTTCGGCGGCTCGCCGAGGGTCGAACCGGTCCTTGGCGCTCATCCGGTAGTCGATGTGGACGAGGCCCAGGCGGCGGCTGGCGGCCACCTCCTGGTCGTACCAGTCGGCGCCCGTGTTCTCGCCCCTGAGGTTGATCACGCTGCGAACGCCGTAGGCCGCCTGGATGGCCGCCAGCCGTTCCGGGGTCGGTTGGGCGGAGCGGACGGCCTGGGCGTCGAGCCGATGGATATTGCCGGAACTGAACAGCCCGACCTCGTAGCCGAGGGTCAGGGCGAGGAGGGCGGCGACCGCCGCCAGCGCCGAAAGCAGCCCGGTTTTCAAAGCGCGATCTCCTGCCCTGAGAGCCGGTTTGCCCGGTCTTGGGCCTTGGCTAGGCCCGAGGCGGGGCGCACACAAGTCGGGATAAGTCCTGATCCCGGCCCTCCCAGGCCGGACTCAGCTCTGGAAAGACATGCACGCCTTGAAGAACCGATCTGCCCCAGGTTGAGGCGTTCGGCGAGCGACTTGGCGCTGCGGCCGATCAGGCGGCGGCGTGGGCATAGGATGCTGACCCACACTCTGCGTCAAGTGAGCGTTACGCCTGACGGTGCGCACCTTGCTGGTGATCCTGCCGAAGGTCGAGCGCCGCCGGCAGAACCCGGGTGGCGTTCGACGCGAGGAAGGGGAAGGGCGGCTTTGCCATGTCGCTTGACAGACCGGTGTATCTGTCATTTATTTCCGTCATGACAGAAATAAATGACAGAGCGCTCCCGCTTGCCGTCGAGCAGATAGTTTTGCGTTGGGGCGATCTCGGCGGGCAATGGGGTGTGAATCGCTCGGTGGCCCAGATCCAGGCGCTTCTGTATCTCAGTGAGAGGCCCCTGACTGCAGAGGACATCGCCACCACGCTGGGTCTAGCGCGCTCCAATGTGTCCAACAGCCTCAAAGAGTTGCTCACTTGGAAGCTGATTCACCGCGTCCCTGTGCTGGGCGACCGTCGCGATCATTATCAGGCCGAAACCGACCTTTGGCAGATGGCGACAAAGGTCGCCCAAGGGCGCAAGGCGCGCGAGATCGATCCCATGGTCGCGGCCATCAATGAAGCCGTCGCCGGGGTCGATGCCCAGGGCTCAGGTGTCAGTCCGGAGGTGCGTGCGCGGCTGGAGCGCCTGCAGGGCTTCGTCAATACGGTCGATGGTTGGTATCAGCAGATGCTCGATGTCCCCCCCGACACGCTGATGCGGCTGATCCGCATGGGGTCCAAGGTGGTCGGCCTGCTCAAATTCGTCGGCCCGCGGGAGCGAGGCGCGTGATCCATTTGCCTTTATATTTCTCTTTTTACAGAAACAAATGACGAGGCTGTTATGACCGAGCTAGAACCCCAAGCGGTTCGTAAGGGCCTGCAAAAGCGTCTTTTGTCAGGGTTCGCCCTCGCGCTGGCGATCGCGCTGAGCGCCTTTCTTCTGTTTTCGGCATCCCGAACGGGTTCGATCTGGTTCGCCAGCCTCTGGTTCTTGGCGCTCCTCCCCGCCCTCCTGTGTGCGCTGATCTGCTATATCGGCGATCCTTATCGAACGCGGACGGCCGGTTTCTATTGGCTGACGCCCTGTGTCCTGGCTCTCATCGTCTGTCTGGGCTCGGCATTTTTCCTGCACGAGGGCGTCATCTGCATCGTCATGTTGTCGCCCCTCTGGCTGCTCAGCGGTTGGGCAGGGGCGTTTGTGATGCGCTCACAGCGTCATCGCCGGGGCCGAACCCTGCAATCGAGTTTTCTGATCATTCCTCTGGCGGCGGCCATGGTCGAGGCGCAACTGCCAATGCCGCATGAAACTGTTTCTCTCAGCCGAACCGCCTTGGTGCGTGCCGCCCCCGAGGACATCTGGCCCTACGCGGTGTCCAGCCGCGACATTGGCGACCATGAGGGGCGTTGGACCATCAGCCACAACATCATCGGCATTCCCCGACCGCGGGAATCCCGCGTCGCGGGGGCCGGCGTGGGCGCGGTTCGGACGGCCTATTGGGGCGATCACATCAACTTCGAGGAACGGATCGTCACCTGGGCGCCGGGCCGCAAGCTGGGGTGGGACTTCAACTTCACCAACAGCTCGGTGCAGGACTATACGGACAAGCATATTTCGCCGGATGGAGAGTTCCTGAAGATCGATTCCGGGGACTATGTTCTGCGTCCGATCTCACCGAACTTGACTGAAGTGACCCTAACGACTCGCTATATCGCCAAGACCCACGTCAATCCCTACGCCAAACTGTGGGGCGAGCTGATGATGGGCGATATTCAGGACAACGTGCTGACCATCATCAAGACGCGGGCCGAACGCGACGCGGCCCTGAGTCCAACCTGAAGGCCCGCCTGTCGCAAGCAATGCAATCCGGCATCAGGCCTGCAGCTTCCCCGTGATGAAATGCCGGCCCTGCTTGTCTTCGATCTCGACGACCCAGAGGTCGGGGTCGTAGGCGCGCTGGCGGGCGATGTAGGCGTCCAGTTCGGTTTCGCTGTCGCTGGTCACGGGCTGGATCCACAGGCGCTCGCCGTCGGGGCCGAAGGCTTCGGTGAACAGGCGGGCCGTGCGCGTCGAGACGTCATAGGCCTTGACGATGACCGAGCCGGCGCGCTCGTCGCCCTTCTTGACCACCGTGGCGTAGGCGCCCTCGATCTCGGCCCGGCGGATCAGGGCGCTGACCCAGAGATCGGTGGATAGAAGCAATTCGCTAACCCTGTACGGAAACCAGACCCAAAGGCGGGATGTGCCAGGGTCGGGGCATGAGGATAGGCCCTTCTTCCCGGCGAACCCAAGCCCTGATCGCCGCCGCCCTGGTCGCGGCCCCAGGTCTGGCGGAGGCGGCGCCGGTCGACCGCTATTACGAGCGCAGCTTCATCCAGGCGGCCAACGGGCGCTGCGGCCTGTTTCAGCCCGAGTTGAGCGCGGCCCTGACCGCGGCGGTTTGGCAGGCGCGGGGCGCGGCCCTGCGGGCGGGGGGCAATGATCGCGACCTGGCCGAGACGGCGGCCCGCGCCCGGGCGCGCGCGGCGGCGACGCGGTGCGATTCCGCCGATCTGAAGACGGTCAGCGGGCGGGTGCGCGAGGCTTTTTCGGGCTGGTCGCGGCTGACGCGGATGAGCTTTCCCGGCGACCGGACGAACTGGAGCGCCGACCGGGCGGCCTATGCGCGCCCGACCTGGCGGCTGATGCAGGGATCGCGCACGGGGGTCTCGCCGGTGCGGTTCGGGGTGATCGGGGGGATCCATCGGCCGGACCAGATGGCGGCGGTGGTGTCCTGGCGCGGACGGTCGCGGCCCACGGGGGTGCGGATCGTCCTGCGCGACGCCCATGTGGCGCCCCGGCCCTGGCTGGCGCGCGAACTGCCGCCCCCGTCGCAGCGTCGCGCGATCTGGGCGGCGGGTGTGGAGGCGGCCGACGCCGGCCTGCTGGTCGACGGTCAAAAGGCCGGCCAGATGTGGATCTTCCCGGCGACGGCCGCAGAGGCGATCTCGACCCTGGATCCGCGCGAGGTCTTCGTGGTCGAGTTCCTGTTCCGTGACGGCAGCCTTGCCCGGTCGACCTTCGAGACCGGGGATTTCGCCGCCGGGCGGGCCTTCCTGTCGATGGGGCGGGTCTAGGCGTCAGCCTTCGGCGGCGTCTCGGCGGGCGTCACCGGGATCACCGGCAGGCGGATCATGACGGCCGTGCCTTCGCCCAGGGTGCTGTCGATGGTCATGCGGCCGCCGTGCAGTTCGGTGAGGGAGCGAACCAGGGAGAGGCCCAGACCCGTGCCGCGGGCCTTCTGGTCCGAGTTGCCGGCCTGTTCGAAGGGGCGGCCGATCCGCTGAAGGTCTTCCGGGGCGATGCCGACGCCGGTGTCGGACACCACCAGCTCAAGATAGGGGCCGACGCCGTCCAGGCTGAGGGTCACCGACCCGCCGGCCGGCGTGAACTTCAGGGCGTTGGACAGGAGGTTCAGCGCCATCTGCGTCAGGGCGCGGGCGTCGGCCTGGACCGTCAGGGGCAAGGACGGCAGGACCGGCGCCAGATTCACCCCCTTTTCGTCGGCCTGGACCCGGACCAGGGCCACGGCGGCGGAGACAGGGTCGCGGGCGTCCAGCGATTCCAGAGACAGTTCGTAGCGTTCGGCCTCGATCTTGGACAGGTCCAGCACGTCGTTGATCAGGTCCAGCAGGTGGCCGCCGGCCTGGTGGATCGAGTCGGCGTAGCCGGCGTAACGGTCGGGCATGGGGCCGAACAGGCCCTGGCGCATTATGTCGGCGAAGCCGATGACGGCGTTCAGCGGGGTGCGCAGTTCGTGGCTCATATTGGCCAGGAAACGGGTCTTGCCCGCGCTCTGGGCCTCGGCCTCGACCCGGGCGCTCTCCAGCCCCAGTTCACGGGCGAACTGAGCCGTGCCGTCGAAGGCCTGGGCGATCAGGCGGGGGCCATCTCCGTCCTGGTCGAAGCGGCGCAGGATCATGACCACGCGACGGTCCAGGGCCACGCGGGGGCTGAACAGGATTTCGGCGGTCTGGCCGGCCAGGGCCCGTCGCAGGGCGGCGCCGACGGCGGGCCGATCCGGCGCGTGGACCGTGGCGATCAGGCCGTCGTCGAACAGGGCCTGGACCGACAGGGACGGCGGCGGGGCGCCCCAGGCGGCGCGGGCGCGACCGGCGGGATCGAGCAACAGGGTCAGGCCGGGCTGGGCGTTCAACAGGGCCTCGATGCGGCGGCTGTCCGCCTCGGCGACGGTCAGCCGCAGCCGACGTCGGTTCCAGGTCAGGCGAACCGCCCCGGCTGTGGCCGCCAGGGAAAGCAGGCCCGACACGGTCGCCAGCACGGGGGGCTGGGCGCCGGTTCCGTTCAGCAGGGCGGAGATCAGCCCGGACACCAGCGGCAGGGCCAGAGCCGCGAGGCCCACATAGGTCAGGCGGCCGTCGCCGATGCGGGGGTGATCCAGGGCGACGCCGGCCGCCAGCGGCATCAGCATCAGCCCCGGCACGGCCCCGGTCGCCCCCCCCGTCAGGCCCGCCGCCGCCACCGACGCCAGCAGCCAGGCCGCCATCAGGGCGAACCGCAGGCCCAGGGACTCTCGCACCACCAGGGCCACGCCGCACAGGCCCGGCAGGGCCATGATCAGGAGGGCGGCCAGAACCTCGCCCGGCAGACCGCCCGCGCTTTCGGCGACCAGGGCCGTCAGCCCCACCGCCATGGCCCAGCAGGCATGCCACATGGCGATCAGAGACGCGGCCGGCGGCGACGGCGAGATCGCCGCCGGACGCGGAGCGTCCGACCGGGGTCGGTCTTGCCGAGGTTGTGCAGCGGGGAGGTGCAAGCGCGTCGAGCCGTCGTTTCTTGACGAGACCTTAAACCCGGCGAGAAGGCGGCGCGAGGGCGCTCCCGCCCCAGGCGATATCCTGATCGGCGTTCACCATGAATATCCGGGGACAAAGCGACCGGTTGTCGTTAACGGCGGGGCGGCCTATCTGGCGGCCATGACCGATCGCGACCCCCCGACCGAAAGCCTGGACCAGACCCTGGCGGAGCTGGCCGAGGACTTCGACCTGCTGGGCGACTGGGAGCAGCGGATCGAATATGTGATCGAATTGGGCAAGGGGCTGGCCCCTCTGGACGAGGCCGACCGGATCGAGGCCAACAAGGTGCCGGGTTGCGCCGCCCAGGTCTGGCTGGCCACGACCGCCGCCGACGGGCGCCTGTGGTTCGCCGCCGACAGCGACAGCGCCCTGTCCAAGGGCAATATCGCCCTGCTCCTGAAACTCTATTCCGGCCGCGCCCCGGCCGAGATCCTGGCCTTCGACGCCAAGGCCGCCCTGGACCGCCTGGGCCTGCCCTCCGCCCTGACCCGTCAGCGCGCGAACGGGCTGAACAGCATGGTGGGGCGGATCCGGGAGGCGGCGCTGGCTGCGGGCTGAGGCCGTCAGCCGATCCTGTAGTGCTCCGCCAGAGCCTCCAAAGCTTGTTTGAGCAGTGTCTTTCCCTGGCGGCGGCGCAGGCCCAGGCCGGTCTCGGCCAGTTTCAGACTGTCGCCGTGGACGCAGATGCGGGCGAGCATGGGCCGCAGGCGCGGGCCGACGGCGCGCAGGGCGTCCTCGACGCGGCGCGCGGCGGTCAGGGCGCGGTCGCGGGGTTCGAAGTCCAGGGCGCCGCCGGCGCCGTCGCGCGGCAGGGCGTCCCAGCGCATGGTCAGGCACGGGCCTGCGCCGGCCCATTCGACCTCGGAGCGCAGCCGCTCGCCGGCGGCGACCTGGGCGGGGCTCAGCCAGGGGCGGCCGGCGGCGTCCTTGCGTCGAGCCAGCCAGGCGATGGGGCTCTCGCCCAGATTGGCTGCGTGGCGGACCATGCGGCCGTCGGCGCCCACCAGCTCCCGCTCGCCGTCGATGACGCCGGGGCGACCGGGCGGGAGGCTCGAGCCGGCCTCGGGCGACGTCGGGCGCGCCGTCCAGCCCCCCTGGGGGCGGCGACGGAGGCCCGGTCGGTCGATGAGGGCGCGGAACTCGGGCTCGGCCAGGGTCAGGCTGACGCGACCGCGCCGGTCGGGCCCCAGGCGCAGGGCGTAGACCCCGTTCTCGGCCGACAGCCAGGCGCCGGAGCGGACCATAAGGGCGCGGGCGCGCTCGACGGAACGGGTTTCGGGGCGGCTCATGCCTGGGCCTCCGTCCGTGCGGCGTAGAGGCCCGAGATCAGGGCCTCCAGCTGGTTCAGCAGATCATCGACCTCGCGTTGGTCGCGTTCGTCCTCGGCCCAGCGGCAGGCGCTCCCGGCCGTGGCGCGGTTGACGCCGAAGACATGGCCGACCCGCTCAAGGGTCCAGCCGAAGGCCACGTGCGACAGATACATCGCCAGGCGGCGCGCCTTCAGACTGAGCGGATCCAGTCGGCCGCGCGCCGTCATCCGGTCGGGCAGGGCGCCCGTGCGTACGGCCACCAGATGGATGGCCAGACCCGCCTTGCGCCGATCGTCCTCGCCGACCAGCGCCCTGTATTCCTCCTGCACGACTGCCTCCCGTCACAAACTTCCGATGCCCCATCCTAGTCGACGGGCCATGTGTGATAGGAATATCGTCCTATTACACGTCAGAAGCGGACGTGCGGCCTTGGCGGACTTGGGGTTGTGAGGGCGGAGATGTGAACGCCGCTGCGAGAGGGGCGGGACGGGAACATGGTTAATAAATTTCGAATCATTGACTCCGGACTCTCGACGGCGATTCGCAAATCAGCTTAGGAACGACTCAATCGCCCGGCGTTAACCCTTCTTAAGGTTTTCGGGTCTTAACCTGCGAACAAGGTTACCCGGTCGTGCGCCAGGGTGATTACCGCAAAGCTTTTGCCTGGAGGGGCACGAATGCGCGTCCTGTTGATTGAAGACGATCACGCCACTGCCCAGAGCATCGAACTGATGCTGAAGTCGGAAGGCTTCAATGTCTATACGACGGATCTGGGCGAAGAAGGCATCGATCTGGGCAAGATCTATGACTACGACCTCATTCTTCTGGACCTGAACCTGCCGGACATGAGCGGTCTCGAGGTTCTGCGTCAGCTGCGCGTCGGCAAGATCAACACCCCGGTGATGATCCTGTCGGGCAGCCACGAGATCGAAACCAAGGTCAAGACCTTCGGCGGCGGCGCCGACGACTATCTGACCAAGCCCTTCCACAAGGACGAGCTGATCGCGCGCACCCACGCCGTGGTCCGTCGCTCGAAGGGGCACGCCCAGGCCATCATCCACACCGGCGAGATCGCCGTGAACCTGGACGCCAAGACGGTGGAGGTGAACGGTCACCGCGTGCACCTGACCGGCAAGGAATATCAGATGCTGGAGCTGCTCTCGCTCCGCAAGGGCACGACCCTGACCAAGGAAATGTTCCTGAACCACCTGTACGGCGGCATGGACGAGCCCGAGCTGAAGATCATCGACGTCTTCATCTGCAAGCTGCGCAAGAAGCTGGCCACCGCCGCCGACGGCAAACACTATATCGAGACCGTCTG
>Ga0208958_1004080_pt1 | contig 10750 bp, 13 predicted proteins | sample RifOxyB1_FD_184032 | JGI IMG/M metagenome (GOLD analysis project Ga0208958, IMG submission 184032) | Soil microbial communities from Rifle, Colorado - Rifle Oxygen_injection B1 (SPAdes) | ecosystem: Environmental > Terrestrial > Deep subsurface > Rock core/Sediment | place: Rifle, Colorado...
GCTCTTCAATTCCGCACTCGGCGCACCTGCGGGAGTATCGATTCGGCGACGAACCCCGTTTTGCATAAAAAAAGTAAACGCACCATTCTCCCCCACAATGGCGTCAACGGGCCAGAAGCGCGCGAAATGATCACACCACCCCGCAGGTCTGCCTGTAATCGGAATCACGGCGAAACCCGCATTTTTCAAACGCCAAAGGGCCGCATACGCTTCTGAGGTCAGCTTGCCGGCTGTCGAGAGCGTATCATCAATATCCAGGCAAACGCCTCGGACTGTTTTTAATTGCTGAGGCTCTGCTTCAGACCAGGCTGTGGGATTTTTGGAAGTTGATTTCATGAAAGTTGAACCCGCTCGCGACCACTACTCCACTTTACGTGGCAATTTTTAGCGGAGCAATTCTGGCGATCTGATTCGCAAGGCTCTACATGAATTTGAATCGTGGAGTTCGGAAGAATTTGCGCGATCTTAAGCTCCATTTCATCACAAAGCGCATGCGATTGATCCACCGACATGAGCCCGCAAACGACGAGATGAAAATCGATGTGGCGATGGGCTCCGCTTTTGCGCGTGCGAAGATTATGAGCCTCGATCGAAAACACATCCCCAGCCTGAGCGCCTGGGTAAGACTTGCGGTAGGAATCAATAATCTGCTGAATTTGAGCCAATTCCAGGGCAGGCAAAGGGCTATCTAAGAGTTCTCGAAGGGCACTTAAGAGCTGCTTGGAAGAAATGACTCCAATGTATCCCGCGACTGCGAATGCCATGAGCGGGTCAATAATTTTCCACCCGGTGAACTTAATCACGACCAAGCCGATGAGCACACCCACACTCGCGACGACATCCGAAAGAAAATGCAAAGCATTCACATGCAAAGCACTACTATCGGTACTCTCAGCAGCCTGGCGATTATGTCGATAAGCCCAAAAACTGACGACCAGAGAAACAAAGATCACGCCAATCGCTGCCCATTCGTGCGAAAGCTCACGAGGGCTATTCAGCTGATCAATGCCCTCATGAATAATCATTCCTGCCGCTACGATCAGAAGCACGGTTTCAAAAAGGCTCGATAAAGTTTCAAACTTCCCGTGCCCAAAAGGATGATCCTGATCTGCAGGCTTGATCGCATGGCGAACGGTAAAAAAGGAAAGCCCCGCAGAAACCAGATCCAATAAAGAGTGAATGGCTTCAGAAAGTACACCGACCGAACCCGACATAAACGCCACAACGAATTTCAGCGCTGTCAGCGCGGCGGTCACGAGCAATGCTACGGAAGCCGCGCGATGGCGAACGGCCTTCGGTTCAGTGGTAATAAGTCAGTCCTCCAGAAACATAGCTATCACTATGATTCACGGCGATTCCGAATTCCATGGAATAGCGGATGTGCTCGCTCCCTTTGAACATGGACCCAAGCACGAAAGTCGAAAGCGTTTCATACCGGCCATCCGAAAAAGCCATCCCCAGCGGAATCGCAATAAACGGCTCAATTTCATTACCGGCCGAAACAAAGGCTTTGTGAATATACGGCACTGCGGTCGCTTCGAACTGACCTCGGCTTCCGATCCGGTAATAGATACCCTGGGCGGCCACCCCGATTCCCGGCTGCCCTTCAATATCGGGGAAGAAATCGAAGGTCATATTCCCACCGAAACGAAAATTCCGATCCCCCCCGCCGGTCCCAATCAGTCCGGTCACGTTCATGAGCTCGTTAAGCCCCTCTGTGAAACGAAGATTCATGCCCGCTCCAGAATTTTCACTGAAAACAAGCTCCGCTTCCGTTCCCAAGGCGAATTCCCCGGGCGCGACAAAGTAAGTGGTGTTAAAAACCCCGGCTTGCGCCGCCACTGGCAATAAAAGGGTCAGAAGAAGGACTGTAAAAAATCGCATGATAGTCATGCGGTCAAAATCCAACGCAATACGGGGTAAGTCAAGGAGAACTCTGTTTTAGCCGCATGCCATAGGAAGGGTTGACAGGCGGGCAAAATTTACGTAAAAAGTCACCTTCTCGTTTGTTCTGTGGTGGCCATAGCTCAGTTGGTAGAGCACCGGATTGTGATTCCGGGTGTCGCGGGTTCAACCCCCGTTGGTCACCCCAAAGCTTAAACGCCTTCAGTTTGCATCGTATGTAACTGAAGGCGTTTCCTTTTTTGCGTTCCGAAATTTTTCGTGGTGGATTGAACCCGTTCTGAGTCGACGCGACCTTTTAATTTCTGCACTTCCTAATCAATTCTTATATAAGTCCAATTCAAAGAAATTAGGAGTTTCGGCATGAGATATCTTCATTTACTCATCCTACTTGCCTTATTCGCTGCATGCGGAGGCAAAACCGTACGCTCAGTCGCATCGACTAATCACGAGATTTCCTCGGATTCTGAAGATCAACTCTTTTCGAGCGTTTCGCGAAATTTTCGCGACCTACTGAATCGGCTCAATGTGCGCGCAACAGAGGTCAAGCACGTTTTTGGATATCGACCGGATGCTGAAGCGTGGCTCCTAATTGATCGCAATCAACCAAACCATTTTGTCGCCCTAAACTTAAATTGCCCTTCGATCAATGATTGGAAGTGTGAGCCACTGAAGGGCCCAGCGCGCGCATTAGATGGCCTTTCCCCTTCCCGCTTCTTAAACCCGATCGTGTTCAACAATTACGAATATTATTTCCGACTTGATCCAAGCAAGCCAATGCGAGACTCAGCAGTTCAGGAAATTCTTTCGTCGAATAACGATGTAAAACTCGCTTGGGGAACAATGATCCCATGGGACCAAGCCGGTATTGCTTCAAGCCGACTAGTGTCAGGCACGTACTCTGAAAGATTATTCCTGTACACCCAGGCACTCCTTCATGAGGGCTTTCATATTTTCGTTCAGTTCAAAGGAGCCTTTCGCCTTGGCCCGGTTTGGAATGGCCTTTCAAATGAAACTGATCGCGATAACGCTGATAAATGTTTTCCAAGAGGCCTCCCCGAAACACAAGCCGAAGTAGAAGCAGCAAAGCAATTGTTAGAAGCCATTGCCTCATCTGATCGGCGCACAATTACTTCAGCAGTTGGATTATTTCTGAACGCAAAGGAACGCCGCTTGAAATCGGTTGCCGAGAGTGCATCTGGGGTCGATTGCCGCAAACTGGATTCAGAATGGACGCGCACCGAGGGTATCCCTGACTATGCCGCACTTCGAACAATGATGAATGCAGGGGCCGCAAGCTTTGAGAATGTCATTTGGCTGTACACGCCGTTTTTCTCAAGTGCCAACACAGGGATGCCCTACTTCTACGTTGAAGGATCAATCATGGCTTTTGCATTGGACGCGCTAGATGCCAGCCAATCATGGCAAACAGAGATCTCGCAAAAAGGACCTGCCGTTTCCCTTTCCGGCCAGCTAGAGCAGCTCGCTAAAGCTTCTGAAAGCGAAATCCAATTAAACAACAGAGGTCATTCGGAGGTGAAATGACCTTGATTCCGATCACGGGCGCTCCTACAACGGGAAGAAATCAGCGCCAAGTAGCTGAAATGATTGTGAACGGGTCGTGCTTTGCACGCAACCAAGCCCGCGATACATCCTCTCTCGATAGCGCGCGGTTGTGGAACATGCCGCTGGAAGGCCCGCAATGAACATTCGCCCGATTGCCTTCTCATCTGCCACGAATGGTGATGAAGACATTTATCTGATGGACTCGGACGGAAAGATCCTTCGTCGATGTACCACCATTCGATATCCTGGCATAACCAACAGAACCCCAGAATGGTCTCCTGATGGTCGGTTCATTGCTTTTCAATCAAATCAAGACGGTCAGAGAGATCTCTATATTCTAGAGCTTTCCTCAAACTTGATCAGGCGTTTGATCAAAAGCCCAAATGCCGGTGCGAGCATGCACCCCTCGTGGTCACCAAATGGTGATAAAATCATTTTTGTTTCGGATCGAGGGAATGGAACGAAGCTTTTCGTCATCGACAGCGACGGATCGAACGAGAGGCCATTCGTTCCCCGAATGCATTCGGACCGACAATTCTGGAATCCCGACTGGACGCCCGACGGAAAACGCATTTCCTATGTCGTTCGCGGGAATGAGAACGAAAACGACACTCTCTGGACGAGCGCCCTCGACGGCCTAGATTCACGTCAGCTCAGTCCGAAGGAACTATCCGTTTTTGAGTACGATATCTCTCCAAAACGGCCTAAGGCCGTTGGAGACACAAAGTTTCCAGCGGCCTTAGTCGTTTTTACAGTCTGAATTCCTGCGATTTCCTTCGATAATCCTAGCGATGCCCAGCCGCCGGAACCCCCGGCCCCCTCGGCGGCGGCCATGAACGACAGCGTTTTGTCCGGGTTGTCCGGGAATGGTCGCGATCCTGGAAACTTTGAGAACTGGCGCTATCTCCTCGATCGTAGTGCCTACTTCAAGTTCCGACGTTATTAGATCCATTCTTCATATGACCACTCTAAATTTTATAGAAATCGATTCCCAAGCAGAATATGACTTCGTCCTTTGACGGGCGCACGATTTCTTCTCGCTTTTCTAAGAACTCCAATATCATCGTCCGAATACGTGCAGCATCTCGTTCAGATAGGCTCGCGACTGAGGTAAAATGAAGATCTTCTTTCAAGGGGCGATCCAATGCGTGAACGGCGCGCAATCTCCAATTTGTATGATGTTTTGAGATCATTGGCGACGAGGGGTCGAGGTGCATTCGCGCTGCTCCAATGCGGTATACATCACCATCACTGATAATCAGGCCTACTGAGATCAGGAACTCGATCGCTTCCGATACTGATTTCAACGGGATCCCCAAATACTCGCTGATGGCCCGTTTAGTTCTGAATTGTGGGACCATGACCATCATATGAATAGCGGCAAATATCCACGAACCGTAATATATCGCTTGGTTTGGCTCCGAAAGGCTCTTTTTTACTTTTAGCCGATGAGCAACAAAATCGCGCTTTTCTCGAACTTCTCGAAGTTGCCCCGAGTAATACAGCTTGAGCACCTCGCTGCCCGCACGAGCCTCGTGAATCAATAACATGAAATAGTGGGCTTCTTCAGACGAGTGCCCGAAAAACTGATTAACCAACATAGCGTGTTCAAGGCTGAAATGAAGTTTCCCATTAAGGACCTGTGAGATATACGCCACCTGACATCGTAAGTGTTCAGCCAGCTTCGATCGAGGCCCCCGAAGTCCAGAGGAATCCAGACGATCGGAAATGTATTTCTTGTAATTTGGGTACTCGAACACCGGGCGATTCTTCATATGTCTTACTTATCGTAGCTCTTAAGTACACACTTAAATTTACTCTATCCTTTTAAGTTAAAATACGCGGACACCGATGGTGCAGTGCGTTATATTTCACTTATGCCCAATACTGGGCCCTAAAGGAGAAGAAATATGAAGTTGAAAGTGGTGTTGACCCTAGTTGTGTTGCCCCTGATTTTGAGTTTGGTTCATAATGTGAAACTTGCACAAGCATCGCAGGATGCGCCCGCAAAAAGCTGCCAGGAGTTGGAGAAAGAGGCTTCTTCTTTTCATAAAGCAGCGAGGGAACTCTCCGATTACCGTTTTGCTCACTGGAACGAACTCACAGAAGAACAACGCAATGCTCTTGAATTGCTATTCTGGGACACGCTGAATTATGCGAGCGAGGTCAATGCAAGGGCCGTCATTTGCAAGGTGTCAAATTCATGACCAAATGATTAATGCTCTGATAAATGCTCCCGCTCGGCTCTTCGGGCGGGAGTATATGAAGGCACGTTTGTAACCGAAGCTTCTCTAATATAAAATGATCAGGTGGTATTCTTGACAACCTTTAGACTACTTTTTTTTCAATTCACTGGAACAGCGATCTTTGTGCTTCTTGCGTCTTTACCGGCCTTCGCAGGAGGGGATACCAGTGGAGGCGGCACGCTTATTGTTCGCAAGCCAGGAGACAAGCCGGTGCTGTTGGATTTGGCTCTTCGGGATCCTGGTTTTTCCGATACCTATGAATTTAAAAAGTCGATCGGAATGCCGGATACAGAGTTTTTGAAAGTTGTCGGCTTTGATCGGGCGGATTTTAGGGGCGATCCCGCTTTTGTTCTCGCTACGAAGAGACTGAACGCCTGGCGACATGAGTCTCCCATTGTTGTTGGACTTATTCGAAATGCTCTTGCCCAAATGCCCCTTCTCTATACAAGCCATCGGCTCAAGGTTTTACCAGAGTTCGATCTTCCTGCGGAAAAAGCAAAAACTTGGCCTGACGCTGGTTTAGTTTCCGCCGCAATTTACGATGGCATATTTGGTTCAAGAATTTCCCGCGCGGTTTGGGACGACCTCGGTGACATGTCGAAGGCTGGCCTACTAATCCACGAGGCTCTCAGGCACATTCAATTAGCCTCTCCTGGCGATGCTCGAAAGCTGACGAATATCGCCATTCAAGAGATTACAGGTAGAATTATGCTTTCGAACCCAAAAAAAGGAGAGAATTTTGATTCCGAGCACCATCTAAATTCTCAACTGTTGAAGCAGTCCCGAGAATTTGGCGAGAGGGAGAAAAGACATGAGGAAATCGAGAATCGCACCAGCCAGTTACTTAAAACCGCAGATAATGCGCTTAGTCGACTTCGGGGAACTGGGCTAAAGAACAGTCGAAACAGCGACTGTGCCGGCTGTGTATCGGCTAATACCGGAAACTTTGACGTCTTATACGCACTTTTGCGCGATACACAAAAGGAGCTTTCGGATTATCGATTTGCTAATTGGGAAAAGCTAACTCAAAAGGAGCGCGATCTCCTCGAGTCGCTGTCTTTTGGCGCGCTAAACCTTGCAAGCGACGCGAACGCCGCTTCGGTTATTTCGAAAGTCGATGGGGCGAACATTGCCCTCGCCCGGATATCTGATGCAATACGCAATGCGATGACGCCGGAGATGCGTTCACTGCGCTTTCGGGTAGAACAAGGCCAAGCGAACATACGCAGATACATCCAAGGTGATACGCGCGGAATGACGACGCGGGAAAAAATTGGCGTTCAACGTGTAATTGAAGAATTGTGCCAGCATAACAAGAAATTGATGGAATCAGGTGTTTTGGTTGGCCCTGAAGACTGACCTAGGCGGGTAGAGCCGAGGGATTAAGGTACCGTCGATCCGTACCAAAATTGTTTTAAGGGAAAGCACAGGCTACGCCCCTAGTGAAATCACATTTGGAATTAAACTTTCGCATGCTTCCAAATAGGAAGGGTGCCCATTCCTTTTCTCCGGCACCCTTCAGAGTGGGTCAGCATTTTGATACCGATCCGTTATCAGTCACATTGACATTATAACCATTTGGTTATATCTTTAGGTAATGCGCATCGAGTTTCATCGAGCAAGGTCCGGCAGAAGCTATTTTGAAGGGTTTCTGGACAATTTAGCAGCTCAAGACCGAGCTGCTATTTTAGCAGTATTCCAGGACATCAAAATTCACGGCTTCAATGCATTAGGGTGTCAGTTCCGACAAATTGAAGGGAAGCTCTGGGAGATTAAGATTAGAACACCCGGTGGCGGCTGGCGATTCTTCTATGTGACGGTGGCTCCCGATTTAATTTACGTCCTGCATTCGTACAAGAAGCAGGGTCAGAAGGCCCCGAAACACGAACTCGATTTGGCACGTAAACGTTTGAAGGAGGTACTGCGATGAAAAGAAAAAAAGGCGTTTCACTTGAAAGTATTATTGAGAAGCAGAGAAAGGACAGTTCATTTTCCATATTTTTCGATGAACGTCGTTTTTACCTGCAAGTCGCTCATATGATCGCCGACCTCCGCGCCAAGGCTGGACTGTCTCAAGCCGAACTCGCTAAAGCTGCCAAAGTGAGCCAGCCACTTATCGCCAGGCTCGAAAAGGGCGACCAGCACCGTGCACCCACTTTTGATACCATCTATAAATTACTCAAAGTGCTCGGTTACCGGTTAGAGTTGATGATTAAACCAGAAAAGATGTCAGCATAAACTCACTTGCACTCGTTTCAGACCTTTCCTACAACCTGAATTCAGGTACCCAGTGCAACACTAGGGATAAAAAATAAGAGAGCCAATCCGGTCCTCTGATACCTTCCGGCCTTAATCAAGAGAGGAAAGTATCAGGTGAGTTACCAACGATTGACCCACGAGGAAAGATTCCAGATCCAAGCCCTCCTGGTCAGAAAAACCTCAGTCAGAGACATCGCTCAGGTCCTGAAGCGGCATCCCTCGACCATAAGCCGCGAGATTCGTCGTAATCGCCCAGGAGGGCGGTTCTACCGAGCTACAAAAGCAGCGCTACGAGCCAAATCGCTCCGAATCAACCAGCATCCCAAATACAAGATTTCCGGATCACTTGAGAAAGATCTCATCGCATTCTTAAAACTCGGATGGAGCCCAGAACAAATCTCAGGCCACTGGAAGCGAAACAAAATCGCGATCACCCATGAAACCATTTATCAGTACATCTATAGAAAGACCAAAAAGAAGGTAAAACTCTTTACCTATTTCTGCCCAGAAAACGAAAAAGACGACGAACTCACTCCACACATAAAAAGCACGTTTTAGCGGGAAAACGGCTCAATCTGCCCTCAATCGATCATCATCCGGAGATCGTCAATACTCGGTCTCGACTAGGTGACTTTGAGCGCGACTCGATCGTAAGCCCAAAGCGCCAAGGATCTGGAATTTTGACCATCGTCGATCGCAAGTCTCGCCTCACGCGAATTGCAAAGCTTCCTACCCTCGACTCGAGCGATGCACACAGACTGACCGTTGCGCTTTTGAAAAGCCTTCCGATTCACACCATCACCAATGACAATGGTCCGGAGTTCTCGATGTACGAGCAAACTTCGAAGCTCCTCAAGGCTGACGTTTTCTTTTCCAAGCCCTACAGTTCTTGGCAGCGAGGCACGAACGAAAACACCAACGGTCTCATCCGTCGATTCTTCCCAAAAGGAACCCACTTCGACTCGGTTTCAGAAAAAGAGATCAAGGCAGTAGAAAGGCTTCTGAACTCTAGACCTAGAAAATGTCTGGGCTTTCGAACACCCCTTGTGGACACAATGAATTAGTCGGATGTTGCAATGGGTTCTAGAATGCAAGCAATAGGAAAAAATCAGCGCCAAGTAGCTGAAAAGATTGTGAACGGGTCAAGCACCCCAAAGCTTAAACGCCTTCAGTTTACATCGTATGTAGCTGAACGCGTTTCCTTTTTTGCATTCCAAAATTTTTCGTGGTGGATTGAACCCGTGATCCAAAAACCTATTGCTGCCCTACTCTTTTCGATTTCTCCATTAATGAAGGCAATGAAGCACCTCTGCCCTCTCGTTTTCTTTTTTCAGATTTGCGCAGCTTTCGGTGCTGAGAACGCCCCGAGACTTGAGTCCAATCACATCAGCGTTACATGGGAAGAAGCGCATACGAGCCGCGCGGAAGCCACTACTGTTCTAAAAGCAGCAGAGTCTTTCTTTAATCAAACGGAAACTTTTTTCGGAAAGGATTTCACCCCCAAGGACAAGCTTGTTGTCTCACTTGAAGGAAACTCACAAGCTCCGGACGGAAACAAGAGAAGACCTTATGTCGATTTGCTCAAAGGCTGGGTCCACCTCTATCGCTTCAAAGAAGACTCCTTCGCTTATCAGACTGGACTCAGTCACGAGCTTGTTCATGCTTTCCGGTTTGCACATCTGAAGCGCTACGGAGCAGAGCCATCATCGGCATTTACCTTCCTTGAAGAAGGGTTAGCAGAATACGTTTCGAATGTGATCGAAGGAAAAAAATCCGTTTTCCCAAATTACAGTTACGAGCTGGATGTTATAGCAGGACAGTGGATTGCTGCGGACGAGGACCTCCCTCTTTCAATTCTGGTACGTTCAGAATCCGAACTTGGTCAACGCTGCTTTGCTCAAGCTTATTCGCAACGACCCTCTTTCATCCGATATTTAGACGAACGCTTCGGCCGTCCAGCCCTTATCAAGATGGCCTACGCGGAAGACATCAAATCCGATGAGAGTTTTAAGAAATACTTTGGAAAAGAGTTCACAGAGCTCTCTGCAGAATGGAAAGCGTCAGCATTGAGTAGCTATCTAACGAAGGACCCCAAGAAATTGCTAGGACGGCAGTGGCGAACAAGCACTAAGATCGCGCAAATGTATATTTGCAAACGCGGAGTAGATTGGTGAACATGAAAACACAAACTCTTTTAACTTTTCTGATTCTCTTTTCGTTACCTTGCCTCGGATTTTCATCAGATCTGCCGAGACGCGGATTTCTTGGACTCGGAGTTGCGCTCCCGGATCAAGAGACGCAACAACAGTTACATCTTCCTCCTGGTCAAGGCGTTGTTGTGAAGCGAGTGTTCCCGGGTGCATCAGCAGATGCCGCCGGCATTGTCGAAGGCGACGTCCTCTGGAAGATCAACGGTACGGTTTTATCCGGCCCGGATCAGTTTCCATTGGTAGTTGGGAAATTTAAGGGCGGCGACGTTTTGAATATTTCGATGTTCCATTTAGGAACACTTCTTTCCAAAACCATCGTTCTAAAAAGCTATCCGACCGAATCCGATCCGGATCTCAATATCCTCTATTCCTCTATCGATGTGGAGGGCGCAAAACGCAGAGTTATTGTGACTGAGCCCAAAGCCCAGTCACCCTCCCCCGCTATTCTAATGGTGGGAGGAATCGGGTGTTACTCGTTTGATCGGCCGCTTGATGATCAGGACAGGTATCGTCAAATCCTTCATTCCCTCACAAAGAAGGGCTTCGTGACGATGCGAATAGAAAAGA
>Ga0208958_1004081_pt1 | contig 10748 bp, 7 predicted proteins | sample RifOxyB1_FD_184032 | JGI IMG/M metagenome (GOLD analysis project Ga0208958, IMG submission 184032) | Soil microbial communities from Rifle, Colorado - Rifle Oxygen_injection B1 (SPAdes) | ecosystem: Environmental > Terrestrial > Deep subsurface > Rock core/Sediment | place: Rifle, Colorado...
TGCCAGTGATTATTTGAAAATATAAGGTAGAATACCCACCAAAAAAGGTCTGATATTATGAAAAAAACAATTGGTATAGTTATTTTGGCAGCTGGACAAGGAAAAAGAATGGGCACAGATACCCCTAAGCCCTTACTGGTCGCATCCGGTAGACGTTTGATAGATTTTCCAATCCAAGAAGCTAAAATGTTTTGTGAAAAAAGTAATCTTTCTTTCCTCATTACTGCGGTTACCGGTCACAAAAGAGAAATTGTGAATGAATATCTTGAGCAAAATTACAAGGATGTGGCCACAGTTTTCCAAAAAGATCAGCTCGGTACTGCGGACGCTATTAGGAGCTACTTTGCTCAGCAAAAATTGGGCAAGAGTTACGATTATACACTCATACTCTGTGCTGATACACCGCTTATTAGAAGTATCCATTTGAGTTTTTTGTGGAAAAACTTATTAAACCAAAATCTCGATGCAGTAGCTGCTACATTTATTGCAGATGATCCTACTGGCTACGGTAGAATTTTGCGGGGAGAAAAGGGATTTAGGATCGTCGAACACAAGGATGCTAGCGAAGAACAAAAAATAATCGATGAGGTTAATTCAGGATTATATATTATGAAAACTGATTACCTTCTTAGTCATTTGAAAGGTATAGATGCTAATAATAAGTCTCAGGAGTTTTATCTAACGGATGTTTTTAAAGAAGAAGCGAATGTAGCTCCTATCTTATTCGATGATTATAAGAGCTTTGTGGGCGTGAATAATCCTGATCAGTTGGAGGAAGTTTTTTTAGAACTCAATTATGAAAAAATATATGAATTGAAAAAAAATGGTGTGAGCTTTTATGATTCTTCTTGTACTTACGTTGATTGGGATGTGGAGGTGGGCGCAGGTTCGATTGTTTACCCCAACGTATCATTAAGAGGAAACAGTGTGATTGGCAAAAATGTAGTTATCGATTCTGGTTCAATCATTAAGGATTCAGTCGTTGGAAATCAAACAACAATTAATCCTTATTCCATGATTGAAAAATCTCATATAGGTGAAAAAGTATCCATTGGCCCTTTTGCGAGAATTCGTCCAGATACAGAAGTTGGAGACAATAGTAAAATTGGGAATTTTGTGGAAACTAAAAAAGCTAAATTAAAAAAGGGTGTGAAGGTTAGCCATTTGAGTTATGTAGGAGATGCTATAATTGGGGAAGACACCAATATTGGATGCGGCTTTATTACATGTAATTATGATGGGGCTAATAAACATTTGACGGAGATTGGTAAAGGATGCTTTATTGGATCGGATTCACAAATGATTGCTCCAGTTAAAATTGGCGATGACTGTTATGTTGCTAGCGGTTCAACGATTAATAAAAATATGGATAATGGAGATTTTGCCATTGCCAGATCTAAGCAAGAAATCAAACCAGGACTTGCTAAGAAATTTATTAAAAAAAAGGATAAATAAATGTGTGGAATTGTCGGTTATATTGGAAAAGATAATGCAGTTGATATTGTAATTGAAGGATTAAAAAGACTTGAATACCGAGGATATGATTCTGCGGGGATTTCTTTTAAGAATGACAACGGACACATTTCTCTTTTTAAAAAGTCTGGCAAAATTCAAAATCTTGAGAAATTGCTTGAAGGTGAAAAACACCGATCAAATATTTGTATTGGTCATACAAGATGGGCTACTCATGGTGAAGTTAATGATGTCAATGCACACCCACATGCAACGGACTCTATGATTGTAGATGTGGATAGGTGTATAGCAATTGTTCATAACGGAATCATTGAAAATGCTGATGTTTTAAAAACTGAACTGAAAAAAACAGGTATACATTTTAAATCAGATACGGATTCCGAAGTTTATTTAGGGTTATTGCTTAGAGAACTTAGCTTAAATAGAACTTACTTAGAGGCAATTGTAAATTCATTTAAACAAATTGAAGGCAATTCTGCTTTTGTTATCCAATTTAAGGATTCTAATGAAATTTATGCTTTAAAAAGGTCTGCACCGTTGGTTTGTGGTCTAAATAAGGAAAATGGAGAGGTGATTATTTCTTCTGATCCTTATGCCCTGGCGGGTAGAGTAAGAGACATTTATTTTCCAGAAGATGAAGTCATTATTAAAGCAGGAATGAATGGAGCACTTACTTTTTTGGAACTAAATTTACAAGAGTCAAATAGAATTGTTCATAAAAAATTGAACACAGACTATAAGGCAATTGACAAAGGGACTTATGACCATTTTATGTTAAAGGAAATCAACGAGCAACCTGGGTTAATACGGGCACTAACTCAATACTATTTTGAAGGGGAAGGGCTTCCACGGTTGGAAAATATAAAGCTGGAAAAACAACCTGAGAGAATTCATATTGTAGCTTGTGGTACTGCCTGGCATGCAGGCTTGATCATTAAAAATTTTCTAGAAAGTTATAACCAAATCCACTGTCATATTGATTGGGCCAGTGAATTTAGATATAGAAATCCGCTTATTAAATCCAACGATATGGCTTTATTTATTAGTCAATCAGGAGAGACGGCGGACACTTTAGCTGCCCAAAAATTATGTAAAGAAAAAGGTATTAAGACTTTCTCAATAGTGAATGTTGAAGGATCCACTCTGTATAGGGACTGCTACGAAAATTTATTGATACAAGCAGGTGTTGAAATTTGCGTTGCCAGTACTAAGGCATTTACCCAGCAAGTTTTAACTGGCTACCTCACTACTCAATACTTACTTGGTAAAGATGTGTGCAAAAATACGATTAGAGATAAATTTAGTCTACTAGCTAATAGAATTGAGTCGGTATTAAATTCTCCTGAACAAATTGAAAAAATCGCCCATAAAATTTATACCAAAAAAGGATTTATTTTTACCGGTAGAGGTATCTATTTTCCAGTTGCATTGGAAGGGGCATTAAAACTAAAAGAAATTGCCTACGTACATGCAGAAGGATATGCCGCTGGAGAACTAAAACATGGGCCGATTGCTCTTATTGATGAAAATATGGTTAATATCGCCATCGTTGGTCCTGAATTATATGATAAAACAGTTTCAAATATTCAAGAGGTCAAAGCTAGAAGAGGTATTATTGTTATCATTGGTCCGCAAAATCATCCCGTATTAGAAGCAGTGGGAGATTATTTTATTCCATTGGATTTTAGTGGTTTGGGTGAATTATCTCCCGTTTATGTCAACGTAGTTACTCAACTACTCGCTTATTATATGGCAAAATTTAAAGGAACTGATATTGATAAACCCAGAAATTTAGCTAAATCTGTCACAGTAGAGTAGCGATGATTTTAAATGAAACTCAAAAACAAGTGATAACACATGTAGATGGGCCTGTTATGGTTTTAGCAGGAGCCGGTAGCGGTAAAACTAGAACCCTGGTTTCAAGAATTATCTATCTTTTAGAAGAAAAGAAAATTAGTCCCTATAAAGTTTTGGCCATGACTTTTTCCAATAAAGCTGCCAGGGAAATGAAAGAGCGAATTGCAACGGAAGTGGATTTTGATATTGGTACCTTGCAAATAACTACTTTTCACTCCTTTTGTGCAAGATTACTTAGAAACGAATCTGAATATATAGGTCTTAGTAAAAACTATACAATTTACGACGATTCTGAATCAAAGACGGTAGTAAAGAGCATTCTTAAAAGAAGAGGGGTTAATCCTAAGGATGTTTCTCCTTTTGAAGTAATGTATTACATTGATGATCTTAAAAATAATGGCTATTACATTGGAGGTAATCATCATGCTGAAAATGTTAATCAAGACGATGATTTTTTTAGTATTTTTAAAGAATATGAGACAGAGTTACATAAAGCCAACGCAATAGACTTTGGTGGGTTATTAACTGGTGTTTTAGAATTATTTGAAAAACATCCAAAAGTTCTGGAACATTATCGCAATAAATATTCCCACGTTTTAGTCGATGAATATCAAGACACCAACAGAGTACAGTTTGAAATTGTAAGAAAGTTAAGCGAAAAGCATAGGAATATTTGTGTGGTGGGAGATGAAGATCAGTCCATTTACTCTTGGAGAGGTGCCGATATCAGAAACATCATGGACTTTGAAAAAGTTTTCAAGGATGTAAAAATTTTCAAATTAGAGCAAAACTATCGTTCAAGCGGGATGATAATAGAGGCTGCTGCAGCAGTCATCTCAAAGAATCAGATGCGTAAAGGCAAGACCATGTGGACGGAAAATTCAAAAGGTGATGCTGTTGATATTATTGAATGTGCTGATGAAAAAAGTGAAGCGGAATTTGTTGTAAGAGAGTTAAGTGAATTAAAAAATAAAGACGTACTATTAAAGGATACTGCCATTTTTTATAGAACTAACTCCCAATCCAGAGTAATTGAAGATCACTTGAGAAGACAGGGAATACCTTATCGGATTGTTGGTGGTATTAAATTTTACGAAAGAAAAGAAATCAAGGATTTGATTGCTTATTTAAGGCTGATAGTTAATGAGAAAGATTCGTTAGCATTTTCAAGAATAATCAATATTCCCACAAGAGGAATTGGGGCGACCACACTTAGAAAGTTAGAAGATATATCCGTAAAAAATCAAAATTCTTTGTGGGAAACTGTCGTTGAGTTGGTGAATAACCAGGAAAAATATTTAGATTTTAAATTGTCAGCTCGAATTAAATCGGCCTTAGATGAATTTGTCCATTTAATAGAGGAGGCGAAATATTGGGATAAAAGCGGTGTAGCACCTAGTAAAGTTTATGAAAAGGTATTGCATAGTTCTGGATATATTGAACATCTCAAAACCCAAAAAGATTATGAAAGCCAAAACAGAATAGAAAATTTAGATGAATTATTAAATGCAATTAGTGATTATGAAGAAACTTCCTTAAATCCTAATATTGTTTCTTTTTTAGAAACAATTAATTTGGACTCAAATCATGAAGAAAATTCTTTGATTAACGAAAACCTTTTAAGCGGAGAAGTCTCTTTGATGACTGTCCATGGCGCCAAGGGACTTGAGTTTAATTATGTTTTTGTTATGGGAGCTGAAGAAAACCTTTTTCCATCATATCGATCAGTTGAAGAAGCAGAAAATGGTTTGGAAGAAGAGCGAAGATTATTTTACGTTGCTATGACTAGGGCCATGAAAAAACTTTATATACTTTTTGCTCAGGCAAGAATGCTTTTTGGGCAATATAAATTTAATGGACCAAGCAGATTTCTCTCAGAAATACCTGAACATTTAGTAAATTGGAAAAGATGGGGGATAATCAAAAATTCAGAAGATGCCTACCATGATTACGATAATGATGATGATGATGACGATGAATTAAGAAGACCCAGCCTTGACGATGAGGCGGTTATTCATGTAGCAAGGCCTAGATCAAAATTCAATCCAGGGGTAAAGGTAGTTCATACACTTTACGGGGAAGGGTTGGTTATGGAAACTACTGGTGTTGGTAAAGATGAAAAAGTGCTTGTCAAATTTAAAGATGGTTCTAAAAGGAAGTTCATGGCTACTTTAGCCCCTCTCATGACGCTCTGAGTATAATTTTTATATTTATAAATAAGTTTGATCTTGGTAACATGCCGTATAGAATTGGTTAGTTGTTGTAATAATATGGGGGTTTTCTTCTAATGAAAAAGAAATTGTTAGTTATAGTTGGTGTTAGTTTGGTTGTATGTATTTCTCTGCTCGCTGGGGCTATTTTTTATGCTTCTACGATAATAACACCAGAAGAGGTTAGAAATTTCACAGTTAAGCAGTTACAACAAATTTTTCCAAACGCAAAAGTTGAGCTGGGAAAACTCGATATTAGTTTTGGTCTTTACGCAAAAATCGAAGTGTTAGATTTAGAACTTAAAATTGATAAAAAGGAAAAAGCTTCTAATTTATTTAAAGTAAAAAGCATGTTTGCTAAAGTTCCGTTATGGGCAATAATTCTTGGTTCAGGAAAAGTCGAAGTTGTTCTTGATTCTCCTCAAATCTATTACTACCAGTACTCAAAAGAGGAGCATAACTGGGGCTACGCTTTAGGAGACAAAAAAACCAAAAATGTTGAGGCTACTGTTTCAACACAAACGCCTGATACTAATCTTGCGGAAGAAAATAAAACCGGAGAATTATCTTTGCCTGGTTTTTTGAGTGTATTAAAACTTAATTTTGATTTAAAAAATTTAGAACTACACTATTCATTATTCGACTTACAAAAAAGAAGTAGCGGTCAGGTGGTAGTATCAATTTTTAGAATTAAGGATTTGAATTTTGAAAAAGAAACGGTTATTCAACTGGCTTCAAATATTGATATCAAAGACATTGGTTCGCTAGATGTATCAGTAATTGCAGAATTATATTTAAATAAATTGGTTCAAGAATCAAAGCTTCCGGTGAAAACAGAGATTATTTTGAATAACATTAAGATGAAACAACTTGAAAATCAACTTCCTGAAATTAAGACCAATATTAATTTGGAAGTTACAAAGGGTGGGGAAGTTAACGGCGTAATCAAAACTAAATTTGGTGAAGTCGATTTGTTAGATGCAAAATATTCCTTAAACAAAAAAGAAATCAGTATTGATGAAATTTTAGTTAAAGTAAAACTTAGCGAAATTTCAAAGATTGTTGGTTTTGATAATAAAATGTTGGATATGAATCAGGCGGTTTTTTCACTTTCTGGAAATACAAAGCTATCTGGTGATGATAAGCAAGCTAATATAAATTTAAAATTTGAGATGAATCCTGGAATCAATTTCAAATATGAAGGCATAGAGGGAATCACAACGGTTAACGGCAGCTTTAAAAAGAGTGATCTCAATATAAGCGCAACCACCAAAGTTTTAGATGGCACTTCTAATTTTTTACTAAGCACAAAATTTGATCCTAATTCTAAAAAATTTGATCTAGCTACAATGAATCCGCTTAATATTAAAATTGATTTGAATAATATGAAAATTATGCGCGAAGCGATTGCGAATATTTTATATAAGAAAGATCGTGGTAACAGTGCTGAGACTACCTCGACTCCAGATGTTCATGCTAGCAAAGTAGCATCTAAATTATCTCAAGAAAAAGCGGCTCCTCTCATTTTACCACCATGTGATATTTATGTAAGTATAAATCAAGTTAATATAGGCGATGATCAATTTTTGGGCAAGGGGTACATTAAAGTTAGGGATGGGAAGATAGAAACAAAAGATATGAATATGAAACTTGGTGATGGTAGTATTGCATTAACTCATACCACCAATATCGGCAAAAATAATTTGTTAGATAATCGGTTTAATCTATCAACAAAAAATATTAATTTTTCAAGTTTTACAGTTTTTTTACCACCTTCGATTGATAAAATTACAGGTATTGTAAATTTAGCATCATCTGGGGACGTAACTATTGCTCAGGGAAAAGAGCCCCAATATAACGTAAAACTAGATATGAGTGCTCAAAAAGGGGAAGTAAAGGGTTTAAATGTAAAAAGTTATATTGAGGATATTGTTAGTAGTATAGCTGTTTTGAAAAATTATACAGACAAGTCATTTGATTTAGACGATTCATTTGATTTATTCCAAATAAAGGGTATGTTTTCCAATTCAAAATACCAGATTGAAAAATTTATTTTTAATGGTGCTAAACAAAAGATTAAAATTTCCGGAAATGGAGATCTTTATCCACCCCCACTTAAAAAAGAAGGAGCAATCGAACTTGTAAGTGAAGATGAATTAGGAATATCAAAATTTTTGGAAAAAGAAGCAGGAACCAGAATTCTCCCGGTACGTCTGAATGGTATTGGTTTTAGCCTCAAACCTGATGCTAGCTATACCCTAAAGAAATTAGCCGGAGGAGCTGCAAAGCAACAAGGCAAGAAAGCCGCGAAAAAATTAATTGAGGAGCAAAGTGATAAGTTGCTGGATGGATTACTAAAGGGAAAGAAAAATCCTCTCAAGGGCCTTTTTGGCAATTAGGTAGGTGAGTATATGGACTTTAAATCTGAATTAGGGATTGAACTATCGTCGCAGCAGTCTATGGGTGGTGATAAGGATGCAATTATATTAGAGGATAGTGAAGTATTATATCGCCAAGGTGGACAAGCAAAGTTTTTTTATATTATTCACAAGGGTAAAATTGGTTTATTTAATAAATCGAAAGATCGTTTTTTTCTTGAAGAAGTAGTGGAGCAGGGAGATTTTCTTTGCGAAAAACATCTTTTTGAAGAATCCTTACTGGAACGGTATGCGGTATCTCTCGGAAAATCAGAAGTATTAAAAGTAGATATAAATCAAATGAAACTAGTTTTAAAAAATTGTCCTGACTGGGTCAGAGATTTGTTTAATACGATCAATAAACGTTTGACATCATCCTTGGAGATTTTAGAAAAACATCAAATTACTGACGAGCGGTTACGCAAAAAAATACCACTAGGCAAAGAACAAGAAGAAAAAATCAGAAAAAATATTTTGAAAAAATAATTTATTTTAAATTTATTTGCTTTTTATTGTTAAGAGCCACCATTGTTTCCAAAATCTTGTTTTGCGCTTTTCTAATGTGGGTCATTTCGTTGCCGATTGATTTGATCATTATTTCATATGCTTTTTCAGCAAAAGCTCTCTGAGCAAGTCCAAGCACTCTTCTTTGCAGATCCTGATTTACGCTTTTAAGGGCAACTCCCATTATTGATGGTTGCACGTAATTGATTACCAGTCGTATTTCGTGATCGGAAAGTTTACCTATGTTTTCAAAGACCAAACTTTTTTCTAAGAGTTCGTTGGCCAAAATAGGATTTCTAATGCGAATATTTTTTAGAAGAGTGTTTCTATCTTCATCTTCCATATATTGCAACATTTCAATAACTTGAGCTCTACCATTGATAAAAACTGCTTGTTCTGAATTCATTATTTATCCCCTTAAAGCTAAACATCCCATTTGGCTTTGGTCTTTAAAAATTTTCTTTTAGCATTTTCTAATACTTCGGTGTGATTTTCCTTCATTTTGTCTATTTGACTGGAATTTGTTTCACCTAATTCTGATACTTGGTTTTCGTGTCGTTTTTTAATATTATCAAGCTCTTTTTCCAGACGTTCCTGCTCATCCTTTATAATAAAAGTTTGATGTGAACGAAGAGCTATCAGTTTTTTATTCAGGTCGTTATCTAGGTATTCACCTTTAATGCGATAAGCTTGTTTGATATCACTAAGTTTTTTTTCATTTTCTTCAACTACATGTTTAATCTTTTTTTCAAAATCAGAGCGAAGATTGCGTAGTTCCAGCTGTTGCCTGGTAAATTCTTGTTCTTGATGCCTCTGTAGGCGGGTAGAAGAAATATTTTGAGTCTCCATCGATTATCCTTATATATTGATCAATGGGTAATTGCCTTAAAGGCACTATGTAATTAGTATACTAAACCGCTTAAGGTCACTACAAGATGGAAAATAAATCCTATATGAGCAGTGGTTTTATCAGATAAAGGGTAGGCAAATTCTTGCTAGCACGCTAGAATTCAGTTTAAGCTTATGTGAATTCAAAGGGATATTTTTGTATCGCAAATAGGATACAAAAATAATTGGAATAAAATTTAAGATTATGAAAGATTCTCAAATAATATTTTCAGCGGATGATTTTCAAGATTTTAGAAAATGGCTGAATTTGAATATGGAAAGTATTACTTGGCAAAACCGATTTTTTAGTGTTTTCGAAGAATTTTGGAATTTATTTTTTATTGATGGACTATCCATCGTGCAAGTTAATCAAAGATTTTTATATGTTTTTCATGAAATTCATTTAGCTCCGCTAGTGAACTGGTTTAAGTGGTTAAACGAAAAATTTATAATTTATACCTTCATATTTAAGGATGTGAGTGTATGGCAGATTTCATGTGGTATGGATATTCATATAACCAGAGTCGCACTAATTTTACGTGATTTCTTTGTAGAAACTAATCCTCATATTGACGATTTTTTTAATAATATTTTTCATATTACCTGTGTAACCAATCCAGGGTTGAAATTAACTTTTGTTGAGTTATCAAAGCTGAAGCAGATCGAGAACATTGATCATGGTAGCCTTGAATTCGAAATTATGCCTTCAATGGAAATTACCTTGTACGATGAGTTTAAAGAATTTTTAATTAAAATGAAAAAAGATCTCTATCACTATGAGATTGATTTAAAAAAATTGGAAGCCAATACTTCTTGGAAAAAATATGGATTTTTTTTACTAGAAGCAGGAGCACTTGTAATCGTGGGTTTAGCAATTATTGGATTTATTATTAAGCTTAATCAATGGCAGCAAGATAATATTGGGAAAAAAATCAGTATATATAAGTTACAGATCCCGTGGATTAGTGAAACATATAAGCCCCCGGAAGACGTGACGTTGGCAAAACAAGAATTAAATCCAGCGGTAAAAAATCTCAAAAATGTTCAATTAATAGATGATAGACCTGAAGTCGAAAGAGAAATCAAAGGGTCATCTCAATTTATAACTGAATCTGATGTTTTGTTAACCTCATGGGATACTCTTCCTAAAAATTTTGGGTTAGCTGAATTAGAGATGTCTAATTACGAAGAAGAGTCTAAAGGTGGATTTCGTGATAGTCAATTTGGTAACAAAACAGTTTATCGAGTTATAGTAAATTCGGTAGAATCACAAAAAACTAGATCTGCCATAAACATATTACTAGACAAGTATAAAGTAACTCAAGCGGACAACGTTAAACCAGGTACTTTTGTACCCGGAGGGGTATATTATAATTTGTTTGTTCCTACTGAGCTATTA
>Ga0208958_1004083_pt1 | contig 10746 bp, 11 predicted proteins | sample RifOxyB1_FD_184032 | JGI IMG/M metagenome (GOLD analysis project Ga0208958, IMG submission 184032) | Soil microbial communities from Rifle, Colorado - Rifle Oxygen_injection B1 (SPAdes) | ecosystem: Environmental > Terrestrial > Deep subsurface > Rock core/Sediment | place: Rifle, Colorado...
CTACTGTTTGTATTCCTTCTAGTCGCTCTAATAATCTTTTGTCCATGGAATAGATGAGTAGTAGCTTATATATAAACTTTACTATTATTTATTAACACCTACTCTAGAACTGTAGTTTAAACCTCCTAGTTATACAAATTATAAATAGTCTAACCCATTTAGATTTTAACGCATGACGAGAGTAGAATAGTACTTTTATCGTTGAATTTTCCTATTTATGCCCAGCCATGGCGTTTTATTATCTTAATCACAAACAGAAACCTTTAAATATTAATGATTTATAATAAATTCATATGAACTCTATAAAAATCAATCATACCTACGAAGTAATATTACAACTTTTGAAAAAAGAAGCACATGGAAGAGAACTTGCTAAAACACTAAAAACTTCTCTTACAAGAGTGCAGTCAATTTTAACAGAACTTAGAAATATTAATGTATTAGATTACAAAATTGAAGGAAAAAATCATATTTATTTTATTAAGAAAAATTTAATTTCCAAATCCTATATTTTAAATGCTGAAAATTATAAATTAACAAAGATAATAAATAAACATCCAGAGCTTGAGCCAATATTCGAAGATGTAATTAAAAAAAGTAAATGTAACTTAATTATTTTATTCGGAAGCTATGTCAAAGGAATCCCTAAAAAAGATAGTGATATTGATATTTATATTGAAACTACAGATCAAAAAATAAAAGAAGAAATACAAAAAATTTATGACTTAATAAGTATAAAAATTGGAAAATTTAATCTTAATGATTTATTAATAAAAGAAATAATAAAAAACCATGTAATAATAAAAGGAGGAGAAGAATATTATGAAAACCTCAAGTTTTTTGAATAAAATATGATTATTGCTGATAATAAAGTTGCTGAAACTCCACTAATAATACTTTCTAAAATATTTCCCCAAGCTATTCATTTTATTTATGGGATAATTGGTTTATATTTATATTAGGATAGATACGAATCCTTACAAGTATCAAAAAAGAACTTAAATCACCCTATTCTAATAACTCTTTCACTAAATTTTCAATGTCTTTAATAATGCTTTGAGTTTCATACAAAATATTTAATGTTTCTTCTTTTTTATTAATATCCCTTATTTCAATTCTTTCATTTAATAGAAGAATTCTATCATTTGCTAAAATAATCTTTTCTTTTAAATCTAAAGTTTTCTTTCCAGAAAATTTATTAGGTAATGTTTCTAAATAATTTTCTATTTTTATATCTCGGAGTTTATGCTCTGGGAATTGATTATTATTTAATGCTTTAATAAAATACTCTAAATGACCATCGACTTTATTTAAAACATATATATCTATTAAGATATTTTTTAAACTATTTTCAATATTAATTATATTTTTAATTTCATTAATAATTAATCCAGTCCAAAATATAAATAATATTACAATTATGCCCAAATATTGTTCTTGTCTTGAAATGAATTTATAAATTTCTAAACCTAACATAATTATGATTATAATAAAACCTAGTACCCAAATTTTTAAAATATTTTTTGGGTCATTAATATATTCCTTTATTTGTTGTAAAAATTTTTTATTTTCTATTTTATTTTTTTTAGATTCCCGGATTATATCATATAAAAATACTGAACATAATCCTAGTATTATTGCTTCAAAAATCTTTTCTACATAAAACCAAATTTTACTTTTTGGGCTATATTGTAAACTAATTGATTGTGTATTTTCTTCAAAATTTATTTTTTCATGATTCCCTCTCCAAATGCCTTCATTATTATTTACTTCCCCTCGGATTATTGTAATACAATTATCACAAATGTCTCCCCAAATAATACTATTATCATAAGTAAAACTTAATCTGTGAATTGAACCCCCAATCGAAGTAAATTCAAAATAATTGTTGTCTATATTCTCAAAATTTGTAGTTATAGCAATTTCATAAGGATAGTTCTCTTTCATATCTGAAGCATTTATAATTAATATAATCTGACTTTTAGTTTGATTAAATGAAGTCTCTATTGTGAAATTTTTAGGACCACTTATTTCGTAATTTTTTATTCCATTAGAATTAATTTGTACAATTGCATAGCTAAAATTGCATTCTTTGTGAAAGGTAGTATAAGTTGTTACATTTTTTGTAATTAAATTTAAATCAATATATTCTGGTTCGATTACAAAGCAGGATTGACTTGAATAGCTTTGGAAAATTTGATAATAGAAATAATTAATTTCATTATTTGTGCCATATAATTGATTAGTTTCAATATAATTAGTTAAAATAATAAAGATAATTATACAAATTAGAAGGGAAATCCATTTCTTATTATAAAATAGTTTTCTTAACATTTAAAATACTCTGTAAAATATATTTATTAATTAATCTAAAATGTATTATACTATTTTTTCTTTCAGAAAAATCCAACCTTATTTTTTAGCTTCTCAACATTTTCTTCTTTGTATAAATCATTAAGATATTGATATACAAGATTCCAGTTAATGATCTTCTTAGTTTTTCGTTCTAATTCATCAAGAATCTCTTTAGTGGATTTAATAGTCTCTTTAGATAAAATTTGTATAATCTCACTACCTTATTTTCTCATACAAAATTATAGAACAATACTTTTTAAAAGTCGTATTACAAACATTTAATACAAAAGTTTATATATTTTCTAAACTTCTTATCAAAGGTTAAGAAAATGGGCTCAACTACAAATAAGGATGTTTTGAAAAACGTAAGAAAAGAAATGAAAGTTAGACAATACAAATCTAGATTATTCTGGATTTCATCATTATTTTTAATCTTTGGTTTAATCTTTATTTTAACTGGGATAGGATTAATAATTGGAATACCAATATTTATTATAGGTTTTATTCTTTCTATTTATAATAGATATCGTATCCAAAAAGAAGTTTTAAATAAAAAGATAAAATGAAATTTTTTAAAAAAGTTGGTCTTGCGTTTGCAAATTTAATTACAAATGTTTCTTTAGTATTTGGGATATTTTTTTTAATCCTTTCAATTTTTTTTATTTTAGTTAGTGGTGGAAGTTTACTAACTGTTTATATGATTGTTCAAGAACATCCAATAGTTACTTTATTTGCAGTAATAATTAGTTTATGGATTGGTGCAACGCTTCCAATGTCAATAACTTCATTACTTATACCAGAAGCAGTAGTTTCTAAAATTGCTGGAGGCTTTGGATTAAGTACAAATGTAGCCTCTGCAGTTGTTTTATTTGTTATGATTGCATTCTTTTCAGCTATTGGTGGTTTAATTTCAATTATTTTAGCAATCTTATTTCTTTGTATAGCACTTATCTTCAGAAGAATTGGCCATAAAGAAAAGAGCGTTTTAATTTTAATTACAGGGATATTATGTTTAGCAATTTTTTTATGGTTTTTAATAATGATATTCCTAGTAAAAGGTATAATCCTTATTATGCTTATTTGTTTAATTTTAAGTCTTATCTTTTTGCTTATTGGTCTTTGTTTATTATGGCCTTATTTTAGAAAAGACCATTTAAATTAATTTTCCTATTTATGCTCAGTCGCGGCGTTCTATTTCTAATTCCCTTCTTATAATGGATTAATCATCCGACCTAAATCTGCACATATTTTCTTAGCATCAAGAATGTATCCATAATGTTTCCTATGTATCTCTGCTAATCGTTCAGCTGTTGTCTTTGAAAGTTCTCTTCTAAGATATTCTCGCAAGCGAGAGCCAATTGACCACCCCCCTTGTGAATATAATTTATGTACTCTAACAAGATCCAATTCTGGTACAGGATTCATAATATTTCCTTGAAAAGTAGCAAGTAATTGCAACTCTAACGTTCGCGTAAGACAAGCTTCAAAGAATCCTTCTTCCCATCCAAGACGAACCACATCTCCATCCATATAATACAATGGATCACGTTCTCTATAAACCTCAAAAATAACACTTTCTACAGTTAAAAAAGTTACCAAAGGGAAATTAGTAATAATTGGAAACAAAGGAAGTCTATCCGTTGGAGGAGGATCCATCATGTTCATCCAAGTAGAGAAATAATTTGTCTCTTCAATAGCCCACATATCGATAGGAGTTCCAGTAATGTTCAACTTGAGTCCACCAAACCTGTTCTTTTGTACAAAATAATCTTTAGTAACAGCTTCAATCAATTGCTTGGAAGCAACATTATAGATAACATCAATATCCTTGGGATTATGGCCTGTTTGTAAATCTCGGAGGAAACCGCCAACATAATACAGAGGCAATTCATAATCACGAGACAATGCTTCCAAATAAAGAACAGCAGGTACAAAAGGATGCCCACTAGCCTTAAACATCTCAAGCTTATCCTCCAACATTTTCCATGGTAACGATCGAGCGGTGAGCGTTTGAACATAATCCTCAAGACTTTTCATTTGTCAGGAAGAATATTACTAACTCTTAAATCTTTATGCCTTAAGAAGAAAGTGTGTAATCCGGTGACATATGTTACCAGATAAGATTTAGAAGAGAAGGAATAACCATTTTTTTCACAAACTCAAACTCAAAGTCCCTAAAATAAATCCAAAATACTTTTTCCTTTAGGTTCCCCTCGAACAATGTCTAATCCATAAGTTCTTCCAGCCCTATAATATTCATCAACTAAAAAATCAATTCCATCAAAATCAGAAATTGGTACTATATATGGTACTTCTCTTTTTTCATCCCCATCCCTAATAATAACTGGGTTTTCTGCATCTATTAAGAATGGTTTTCCATCAGTATACACAACATTAAATGCATGAAGAATTCTTCCTCTCATATTATCATGCCTCAGTATTCCCATTATAAAAAAAGCATCTGTTTCTTCCTGTTTCGCTAATTGGACTAAGATTGCTTTTTCTAGGCATTCTCCAACCCCTAATTCAATAGCTCTTGACAAATCAGCTATTCTCGTTTCTCCAAAGATTTGTGGGATGTATTGGTTTCTTCTTAATCTTAATCGATTAAATAGTTCTAAATAAAATTCATTGTCTGTTAAACCATTTCTAAATATTTTATATAATTCTAAATCATCAATTTGATAGCAAAAAGTTTTAGCAGCTAAATTTGTTGAAATTCTCTCTCCTAATTGTATATTGTTTTTAACCCATTCAGGATTTTTTTCTGCAGCTTCAAGTAGTTTTTGCTTAAGAACCATAAGTTTTTAACAATTTAATCTTATTTAAATTTATCTCTAATTAATAGTAACATATAAATAATTTAAATTCCAATTTTTCCAAAAATGTACTTAATTGGTAACAAATTCATCTTTCTTAATCAATTTCCAACCTTCAAAAACAACCAATCCAATACTACTCACTGCAACAGAAATTAACAATTGATTCAAAGTCAAAGGCACAAATCCAAATACTTTTCCTAATACAGTATAGACTGCAATCATATGCAAAGCGGTAGAAACTAAAATTGCACCAATTAAATATTTATTATCAAATACATGATCTTTAAAAATACTTTTGCTTGATTTACAGGTTATTACAAAAAATAATTCAAACATAATTGCAGTTGTTATAATCATAGTTCTTGCAATATCTAATGAAAAATTTAACCCATAAATAAAAATAACCATACACACAATAAAGTTTAATATCCCCGCAACAACCACGCTCTTCCAAATTCCTTTTAACAGTCCATTCTTTGAAGGTTTTCTCTTCATGATATTATCTTCTGACTTTTCAAAACCTAATGCTAATGCCGGTAAAGAATCAGTAACAAGATTCATCCATAAAATTGCTAAGGGCAATAAGGGTAAAGGCAAACCAATAATAAATGAAAACATAACAATAAAAATTCCTGCAACATTCGTGGCTAAAAGAAATTTAACAGCTTTTTTAATATTCTCAAAAACAGTTCTTCCTTCTTTTATTCCATTTATAATCGAAGAGAAATTATCATCCAAAAGAACAAGATCAGCACCATCTCTAACAACATCACTTCCTCTAATACCCATTGCAATTCCAATATCTGCTTTTTTTAATGCTAAAAGATCATTAATTCCATCACCAGTAACCGCAACTGTATGATTATGTTGTTTAAGGACTTCTACAATTCTTAATTTTTGTTTTGGAGTCACTCTTGCAAATATAATATATTCCATAACTATTTTATCAAATTGTTTTGCATTTAATTTATCTAATTCCTCACCAGAAATTGCTTTTCCTTCTAAACCAATCTTTGAAGCAATAGTTCTTGTAGTAAAAGGAGAATCTCCTGTTATAATTTTTATTTCTATTCCAGCTTCCAATGCTTCTTTTATTGCATCTTTTACTTCTTTTCTTGGTGGATCAAGCATCGCTGTAAATCCAGAAAATATCAAATTCTCCTCAGCCTTTTTTTGTTCCAATCCATTTACTTCAGTATAAGCAAACCCCAAAACTCTTAATCCTTTTTTGGCATATTCTTTTTCTATCTCAAATAATTCATCTCTTCTTTTCTCACTAATTTTATAAACTCTATCATTAATTAATTCTCTATTACACCTTTTTATGATTTCATTTGGTGCACCTTTTACATAACTAGTAAATTGCTCATTTTCTTGTCTAATAATAGACATAATTTTTCTTTGTGAATCAAAAGCATATTCTTTAATTCTAATATTTTTTTCAGTTATTTTTTTCTTATCAAAACTATTACTATTAGCAAATTTAACTAAAGCTACTTCAGTAGGGTCTCCAATAAAATCTTTGCCTTCTATTCTAGCATTATTACATAAGATTGCAATTTTTAATAACTGCTTTGTATCATTATCTAGTTTAAGATTATTTGCTGAATAATAATTATTAGTATAAATCCCTTCAACAATTAATTCTTCTTCAGTTAAAGTTCCAGTTTTATCCGTGCAAATAATTGTTGTACTTCCTAAAGTTTCAACAATGGGTAATTTTTTTACAAGTACATTAACTAATTGCATTCTTCCAATCGCTAAAGCCAAAATAATCGCAATTACAGCAGGCAATCCTTCAGGAATTGCACTTACAGCCATACTAATCGATAATAAAATCATTTCAAAAGTTTCAATTCCAACAAACAATCCAATCACTAAATTAATTAAAACTAAAACAATAACAACTACAGAAACTATTTTTGAGAAACTATTAATCCGTTTTTCTAAGGGCGTAATAGCTTTTTCAGTTTCTTGCACTAATTCTGCTAATTTTCCGAATTCTGTTTCTTTTCCTGTTGCAACAACAATGGCTTTACATTTACCTTTTACAATCATTGTCCCTGCATAAATCATATTTTTTCTTTCTGAAATTTTTGTATTTAATCTAACAACATTATTAAATTTTTCAATAGGATAACTTTCTCCTGTTAATATTGCTTCATTAACTTCAAGATTTTCTTGCTCAATTATTCTACAATCAGCTAATACCTTTGCCCCTTCATTTAAAACTAATATATCTCCTGGAACTAAATCACTGGACTTTATAACTTTTTGAGATCCATCTCGTAATACTATTACTGAGAATTTTAAACTCTTTTTTAATTTAAATATAATTTCTTCAGATTTATATTCCTGAAAAAAACCTATTGCTGTATTTATAACAATTACAAAGAATATTACTGCTGCATCAACATAGCTTTGAATAAATACTGAGAACAATGTAGCCGCCAAAAGAATAAATATCAATATCGATTTAAATTGGTTAAAAAGAATTTTTAATTTTTTATATTTTTTTATTTCTTCTATTTCATTTGGACCATATTTCTTTAATCTGTTATTAACTTCTTTATTTTCAAGCCCAAAATCAGTAGTTTTTAATTTAGCAAATACCTCTTTTACTTCTAAATTATGCCAGCTCATCAAATATTACTCTAGTTATTTCTTTTTATAATATTTTGGTATCAAATCAATAACATAACTATAATCCCAAGGGTGTTGAAGGTAAAACTAATTAGAAATAATTTTAGTGGTTTAATTTTTGAAAAACCAGCCATTAAAGTAATTCCTAATTCATCTGGCAATGGCGAGGCAATCACTAATCCTGCAAAGGAATAGATTAGATATTTCTTTATTCTATGATTAAACATTGAATTAATAATTAAATTAGTTTTTTTAAGTAAGAAAGTCTTATTTAATTGTTTAAATTCATCTTTAAGTGATGTCCTTACAAAATAAAAAATAATCATATCACCGATTAAAGCTCCTAATCCTCCAATTAATCCCAATAACAATATTTTCTCAGTATTTAATGTAATAAAATAACCAATTGAAAAAGCAGTAGTAAAACCAAATGTAAAAAATAAACCAGCTATAAAAGTATCAATATAAATATTTCCTATTCCATGCAATGATTGGACAAAACTTTCATTACTAAATAAAATATATGCAATAATAATTGAACTAACTAATAAAAATAATTTTGGATATTTAAACTTAAATAACCTTTTCATAAAGTCACTAAATAGTTCTAATCTTAAATATCTTTGCTCTATTTATACAAACTTTAATAAACATTTAACTTCAACAATACTCTATGGATGATATTCTTTTAAGAATCCAAAGAGAAGAAATAAACCAACATTATATATATAAACTAATTGCAAAAAGGGCAAAAACTATTCGTGAAAAAAGAATCTTAATTAAACTTTCTAATCAAGAGCTCGTCCATTATAATTTTTGGAAATCTCTTACAAAACAAGAAATAAAACCTAACAAATTTAAAATATTAAAATATTCTCTAATCACAAAAATCTTCGGATTAACTTTCGGTATTCGTTCATTAGAAAATGAAGAAAAATCAATAATTAAAGATTATGGTCATTTAGTCAAAAAATATCCTACTTCAAAAAAAATAATTTATGATAGCGAAAAACATGAGGAAGAGTTAATTTCATTAATAAAGGAAGAACGTTTAAATTATCTTAGTTCTATGGTTCTTGGAATAAATGATGCATTAGTAGAATTAACAGGAGCATTAGCAGGATTTACATTCGCATTAAAAAATCCTAAATTGATTGCAATTATAGGATTAATTACAGGTATTGCAGCTTCTTTATCTATGGCTGCTTCAGAATATCTTTCTATAAAATCAGATCCTTCCTTAAAAAAAGCTAAGACTGCAGCAGTTTATACTGGAGTGGCATATATTTTTACAGTATTAGTTTTAATCCTACCATATTTAATTTTTAATAATATCTATTTATCACTTACAAACATGATAATTAATGCAATAATTATAATTTTCTTTTTTACTTATTATCTTTCAGTTGCAAAGAATTTATCTTTTAAGAAAAAATTTCTTGAGATGGCAATCATTAGTTTAAGTATAGCTTTAATATCATTTTTTATAGGTTTTATTATTAATTATTTCTTTAGCATCCCGATTTAATTTAATTCCAATAAACCATCTTTTTTCATTTTCGAATGTTTGTTTCCAAAGTTTAGAAAATCTATTTAATGAAAACTTCAAATTAGAACCATGAGTAGGATCTTTAAGTATAATATATTTATCATTAATCTCTTTAATAACAGCATAATGCCCTACTTTCATTTTCTCTTCAGTATAACATATAATAATAATATACTCTCTATTAAAGGCCCCTATTAAATCATTAGTTGTTGCAACTCTTTTAACTATATAATTTAATTTAAACTTTTCAGCAACTTCTGGAAATGCTTTATTATTTGTTCCAATTCTTGAATTTGTTTTGAGTAATTTAATTAATTGTTTTTCAGTCCTATTTATCCCTAGAGTAACTAAAGCAATTCTCATTGCTGCTGGTCCACAACTCCATTTTTTTTCTTGATAAAAGAAAGGCATAATCTAATATTAGCCGAATAATATAAAAAACTATCTTAATAACTACCAAAACTCTTTTATACCATTAAATTTTATTTAAACAAATGAAAATTGCAAAAAATGGCGATAAAGTAAAGGTCGAATATACATTAACCTTAGACGATGGCCAAGTAGTTGATACTTCTAAAGGCAGAGACCCATTAGAGTTTACACTTGGTGAAGGTCATGTAATAAAAGGTTTCAATGATGCTATTATTGGAATGAAAGTTGACGAAGAAAAAGATTTCAAAGTCGAACCCAAAGAGGCATATGGTGAACCAAACCCACAATTAAAAATGAAACTTCCTAGACAAAATTTATCTAAAGAACAAACTCCTCAAGTTGGAATGATTATTGGTCTTACAATGCAAGATGGTAGAAAATCTATGGGTAAAATATTTGAAATCACTGAAGAATACCTTGGAATTGATTTGAATCATCCATTATCTGGTCAAGTTTTAAATTTTCATGTAAAATTAATTTCTTTTTAATTTTTTCTTGAAACAAATTTATTTTCGTTGATATAAAATCTTAATTTCAAATTTTTTCCTTTTGAAATCCAGAGAATAAACTTTTTTTATTATATTGCTTTGTAATCTTTAATGCTTCAACTAATTTTGCAGGACCATTACATAAATCTTTTTCTTTATTTCTATTTATTTTCATTAATTTAATTCCATCTAAGGGTTCTAATGCTCTAATCAAAACCGCTTCTCCAATATCTTTTTTATTTGTAACAATATTAAAACAATGGTGAACACCATATACTCTATAAATATATGCAACACCACCTTCTTCAAACATTGCTTCATTCCTTAAAGTTTTACCCTTAAATGAATGTGATGCAGGATCATTCGCAAGATAAGCCTCAACTTCTACAATCTTTCCGGAAATAATTCCTTCAGGGGTTTCATGAATTAATTTCATTCCAAGTAATTTCTTAGCAAC